>UMBF01026492.1_pt1 | contig 11460 bp, 8 predicted proteins | sample 1963901 | NCBI WGS metagenome assembly UMBF01 (sample SAMEA4835935, study PRJEB28245) | human gut metagenome | biome: gut microbiome; material: fecal sample | place: Denmark | collected 2008 | reverse complement strand
CGCGCGGCGTCAGCGCACTCCCCGCTGAGGTTCAGCGAAAACCTCCCCGCCCGTTAGGGGCGAACACGCTCACGCAGTTCGCGCGCCCCGCTCAGCCGGTGCAGAGAAAAAGGCTGCCGCCCGGAAGGGGCGAACCCGCCTGCCAAGCGGATACCCAATCAAACCGGAGCGGTTTTCTCACGATTCCGTTATTCTTCCACCTTTTCCAGCAGCTTCTGCACATAATTCGGCAGATAGAACGCGCCTTTGTGCAGGTTGGTGTTGTAATATTTGGTTTCCAGTCCCAGACTGTTCCACCAGTCCGGATTCAGATCGCGCACCGGATGCACGCCGCGCGACGAAAAGCCGAACAGCCAGTGTCCGGACGGGTAAGTCGGGATATGTGCCTGAAACAGACGGCTCAGCTCAAACGAGTGCACGATATTGCGGTGCGCTCTCTGGCACGCAAGCGCATCGCCCTTGTAGAACGGGCTTTCGTGCTGGTTGACGAGCACGCCGTACTCCTTGAGCGCCTTGTAGCAGTTGCCGTAAAATTCCATCGTGAACAGGCCCTCGCCCGGGCCGAACGGGTCGGTCGAGTCGATGATGATAAGGTCGTACTCGTCCTCAATCCGGCGGATATACTTTAATCCGTCCTGATAGAGAATGTGCACGCGCGGGTCGTCGAGCGAACATGCCACACCGGGCAGGTACTCCCTGCAGACCGCGACAACGCGCTCATCGATCTCCACAAGGTCGATATGCTCGATGTGCTGATAGCGGCACAGCTCGCGGACACAGCCGCCGTCACCGCCGCCGATGACAAGCACCTTTTTGATCTTCTCGCCGAGCACGGCCATCGGCACATGCACCATCATTTCATGATAGATGAACTCGTCCCGCTCGGTCAGCATCATGTAGCCGTCAAGCGTGAGAAACCGACCGAACTCCTCGCATTCAAACACGTCGATGCGCTGAAAATCGCTCTGTTCGGTGTAAAGCTGACGGTCTACCTGTATCTGCAGCCCAACCGTCGGCGTATGCATTTCAGTAAAGGTAAGTTGCATGAGTGAAACGCTCCTTTTATTCCGGGCTGACAACGCCGCGGATGACCTGCAGGTTGTTCACCTCGGGGTCCTCGGTGCCGAGCAGCATGCAGTTCTTTTCCTTGGCGTAGCGAATATAATCAAGAATATCGCGGGTGATACGCTCACCGGGCGCGAGGATCGGGATGCCAGGCGGATAGCACATGACAAACTCTGCGCAGATGCGTCCGACCGACTCCTCGAGCGGCATGGCCTTCTTGTCCGCGTAGAACGCCTCCTGCGGGCCGGCAACCACCTGCGGCGAGATGTACTCCTGCCGCATGAGCGTCGCCTTGTCGCGCTTGTAGCGGCGGCGAATGTCCGCGAGAGCGGCTACCAGACGTTCGAGGTCGCGTTCACGGTCGCCCACCGAAACATAGGCGAGCAGATTGCCGAGATCGCCGAACTCGGTCTGAATATCGTAAAAGTCGCGCAGAATGTCGTACACCTCGATGCCCGCCAGACCAACATCCAGCGTGTTTACCGCCAGCTTGGTCGTGTCGAAGTCGTACACGGTGTCGCCGTTGATCAGCTCGCTGCCGTAGGCGTAGTAGTCACCGAGGGCGTTGATCTCCTCGCGGGCGTAGGTCGTCAGGTCAACGACTTTTCGGAAAATCTCCTTGCCGTGCAGTGCAAGGTTCTTGCGCGAAATATCCAGGCTGACCATCAGCAGGTACGAACCCGAAGTCGTCTGCGTCAGGTTGATGATCTGGCGAACGTGCTCCGCGTTCATCGACGGACCGCACAGCAGAAAGCTGGACTGCGTGAGCGAGCCGCCCGACTTGTGCATGGAAACGGATGCTAAATCCGCGCCTGCCGCCATCGCGGAGACCGGCATATTTTCACCGAAGTAGAAATGCGTGCCGTGCGCCTCATCGGCCAGCACCTTCATGCCTGCCGCGTGCGCGAGCCTTACGATTTCCCGAATGTTCGAGCAGATGCCGTAGTAGGTCGGGTTGTTGACGAGCACCGCCTTGGCGGACGGATGCTTCTCAATAGCGGCCTTCACATCCGCGACCGACATGCCGAGCGAAATGCCCAGCCGGTCGTTCATCTGCGGGTTGACATAAACCGGAATCGCACCGGTCAGTACGAGCGCGTTGATGACGCTGCGGTGCACGTTGCGCGGCAGAATGATCTCGTCGCCGCGTTTGACCACGGAGAGAATCATCGCCTGTACGCTGCTCGTCGTGCCGCCCACCATCAGGAAAGCGTGCGCCGCACCGAACGCATCCGCCGCCAGCTCCTCGGCCTCGCGGATAACGCTGGTCGGGTGGCACAGATTGTCGAGCGGCTTCATCGAGTTGACGTCCACCGTCATGCACTGCTGACCGAGGAATTTCGTTAATTCCGGCGAACCGCGTCCGCGCTTGTGGCCGGGTACATCGAACGGCACAATACGCATGTCTTTGAAGTTTTCGAGCGCCTCCATGATTGGCGCACGGGATTGATCCATAAAAATGCCTTCTTTCGGCAGAGAATGATATGCTGCGCTTTCGCGCGAAGCGCGCATAAAATACAATCTGCGCAGCAGATTGATAAAAACCGGGAGCATGTATCACGGTTTTTATACAAGGAATAAAATTTGTGTGCCGCGCAGCGACGCGCAAATTTTATTGTGAGACAAATCCGAACATCGTTCGGTTTGTCTTTCTCGATTGAAAATGTATTTTCAATCGAAATCAGTAGATGTTCTTGCCCGAAAATATCTCAATCATCTCTCGTCTGAGGTCGGAGTGAATCTTGAGTCTGGTCTTGGGCGGCAGCTCATAGATGTCGGTGTTGAACAGGTAGTTCTGGAGATCGATCTCCTTGAGCAGCATTCTCGTGTGGAACAGATTGGACTGGTACACGTTAATGTCGTATGCGTCGTACCGCTCGAGCGTTTTCGGGTCGATAAAGTCCTGAATGGACGTCATATGGTGATCCATGAACAGCTTTTTGCCCTCGATATCGCGGGTAAAGCCGCGCACGCGGTAGTCCATGGTGATGATATCCGAATCGAACGAGCCGATGAGGTAATCGAGCGTAGACAGCGGCGTGATCTCACCGCAGGTGGCAACGTCGATATCCACGCGGAACGTGGCAAGGCAGGTATCCGGATGGTACTCCGGGTAGGTATGCACGGTAACGTGGCTCTTATCGAGGTGTGCAACGATGGTATCCGGCTCAAGGGCCGGCTTCATGTGCTCCTCCGCGATGAGAAAGGTTACCGAGGCGCCCTGCGGGTCGTAATCCTGCTTGGAAATGTGCAGCACATGCGCACCGATCATCTCGGTTACCCGCTCGAGAATGCCGGTCAGTCGTTCGGAGTTATACTGCTGGTCGATATATTTGATGTAGTCACGCTGTTCGCGCTCGGTCTTTGCATAGCAGACATCATAAATGTTGAAGGACAGCGCCTTGGTCAGGTTGTTGAACCCGTAAAGTTTGAGCTTGTTCTGCATTTCATATCCTCACAATACCAAAAAATCCCCAGGCGAAAGGGGTACACACGGTACGCTTTCACTTGAGGATGATCGTTCCCTTTGCAGGTCATTCCTGCATATTCCGTAGGTTTTAGGCAAGAGGAAAGAGTCTATATAGCAAGAATCGTTACTTTTACTACTCTTATTGATCGTTTCACAAGTGTGATGCGCCCGCGGCACACGGCTTTTAGTCAGCCAACTTATAAAATTCAATAAGGCAACAAAGTTGCCAGTTTCGGCATTTGACCCGGCTGTCCGTATGGCCTTAGCACCGTTTTCGCGCAGAAACCGGGCGGTCAAAGAAATTCTGCTGAAAGGCTTCGCCTCTCCGAATAACTTTAATTATACCCGAGCATGGATACAAATGCAAGATTTTATTGCGGATTTTACAGATGTTGTGCCGAAATTTTCCCGGGCAGCATCATATAATTAGACAAGCGCGATTTACGAGCAAATTTTATGCACTGATAGCGCCACAGTCCTGATTGTATGATGTTGCCCTTGTACATAGAAAGTTTACAGTCTTTGTTTTGAAAAATCGCGTAAAACGTAGTACAATGGAAAAAGCAAGACGATGTAATTCTGAAAAGACAAGGTGAATCATGGCACGCAAAAAGAAAAGCAAGGGACTTCGGGTCAGCCTGATGCTGACGGTCGGACTGATGATCGTGTCGTTTGCGGCGGGCATGCTGACACAGAAGATCGTGTTCCGCAAGCCGCAGAGTGACGCGGGACTTACCTACATTGAGGATATCCCGGTGATGACCGACTTTCTTCCCGAGGGCACACGCGCCCGTCCGGGACAGAAGCGCGAGATCAGGTATCTCGTCATCCACGAGACCGACAACACCGGCACCGGCGCAAATGCGGCCGCGCACAACTCGTTCATCCACCAGAACGCCAACGCCGAGGAGGGCATTGTTTCGTGGCACTACACGGTGGACGATCACGAGATCTACCACCATCTGCCGGATGATGAGACTGCCTATCACGCAGGCGACGGCATGGAGAAGAACGGCGGCAACATGAACGGCATCGGCATTGAAATGTGCGTCAACTCGGACGGCAACTACGAACAGACGCTCATCAACACCGAAAAACTGTGTGCGCGGCTGCTGATCGAGTACGATCTGAACCCGTCCAAGGCACTGAAAAAGCATCAGGACTTTTCGGGCAAAATCTGTCCGTCCACCCTCATCAACAGCGGCCGCTGGGACGAGTTCTGCAGCGCGGTAACCGCAAAATGCAAGGAGCTGAAGGCCGACGAAGCGGCAAAAGCATCATAAGTATCCGGTTAGCAACATGCAACCATGTGCAAAAACCGTGGAAAATCAAAGGGCGATTTGTCGTAAATCGCTCTTTCTTTTTATCCTCTGATATGGTATACTTCAAATCGTACGCTGTAAAAAAACTGAAAATTTTAAGCGTACCGTAAATCCTACTTAAAATTTATCACATTGTGAAGGAGTGAACTGAAATGATCGTTGTACTCAAACGAAACAGCGACAAGGAACATGTCGAAAAACTGATGCAGCATTTCACGGATATGGGGCTGCGGATCAACTATTCCCAGGGTGCGGATACACTGATCCTCGGCCTGATGGGCGACACGACCCGGCTCGATGAAGGGGACATTATGGCGTATGACGTGGTCGAGCGTGTACAGCGCGTGACCGAGCCGTTCAAGGCCGTCAACCGCAAATTCCACCCCGAGGACACGATCATCGAGGTTGCGGGCCGCAAGATCGGCGCCGGCTACTTCAATGTTATGGCAGGTCCGTGCTCGGTCGAGAACGAGGCGCAGATCGTCGAGTGTGCCGAGCGCGTTAAGGCTGCCGGCGCCTCCTTCCTGCGCGGCGGTGCATTCAAGCCACGTACCTCCCCGTACTCGTTCCAGGGTCTGGAGGCCGAGGGTCTCAAGCTGCTGCTCGAGGCAAAGCGTCAGACCGGTCTGCCGATCGTCACCGAGATCATGAGCGAAAAGCATCTCGATCTGTTCGCGGATGTTGATATCATCCAGCTGGGCGCCCGCAACATGCAAAACTTCATGCTGCTCAAGGAGCTGGGCCGCTCGAAAAAGCCGATCCTCCTCAAGCGCGGTCTGTCCGCCACCATGGAGGAGTTTCTCATGGCTGCCGAGTACATTTTCGCAGGCGGCAATACCAATGTTATCCTGTGTGAGCGCGGCATCCGTACCTTTGAGAAGCTGATCCGCAATAATCTGGATATCTCCGCTGTTCCGCTGGTTAAGATGTTCAGCCACCTGCCGATCATCATCGACCCGTCCCACGCAGCAGGCCGCCGTGATATGGTGCAGCCGCTGTCCCGCGCAGCCATCGCTGCCGGTGCTGACGGCCTGATCATCGAGGCGCATAACGATCCCGCACACGCCCTCTGCGACGGTGCACAGTCGCTCGACCTCAACCAGTTCGATACCGTCATGAAGGACATCAAGCGCCGCGCCGAGTTTGAAGGCCGCGTGATGATGCCGTAAAAGCAAATAAAAAGACCTCTCCTTACTTGGAGAGGTCTTTTTATTTGCAATGGAGAATTGAGAATGGAAAATTGAAAATTAAGGAACGGCGCGGAGCGCCGTATTTTAATTGTCGCGCTGTGCGCGGACACATTCATTCTCCATCTTCCATTCTCCATTTTCAATTACTGCGCCAGCTCCGTCAGAGCACCAAACGTATATCCTGCCTCCTCCCACTTCGTCAGCAGTTCATCGAGAATCCTCGCATTGGTCTCGCTGGTGGAATGCAGCAACACGATGGCTCCGTTATGAATCCTCGGCAGCAGCTTGGAGAATGCCTGTTCATCGGTCGGCTGGTTATCCGTATACCAGTCCACATACGCGAGCGACCAGAAAACCGTGGTATACCCCAGCTCCTGCGCCTGCCGGAGATTCTCCTCGCTGAACTTGCCCTGCGGCGGACGATAAAATTTCTGCATCGGCTGACCGGTCAGCGCGGTGTATTTCTCCTCGAGACCGTTCAGCTCTGCCGCAAACGCGCTCTTATCCGCAATGCCGGACATATCCGGATGGTGCAGCGTATGGTTGCCCACGATATGCCCCTCCGCTGCCATGCGCTTTACGAGTTCCGGTGCGGTATCAATAAAGTTGCCCACCACGAAAAAGCAAGCAGGCGCGTTATGCTTTTTGAGCGCATCCAGAATAGCAGGCGTGCAGCCGTTCTCGTAGCCCGCGTCAAACGTCAGGTAGATGGTCTTTCGGCTCGTGTCACCGACGTAAAACGCGTTGTACTGCCGCAGTTCCTCGGCGGAGACATTGCCGACCGGCGGCTGACCCTCGGTTTGGAACGACAATCCCCAGTCGCTGACAGACGCGGGAACCGCCTGTTCGGCGGCTGTCGGCTCAGCATTTTCGCGCGGAAACAGGATGAAAACCGCGGTCAGAACCGCAAAAACGCTAAGTCCCACACCAATTCGGCACAGACCCGTGCGTGTGATCGTGATAAACATAGCAGTGCCCTCCCTTGCTCTACCCTATGCGCCCGCATGGACAGTATGACGGTTTTTGCCCGCCAATTTGCGCCAAACTGCGGATAGACAAATCCCACTGTTTTCCTGTATAATGGCAGTAACACCTATGTGAGGGGGCACAATATGAAAAAGAGAAACCGTTTTGCCGCTGCCGCACTCGCAGCGCTGCTGCTCGCCGGCTCGGCGCCGAGCTCGCTCGCACTGGATGCCACACCGCCGATGTATCAGCAGTTTGGGTACGACAGTGCGGAGGAGTACATGGAACAGGAATCATCCTACGGCGTTTTCGATTATGATACGCTCAGTGACCATTATCGGCAGCACCTGGACGCCATCCATAAAGATCCCCAGATCGCAGTCGATTACTGGGGGTATGACGATCTGGAGGGGCTGTCCTTCGGCTGGGACGGTGATTTAGAGGAATGCTATCGTGATACAGCGCGTGCCATGACAGAGGGCGATGAATACAAACTCCGCTGTCAGCTTTCCGTGCAGCTCAACGGCGCGTATGTCCACTTTGCGGACGCACAGCCGGAAAAGGTAAACGGGCGCGTGATGGTTCCCTTCCGCGCCATTGCCGAGGTGCTCGGCGCCGAGGTCACATATGACGCCGGAGCAATCACCGCGAAAAAGGGCGGCGAAACGCTGTCGTTCGCGCTCGGCGGCAAGCAGCTTACCGTCACGGACAGCGCGGGCAAAACCGTCAAAACCGTGCAGCTTGATACCGCGCCGTACAAAAAAGGCGGTCGCACCTATGTTCCGGTGCGCTTTTTTGCCGAAGCGTTCGGACTGACCGTGCAGTGGGATCAGGATATGCAGACCGCCGTGCTGTATGACCGCGCGGCGCTTGTAAACGACATTGACAGCAAGTTTACCGTGCTCAACAAGTGGATCAAGGCGCAGCCGTCCACCGAAAACGCCAGGACGCTGCGCACGGTGGCGACGATCGGCGCGGCGTACACCGCCTTCGACACCATCGACGGCAATAAGGATTACAAGATTGATGTCAAAGCCGAAATTCTGGCGAACGGACAAGCCATTGAGGCGACCGTGACGGTCGATCTGCGCGTGCTGGCGTCTTATTTCCTCGGCGATTCGCAGGCGGATGACGTACTCACCGCCGCACAGGCAGCTCTCCTGCGCAGTGCGCTGAGCAACGTCAAGCTCGAGCTCCTATGCAGCGCGGACAGCGGCGACCTGTATTTGAAGTGCCCTGCCGTGGCGAAGATTCTGGCGATGGACAAAACGGACGACACCGATCTCAAGGCGCTGTCGAACGGCGCGTGGCTGCACATCAACTGGGCAGACAGCACATTCGGCGCTCTGTTCAGCGAAAATCTGAAGATTCTGAAGAACAATACCTTTACCTCGGTGGGCGAAAGCATCGTCACATCAAACGAATCTGCGGTGACCGCATATGAGCTCGGCTGGGAGGATTTTTATCGCATAATAAAGAATGACGTAAACAGCCTGAACGACCTGCTGGGCGATAAGAAATTCACCGCAAGCGGCTCGCGCTACACCGCAAAAATCAACGGTCTGAGCAGCGATTCGTATGACAACCTGACCGGCAGCTACACGCTGAACACGGCGGACGGCTCGTTCTCGGGCACACTCGAAAGCCGCTCCGATAGCTGGAACACCACCAAAACCGTGCTGACGTTCTCCGGCAGTGTGCAGAACTGCAAATTGAGCGTGACCTACCACACCAAGAACACCGGCATTCTGTCGCTCGATATCACGCTGAGCACGACCGAATCCAGTGTCGAGCCAAAGAACGCGCCGCCTGCAGGCGACAAAATCGTCGAATGGACGCAGCATGATTATTCCAATGACTGGGATTATGTCAATCCGGACGGTTCTCTCGGATAACGCAGTATAAAACCATAAAGAAAGAGCAGATGCCAAGCATCTGCTCTTTTTCTATCCAATTCAGGAACTTAACCGCGCAGCTGAGCGCCGAACTCGGTCTCAAGTGCCGAGATAGCGGCACGCATTGCCTTGTCGCACTCCTCGTCGGTGAGGGTACGGTCGGGCGCGCGCAGGGACAGCGAGTACGCCACAGACTTCTTGCCCTCCGGGATGCCCTTGCCCTTGTAAACGTCGAACAGCTTGACCGACTCGAGCAGCTTGCCTGCTGCCTTCTCAACAGTGGCCTGCATGGAGGCTGCCGGAACGGCATCGTCAACCAGAACCGCGATATCGCGGGTGGAAGCCGGGAACTTGGGCAGCGGGTGATACAGCTTCTCCGGGTCGATGGCAGCCAGAAGTGCGTCCATCTGCAGCTCGGCAGCGAGCACCTCGCCGGACAGACCGTAGCGTGCAGCAACGGTCGGATGAATGGTGCCGAATACGCCGATTTCCTTGCCGTCGATCAGCACCTTGGCGCAGCGGCCCGGATGATAGGACGGGTTGGCCTTTTCAGGAGCGAAGGATGCACCCTTGATGTTCAGCTCACGCAGCAGCGCCTCGATGGCACCCTTGAACTGGAAGAACGACAGGCGGCCGTAGCTGCCGAGAGTCAGGATCTTCTCCTCGTGCGGCAGAACGTCCGGGTCAGCCTTGCCGTCCTTGACGGTCGGGGTGTAGATGGTGCCCAGCTCGTACAGCGAAGCGGTCGGGTTGCGGTGTGCGTGGTTGTGCGCCAGATTATCCAGCATGGACGGCAGCACGGTGGTGCGCATTACGCTGAAATCCTCACCAAGCGGGTTGAGGATGGTGGTGGAGATACGGCGCGGGTCATTCTCGTCCCAGCCGATCATGTCGTAGAACTTCGGGGAGATGAACGAATGGCTCATGGACTCGTCAAAGCCTGCCTCGCGGCAAACCAGAGCGGCAGCGCGCTCCGCCTGCTGAGACGGCGTGAACTCACCCTGTACCATCTCGCCTGCGTACAGCGTGGTCGGGATCTTGTCGTAGCCGTACATGCGGGCAACCTCCTCAGCCACGTCGCACATGCGGTTGATGTCGGTGCGGAAGAACGGCACAACGACCTCGTTATTCTCGATCTTGAAGTCCAGCTTCTCGAGCAGCTTTACCTGCTCCTCAGCGGGCAGCTCCAGACCGAGCAGGGCGTTCATCTTGTCCGGCTCGAACGGCAGACGCTTATGGTTCGGGTCGGAGTTGTCAACGTCGATAATGCCGTCGATGACCTCGCCTGCGCCCAGCTGCTCCACCAGCTCGCACGCACGGTTGACCGCATCGAGGGTCATGCGCGGGTCAAGGCCCTTCTCAAAGCGGCCGGAGGCCTCGGTACGCATGCCGAGCGCCTTTGCGGTGATACGAACGGTAGCGCCGTGGAAGTTTGCAGACTCGAAAACGACGGTCTTGGTGTCGTCCATAATCTCGGAGTTTGCACCGCCCATAACGCCTGCAACAGCAACCGGCTTGTCGTTGTCGCAGATGGCGAGCATTTTATCACTCAGATCGTGATCCACGCCGTCCAGAGTCTGGATGGACTCACCGTTGCGGGCACGGCGGACAACAATGCGGCCATCGGACAGGCACTTGTAGTCGAACGCATGCATCGGCTGGCCGTACTCGAGCATAACATAGTTGGTGATATCAACGATGTTGTTGATCGGACGAACGCCGCAGGCGTGCAGACGCTCGCGCATCCACGCCGGAGACGGCTCGATCTTGATATTCTTGACAATGCGGGCGGTGTAGCGCGGGCACAGGTCGGTGTCCTTGACCTCGACGGACATATACTTGTTGATGTCGTCGCCCACGCCCTTGACCTCCGGGGTCTTGACGCTGAACGGACGGTCGAAGGTAGCCGCAGTCTCGCGGGCCAGACCGATCACGCTCAGGCAGTCCGGGCGGTTGGACGTAATCTCAAAATCGGAAACCCAGTCGTCCAGACCGAGTACCTTCTTGATGTCCTCGCCAACCGGGGTGCCGGCCGGCAGGAACAGGATGCCGTTCTCGCACGCATACGGTACGCAGCCATGGGACAGACCCAGCTCCTGGAACGAGCACATCATGCCGTTGGACGGCACGCCGCGCAGCTTGCCCTTGGTGATCTTCACGCCGCCCGGCAGGGTGGACTTGTGCAGGCAGACCGGGCAGATCTCGCCAACGGACGCAGGCGTCACATTGGGTGCGCCGGTGACGATCTGCACCGGCTCCTCCTTGCCGACATCGAGCTGGCAGATCTTCAGATGGTCGGAATCCGGGTGATCGACAACCTCGAGGATCTTGCCGGTCACAACGTTGTCGATCTCCGCGCCGAGGTAGTAAACCTCCTCGACCTTGGAGCCGGACATAGTCAGCTTGGCATCATACTCCTTCGGGGTGATGCCGTTCATATCGGTATAATCCGAAAGCCAGGATAATGGCAGTTTCATTGATAGGAACACTCCTTTTGGTGTTATTGTTGTCCGTAGGGCGCGACGACTCGGCGCGCCGTATTTGCCGCCTGC
>UMBF01063656.1_pt1 | contig 11484 bp, 7 predicted proteins | sample 1963901 | NCBI WGS metagenome assembly UMBF01 (sample SAMEA4835935, study PRJEB28245) | human gut metagenome | biome: gut microbiome; material: fecal sample | place: Denmark | collected 2008 | reverse complement strand
AGCAGCGCACCCGCTCTCGCGGGAGCGAACACGCCGAACAGATTGATACCCGAAAGCGATAAAAGCACGGTCGCGGTCAGCACCAAAAGCGTTACCGGTCTGCGCCAGTCGTTTTCGTCGCGCGGCGGTGCGAAGGCCGCGCCGTACATCCAGCACACGCCAAACGTGATGCCCTGCACGAGCAGGAATGTCAGCACCGCCGGTGCGGTCAGCTCTGCGCCGAGCGGCAGAAACACGAATGTACACGCCGCGCTTGCAAACGTTGCCACACCGGGTGCAAACCACCGCTCGGACATCACGCGCAGACCGGCGCACACGCTCATCACGCACAGCACCAGCAGCGCTGCCGCGGCGTAAATGCCGCCGTGGAATCCGTCGCCGCGCAGCATGACGCCGCACACCAGACCGCCGAGCGCGGACAGACCCGCTCCTCGAGCCATCAAGGCCGCCGTCATCGCCAGTCCGAACGGCATGTACCCGCCAAGGATGGTTCCCTGTGCCAGCACCGCACACAGCACGAATCGCTGTACGCCTGTGATGAGCGTCCGCAAATGCTCCTGTTTCCATAATCCGGCAGCCCATGCTGCTGCATGCCCGATCCGCACCGGTATCGACGCGGACCGTCTTGCCCTTTGTTTATCCATTTCGTTACGCCTCCCTTGCTGTTTTCCCAGTATATCCCAATGCAGACGTGCCGCTTGGCGGGAAATAACAGCGGGAATTGCGTTTTGAAAAAAGTTAAGCGCATATTCCAACTTTCGAGCGCGTAAAAGTGGCGGTTTCGCCACAGAAACAAAAGGATAGACAGCGGCGCTTATAAAGTGTTGGAATGTGCGGATGTGCGCTGCCGTCAGCGCGTGGTCCAAAAGGATAGACACCAAGGTTTGCCCGTAGGCCACTAAACCTTGTTCCCGCGCCGTGCGCGGATTAAATGAGTACTATCCTCTTGGGACTCCATCTTCCTTTATTAGATAGTCTGGCGCAGACCAGCGACCAGCGACCGCTCCGAAAAGGAGAACGGCAGAGGATTTTTCCTTCCGTAGAGGCGCACAGTGTGCGCCCATGTCTTAACCTATCCGCAGTGTCGAATAATTTACTGCTACACATATCGGCTGCTCTACGCAGGCGCGGCATGACCGTGCCGCGCAACTCTTTTACGCGTTATTACAGACAGTTCCTCCGAATTTCATTTATCAACCAACTTTACCGTAGGGTGCGACGACCTCGGCGCACCGTAGCAAACGATTTGCACACATTTAATCGTAGGGGCGGCCATTGGCCGCCCACACAACGCTAAATCATTACCAAACTCCTACCTCCTCACTCCTACCTCCTACCTTGCATATGCTCTCCACTCTTCACTCTACTGCACACAAAAAGAACCCGAAACTCTCGTTTCGGGTTCTTTTATCTTACTCCAGCTCAAACGCTCCGGTATAGAGCTGATAATATTTGCCGTGTTCCGCGATCAGCTGCTCATGGTTGCCGCGCTCGATGATATGACCGAGCTGCAGCACCATAATAACGTCTGCGTTTTGAATCGTGGACAGGCGGTGCGCGATAACGAACACCGTACGTCCGTACATGAGACCGTCCATGCCGGCCTGCACGATGGACTCCGTGCGGGTATCAATCGAGCTGGTCGCCTCATCGAGGATCATAACCGGCGGATCGGCAACCGCCGCACGCGCGATGGAAAGCAGCTGGCACTGACCCTGCGACAGACTGCCGCCGTCGCCGTCGATGACGGTATCGTAGCCGTCCGGCAGTCGGCGGATGAAGTCGTCCGCGTTAGCCAGCTGAGCGGCAGCCACGACTTCCTCGTCGGTCGCATCCAGGCGACCGTAGCGGATATTATCGCGGATGGTGCCGGTAAACAGGTTGGTATCCTGCAGAACGATGCCGAGCGAGCGGCGGAGGTCCGCCTTTTTGATCTTATTGATGTTGATGCCGTCGTAGCGGATCTTGCCGTCCGCGAGGTCGTAGAAACGGTTGATCAGGTTGGTGATGGTCGTTTTGCCCGCGCCCGTTGCGCCGACGAACGCGACCTTCTGACCGGGCTCGGCGTACAGCGTGATGTCGTGCAGAACGATCTTATCCGGGTTATAACCGAAATCCACATCGAAGAAGCGGACATCGCCGCGGACCTGCGTGTAGGTGGTGGTGCCGTCCTCGTGCGGGTGCTTCCACGCCCAGATGTTGGTCTTTTCCGGGGTTTCAACGAGTTCGCCGTTCTTGTCGTACTTGGCGTTAACGAGAGTAACGTAGCCGTTGTCTACCTCAGGCTCCTCGTCCATCAGCTCAAAGATACGCTCGGCACCGGCAAGCGCCATAACGATGGAGTTGAACTGCTGCGAAATCTGCGTTACCGGCTGGGTGAACGACTTGGTCAGCTGCAGGAAGGACGCGATAACGCCGATGGTGATGCTGTTTCCGACCACGCCGGACAGCGCCAGCGCACCGCCGACAACCGCCACCAGAACGTACAGCAGGTTGCCGATGTTCATCATAATCGGCATGAGGATGTTTGCGAAGGTATTCGCGCTCGCAGCATTCTCGCGCAGCTCATCGTTGAGCTCATCGAACTGCTCCTTGCACTTTTCCTCGTGGCAGAACACCTTGATGACCTTCTGACCGTTGATCATCTCCTCGATATAGCCGTTGACCCTGCCGAGCGACTTCTGCTGCTCGAGGAAGTACTTCGCGGACTGACCGCCCAGCTTCTTTACCACCTTGAGCATGACGCACACGCCGAGCAGTACGAACAGCGTCAGCCATACATTCGTCACCAGCATGCCGATGAACACCGAGATAATGGTCATCGCCGAGGAAAACATCTGCGGCACGGACTGGCTGAGCATCTGCTGCAGCGTATCGGTATCGTTGGTGAAATGGCTCATCAGATCGCCGTGGGTATGCGTATCGAAGTAGCGAATCGGCAGCTTCTGCATGTGCGCGAACATCTCGTCACGCACCTTTTTGAGCACGCCCTGCGAAATGCTGACCATCAGCCAGTTGTAGACAAACGTAGTCGCAATGCCGATGAGATAGATCACCGCCATGCTCATCAGCGCATGCAGCAGGCCGGTAAACACCGGAGATGCCTGCAGCAGCAGCGGAGAAATATAGTCGTCGATCAGGCTTTTGAGGAACATGGAGCCTGCCACGTTTGCCACAGCCGACAGCAGAATGCAGATCAGTACGACCACAAACTGTACGCCATAGCCCTTCTGAATATATTTCATAAGACGTCCGAGCGTCTTTTTCGGATTTTTGCTGCGCTTGCCGCCCATCATACCTCTGCGGCCGCCGGGTCCGCGCATCTGAGGTCTTGCCATTATTCCTCACCGCCCTTTCTGTTCTGCTGGTTGTAGATTTCCTGATAGATCGTGTTGGCGGCGAGCAGCTCATCGTGCGTGCCGACAGCCTGCACAGTGCCGCCGTCGAGAATGACGATCTGATCCGCATCCTGCACAGAGGAAACACGCTGTGCAATGATAATCTTGGTCGTGTCCGGAATTTCCTCCGCGAATGCCTTGCGGATGAGCGCATCCGTCTTGGTATCTACCGCACTGGTCGAGTCATCAAGAATGAGGATCTTCGGCTTTTTCAGCAGCGCACGCGCAATGCAGAGTCGCTGCTTCTGACCGCCGGAAACATTCGAGCCGCCCTGCTCAATGTGGGTGTCGTACTTATCCGGCATCTGCTGGATGAATTCATCCGCCTGTGCCAGACGGCATACGCGCTCGAGCTCCTCGTCCGAGGCATTTTCGTCACCCCAGCGAAGGTTTTCCTTGATCGTGCCGGAGAACAGCACGTTCTTCTGAAGCACCATGGCAACCTGATCGCGCAGCGCCTCGATATCGTAATCGCGGACATCCACACCGCCGACCTTGACCGTGCCGTGCGTGGTATCGTACAGGCGCGGAATCAGCTGCACGAGCGTAGACTTCGCGGAACCGGTGCCGCCGAGAATGCCGACGGTCTGACCGGCCTTGATATGCAGGTTGACGTTTTTGAGCGCCAGCTTGCGCTCATCGCCCTTGTAGCTGAAGGAAACGTCATCGAACTCGATCGCGCCATCCTTGACCTCGTGAATCGGGTTTGCGGGATTGTGCAGGTCGGGCTGCTCATCGAGGATTTCGGCAACACGCTCTGCGCTCGCCTTGGCCATGGTGATCATAACGAAAACCATCGCTACCATCATCAGGCTCATCAGGATCTGCATCGCGTAGGAGAACATGCTGGTCAGCTCGCCGGTGGTCATCGAGCCGCCGACGATCAGACGCGCACCGAACCACGAAATGAGCAGCATGCACGCGTACATGCAGAACTGCATCAGCGGCATAACGCCTGCCATGGTCTTCTGCGCCTTGGAGAACGTGCGGTACAGCATGCCGGAAACGCCCTCGAACTTTTCAGTCTCGTGATCCTCACGAACATAGGTCTTAACAACGCGGATGCCGCGCACATTTTCCTGTACGACCGTGTTCATGCGGTCGTAGATCTTGAATGCGCGCTCAAAGACCGGACCGACAACCTTCATCAGGATGCCCATGCCGATTGCCAGAATCGGCAGCACCGCGAGGAATACGAGCGCCATCCTGCTGTTGATCTTCATCGCCATGAACAGCGCAAAGACCAGCATGACCGGGCAGCGCACCGCGATGCGCGTGCACATCTGAAAGGCGTTCTGTACGTTGGTAACATCGGTGGTCAGACGGGTGACGATCGAACCGGTGGAGAACTTATCAATGTTGGAAAACGAGAAATTCTGCACATTGTAGTACATATCGTGACGCAGATTGCGGGCAAAGCCGGTTGAGGCTCTCGCCGCAAAGGTGCCGGCCGCCGCGCCGAACACCAGCGCGAGCATGGCGCACAGCACCAGGATGATGCCGTATTTCCAAATGGCGGCCATATCCTGCCCGTCAATGCCCTTGTCGATCAGCAGCGCCATAACCAGCGGAATGATGACCTCCATCACGACCTCGAGCACAACGAAAAACGGCGTGAGCAGTGCGTCCTTTTTGAACTCACGCACACTTTTCAGCAGTCGTTTTATCATTATTTCTGTCCCTCCCTGCACATATTGCATTGGTACTGCTCCAGATTGGAGCGGATTTTTTCACAGACCGCAAACCAGCCCTTCAGCTCGTCCTCGGTGATGCCCTGCCGCAGAAGCTGCTCCATCTGCTGCATGCGCTCAGTAATGTATTCATCCATTGCACGCGCCTGCTCGGTCAGCACCAGACGTTTCAGGCGGCCGTCATGCTCCACCGGCTCACGGCGGATAATGCCGTGCTGCTCCATCAGCTGCAGTATGCCCGTTGCGGTCGAGCGGCGCATCTGGAACGCGTTTTCCAGATCCTTTTGGAATATATCGCCCTGCTTTTCGTGTATGATCAGGTGATGGACGATCATCGCCTGCATGCCGGTCACATTCGCTGCATTCGCAGTCTTTTCGGTCATACACGCCATCTGCCGCCGAAGCAGATTATGCAGCATGCCGATTTCTGCACCGATGCGGTCGTTCGAGTGATCGCAGCATTCATTATGGTCACAGCAATTCATTGTTAGCCTCCTTACTGTTAGCTTGCTAACATATTATACACCGTCACTCGGCAATGTCAACGGGTTTCACGAAATGTTCACATTTCGGGGAGTGGTCGCTTGCAAAGCGAACGGAACTTGCCTGCCCGGCGGGCGCGCCGTACCCACGGCGAGGGGCAAGAGGGTAGACACCAATGGTTTCTACCCTCTTAACTCCCACTTCCTTTTGTTTCTTAACCTGACGCATACCAGAGACCGGCAACCACTGCGAAAAAGGGAACGGCAGTCGGGTTACTCTTGCGTTTATTTCGTGAAATATTCGCAGTTCTCGGATAACGTACTGCTACACATGCGGGCTACTCTCCGCAGGCGCGACATACCTGTGTCGCGCAACTCATTGGCTTGGCGACTACCGATGGCACCTTCGAGTTTCATCTGATATGCACGTTATACCGTAGGGTGCGGCAAGGTGAATTGCCCGAAGGGCAAGAAAAGGTGCCCTGGGGTACGACCTCGGCGCACCGTGCTATCCGGCTGGCACTCAATAAAAATGAAAAAATGGAGAATGCCCTACCTCGGGGTTCATTCTCCATTCCGACTCGCTAAGAACCGCCCTATGGGCGGTTGCTCGCTGGACGCCCACTGCGGTGGGTGTCTCCATTTTCAATTTTCCATTATTTCGCCTGATATGCCGGTTTGAGAAACATTTCTTCAAGATACTGCTTGCCGGTTTCGGTTCGGAACACGCGGTCTTTCGCGGTTTTACACTGCTCTGCCGTCATACCGTCCTCGTAGGCGTTGACAAGGAAATCCGCTTCAAGCAGAATACGGAAATCTTTTTCCTCTCCGGCGGTATAGGTATGGTGATGCGCGATGAGCCACTGCACGCGCTCGCTCTCCCGCTCATCTGCGCCGCACTGCTGCAGCATGGGAGCCGCGACCACCGGACCTTCCATCTCCTGCCAGTGTCCGCCGCTCGAGCCGTGCTTCCGTTCGGCTTCGTGGATGCCGATATCGTGCAGAACGGCTGCAGCTTCGAGTACATTCTGCTTGTGCTCATCCAGACCTTCCCTGCGCCCGAGCAGGCGGCTGTACGCGTATACCTTTATAAAGTGCTGAATCCGTTTTGCGTCGCCTGCGTCATACGCGATGGCGAGCGCGGTCAGTTTTTCGATGTCGATCATGCGTGTCACTCCTTTGGCGCAAGCATAGCACCGCACGACCGGATTTGTCAAGTCAGGGTAATACCACATAATTGAACAAGAGCGATTTACGAGTAAATTTTGCGGTTTGACTAGGCGTGATTTTGCGGTAATACTTTGTGTATTACCGTGAAAGCACAACGACGTCAGAGCACAAAATTTCCGTAAAGCGCCGCAGTTTAATTGTGCGGTGTTACCCTAATCCTGTCCAGCCGTATTTCGCCATATCTACGCGGCCGTCCTCGGTGAACTCGATGCCGTCCGCTTCGAGCAGTGCGCGCTGGATATCCGCGCCGCCGAACGCAAACGCCGGTGACGTTCGTCCGTCTTTCGTTACCACGCGGTAGCACGGAATCCCCTCCGGATCGGGATTGGCATGCAGCGCATAGCCAACAACGCGCGCCCATCTCGGGTTGCCCGCGAGCAGCGCGACCTGCCCGTAGCTGGCCACCGTTCCGCGCGGAATTTTCTTCACCACTGCATATATTCGCTCAAAGCTGTTTGCCATACGAATCACCTCTGTCTTTTACTATCCAATACCACATAATTAAGCAAGAGTGATTTGCGAGTAAATTTTCTTTTTTTGACGAGGCATGGTTTTGCAGCAATACTTTCAGATTGCAAGAAAACACACCGAAGTCAAGAAAGTAAATTTTCGCAAAGCACCGCCGCTTTAATTATGCGGTACTGGCTTTATTATATCAAGTCAGATTGCCAATATCCATAGGTTTTTCGGCCTAAAAAACTGTATAATTTTATCGTGCTAAAGTATTGCATATGCAAAAAAATTGCTATATAATAGAACCGTCACCAAATATAAAAGCATTCCACTCGGATTACTTACGAAAGTTAAGCGAGTGGTATAGAATGTAAGGAGGACAATAAAAATGGCACTTACCAATTCTTATCTGACGAGCGTGTACGAAACCGTACAGAAGCGCAACCCGAATGAGCCGGAGTTCCAGCAGGCAGTTTACGAGGTTCTCGAGAGCCTTCAGCCGGTTGTTGAAGCTCGTCCGGAGCTCGAGAAGAACGGCATCATGGAGCGCATCGTAGAGCCGGAGCGCATGTTCATGTTCCGTGTACCGTGGGTTGACGATCAGGGCAAGGTTCAGGTTAACCGCGGCTTCCGCGTACAGTTCAACTCCGCAATCGGCCCCTACAAGGGCGGTCTGCGTCTGCACCCCTCTGTTAACGCATCCGTTATCAAGTTCCTCGGCTTTGAGCAGTGCTTCAAGAACAGCCTGACCACTCTGCCGATGGGCGGCGGCAAGGGCGGCTCCGACTTCGATCCGAAGGGCAAGTCCGATGCTGAAATCATGCGTTTCTGCCAGTCCTTCATGACCGAGCTGTGCAAGCACATCGGTCAGTTCACCGACGTACCGGCCGGCGATATCGGTGTTGGCGGCCGTGAGATCGGCTTTTTGTTCGGCCAGTACAAGCGTCTGCGCAACGAGTACACCGGCGTTCTGACCGGCAAGGGCCTGTCTTACGGCGGTTCTCTGGCTCGTACCGAGGCTACCGGCTACGGTCTGTGCTACTACATGAAGGAAATGCTCGCATACAAGGGCACTTCGTTCGAGGGCAAGACTGTTGCAATCTCCGGTTCCGGCAACGTTGCAATCTACGCTTGCCAGAAGGCTACCCAGCTGGGCGCTAAGGTTGTTACCATGTCCGACTCCAACGGCTTCATCTACGATCCGAACGGCATCAACCTGGATGTTGTTAAGGACATCAAGGAAGTTAAGCGCGGCCGCATCAAGGAGTACGCTGAGCGCGTACCGGGCAGCGTTTACACCGAGGGTCAGCGTCCGTGGGGCACCAAGTGCGACATCGCTCTGCCGTGTGCTACTCAGAACGAGCTGAACGAGGAGAACGCAAAGGCTCTGATCGCCAACGGCTGCAAGTTTGTAGCTGAGGGCGCTAACATGCCGTCCACCCCGGAGGCTGTTGCAGCATTCCAGGCAGCCGGCGTATTCTTCGGCCCGGCAAAGGCTGCTAACGCAGGCGGCGTAGCTACCTCCGGTCTGGAAATGAGCCAGAACTCCCTGCGTCTGTCCTGGACCTTCGAGGAAGTTGACCAGCGTCTGCACGACATCATGGTTAACATCTTCCACACCTGCATCACTGCAGCTGAGAAGTACGGCCACAAGGACAACCTTGTTATGGGCGCTAACATCGGCGGCTTCGAGAAGATCGCTGACGCTATGCTGGCTCAGGGCGTATGCTGATTTTCGATTGAAAGGGCGCAGTCCTTTCAATCGAGGGACGCCCTTGACAGGCGCTGCCTGTAAGGGCTACCGCAATAAAAGAGCACCGGAATTTCGATTCCGGTGCTCTTTTATTGTTTGCTAAAAATGACACGGCAAAGCTGGGCCATTTTTGTCGCGCTGAAAGCGCTCCATTTGATGCGCTCCGCGGCGTGATAGGTTATCTGGGTGCTGAAATCCCCGTCGGGGATTTTATGGGTTGGCGTGAACGCTGTCGCCCGCAAAGGACTCACCGCCGACAGGCGGCTGTCCTGTGGGTGCGGTTTGCAGGGCATACTGCGTATTTTATGCCGCGAACTGCGTTCGCGGGTGCGGGACCCGGCGGCACAGCCGCCTGTGTCCCTTATTGCACATCCGGCTGCTCTATGCAAAAAAGACCGCCGTAAGGCGGTCTTTTAGCTTATGCGTTTTCGGAAAAGTCTGCCAGACGCAGGTTCTCGTTATGGTCGGTTGCGTAGGTGATATTCCACGGCGAGGTGAACAGCAGCAGGCTATTGCCCTTGAGATCCTCGACGATCTTGGTATCGCTCGTAAGCTGGAGCTTCTTGATGTCGAAGTCATCCTCGTCATTCTCAACCCAGCGAACGTGCTCATACGGCAGGTTTTCGCGGATGATCTCAACGTTATACTCGTTCTTCAGACGGTACTCGAGCACCTCAAACTGCAGCACGCCGACAACGCCGACGATAACCGATTCCATACCGGCATTCGGCTCGCGGAAGATCTGGATGGCGCCCTCCTGGGCGATCTGCTCGACACCCTTGACGAACTGCTTGCGCTTGAGCGTGTCCTTCTGACGGACAACGGCAAACAGCTCGGGTGCGAACGTCGGGATGCCAGAGAACACGCACTTATGCTTGGGATCGCACACGGTATCACCGATGGAGAACACGCCCGGATCAAAGATACCGATAATATCGCCCGCATAGGCTTCGTCTACGACCGAACGATCCTGTGCCATCAGCTGTTGCGGTGCGGCGAGCGCCATCTTCTTGCCGGACTGAACGTGCAGAACGTCCTGACCGCGCTCGAACTTGCCCGAGCAGATACGCATGAACGCAACACGGTCGCGGTGCGCCTTGTTCATATTCGCCTGAATCTTGAACACAAACGCCGAAAAATGCGGGTCGAACGGGGAGATAACGCCGATGTCGGCGGTACGCGCGGTCGGCGGCGGCGTCATCTGCAGGAACTTTTTCAGGAACGGCTCAACACCGAAGTTGGTCAGCGCGGAACCGAAGAATACCGGCGACAGCTTGCCCTCGTGCACGGCCTTGAGATCAAACTCATCGCCTGCACCGGAGAGCAGCTCCACATCGTCGATCAGCGTCTGGTACTGATCCTCGGGCAGCAGACCCTCGAGGATCGGATCGTCGATCGACAGGCGCTGCGCCTTGACCTCGTGGCGGAAATCCGCGCCCTCAAACGCGATAACCTCATCGTCCATGCGGTCGTACACGCCCTTGAAGCGCTTGCCCGAGCCGATCGGCCAGTTTACCGCATAGGTGCCGATGCCCAGCTCGTTCTCGATGTCCTCGAGCAGCTCGTACGGGTCGCGTGCCTCACGGTCCATCTTGTTGATAAAGGTAAAGATCGGCACGCCGCGCATCGCGCAGACCTTGAACAGCTTGCGGGTCTGTGCCTCGACGCCCTTGGAGGCGTCAATGACCATCACCGCAGAGTCAGCCGCCATCAGCGTGCGGTAGGTATCCTCCGAGAAGTCCTGATGACCCGGGGTATCCAGAATGTTGATGCACTTGCCCTCATAGCGGAACTGCAGCACCGAGGACGTTACCGAAATACCGCGCTGCTTCTCGATCTCCATCCAGTCGGAAACCGCATGACGGCTGTTTTTCTTGCCCTTGACCATGCCGGCCTCCTGAATGGCTCCGCCGTAGAGCAAAAACTTCTCCGTAATGGTGGTTTTACCGGCGTCAGGGTGCGAAATGATTGCAAATGTGCGCCGATTTTCAATTTCTTTTTTCAGGTCTGCCACAGACTTTTTCCTCCCGATCTATCAAAAATCTAATATTGTTGTAGAATGTACACAGAATGTTCACAATTCACCAGTATTATAAATGGCGTGGAAAGCGTAAGATCCCCCCACATGTTCTTGCTTTCTACTCTCTATCCTACCTTTTATTGCGGGAGCAGCCGGACGAAAGTTCGGCTGTTCCTGTTTTTTTGCCTTTTTCAAAGGTAAAATGAGAGTTTACGTTGTAAATTCTATTCAGCACCATCTATCCGGTGCACACGATCCGCGAAGCGGTACGCTGTCACCGGGCGTGCTCTGCACGCTGACGCTCTTCTTCCAGTTAACTCCAACGGTGCCATGCACAGCAACCCAGTAAAATCGTTGCGCAACACTGTTATGTTGCGCCTGCGTAGATGAACCCGTATGTGTAGCAGCAAGGAATCTGACACTGCGTACAGGCAGAGACATGGGCGCACACTGTGCG
>UMBF01052757.1_pt1 | contig 11510 bp, 11 predicted proteins | sample 1963901 | NCBI WGS metagenome assembly UMBF01 (sample SAMEA4835935, study PRJEB28245) | human gut metagenome | biome: gut microbiome; material: fecal sample | place: Denmark | collected 2008 | reverse complement strand
CGAAGTAATTGATGAATCACAAAATGCAGTAACAACTTATTCCATTGAACTATCTACGATACCAAACGAAAGCGGTAGCGATACTGGTGGATCAATGTATTTAGCTTCAAAACAAGTTACTACAGCAGATACATACATTACTAATAGTAACCCAATGGGTTATCGTATTGTGAGCGGAGCTGAATTATCAAACGGTAGTATTTCAAATCAATATAAAATTTATGATAAAACTGCTGGATTACAAACAACATTCACTACTAGCATCAATACTGGTAGTCTTTTATTTGACACAATGTACAACTCTACACAACATTTAGCTGATATAAGTTTATCACCATATCAAGGTGGTTATTTTCGTATTGAAACTTCAACTGCTGCAATGATGATTAGTTCAAAAGAAGATTTAACAATCCAAACTACAGATGGAAACTTATTTCTTACTGGTGGAGGAAAAGATCATTTGGTTTATGCTTCTAAACCTGATACTGGATCACATGAAGTAGTAACAAGCTGGAATTATGGACATCATATGTATTTAGATTGGACTGGTAGTTCAGTTTTTTGTCGTGTTGATGCTACAAACTTCACATTATCTCATAGTTCAGATAGAAGATTAAAAGATGATATTAATGAATTAGATGAGAAATTAATTAATACTTATATGTCTTTAAAACCATCAAGTTACGTATTTAAAGATGATGGTGCTTACCATAAAGACGGACATGAATTTGGTCTTATTGCTCAAGATATTATTCAAGCGTTTACTGATAATAATTTGGATTTCAATGATTATACATTGGTTAATGTTGAAAACACATTAGATAATAAGCAAAAAGAAATTCTTGGTGGTGATGATCATTATTACAGTGTTGATTATGATAATCTTCATGCTTTGCATATTTTAGTTAATAAGAACCAAGAAAAGAGAATTCAAATTCTTGAAAATGAAATTGAAAATTTAAAAAAGGAATTAAGGGAAATAAATGGAAAATAAAGGATTTAATACTTATATAAGAGATTTAGAAAATACAATTATCAAGTTAACTGACGATGCTCTTAAACAAGGTATCCACCCTTCTATTTTGTGTTTGGTTTTAAAAAGTGCTTTATATCAATTAGAAAGAGCAACTGATAATGTAGTTCTTTTAGAAAATGAAGAAATTAAAAAACAACAAGAAGAACAAGAAGCACAAAATGAAGAAAATAAAAACAATTAAATAATATTCGTATAAAATTACGATTTTAGGATTAGAAATAATACTTACAAATCCCCTATTTTTTGGGGATTTTTTATAATAAAAAAATACGATAAAAAGGAGAAAACAATGATAATTTCAAGAATTATACAAAATGGTTTAGATTTATCTATTGAAACGAATGACATCCCCTATCAACGTAGTGCGAATCATAAAATACAATTTGTAAAAGATCCAAACTATTCTAACTATTCATTACAAGCCTACGGTAAATTACCTAAAACTGGTTATCAAGAAAGTGAAGAATTCAAACTTGAATTAGAAGATGGAAATTATATCAAATTGCCAAGTGCTGTTTTTGCTACAAAAGGTATTTTTCAAATTGCAATTTCATTAACTGGTGTAAACGGAGACATTATCAATTTAGGTATCGTATCGTATAAAATTAGAAAATCATTTGGTGATTCAACAAACATCCTGCCAGACAATGAAAAAGCTTGGAATAGTTTTGTGCACCTAGAAGTCGATAATTATTTTAATAATACTTATCAATCTAAATTGAATGATTTCAATACAAAATATGATGATACTGTAACTAAATATACTGAAATTGTAGAAACTTCAACTGAAGTAAAAAAAGAATATGATGAAGTAGTTTCAATGAAGAAAAGTGTTGAGTCTTCTAAACAATCAATTGATAATACAAAGAAACAAATTGATAGCACTTATGATGAATATAAAAAATTCGCCAATGATACAAAGACTGAAATTAATAATGCAAAACAAGCTATTATTAATGGTAAAAATGAAATCAATACTTTAACAAAAGAAAAAGTTGATGAATACACCCAAAAAGTAACCGACTTCAACAATAATTACGATACTAAAACCGCATCACTTGACACAAAAATCAACGAAATTCAAACTAAAGCAAATGAAATTGTAGAGACTTCAACTGAACAATTAAAAGAAAATATCGCTGAATCCAAAAATGATGCAATCAAACAAATTAAAAGCGAAGGTCAATCATATCAAGATCAAATCAATGAACTTCAAAAATCTGAAGCGTTACAAGATGAAGTTCTTAATAAGTTGAATGAAGAAGTTGATTTGAAACTTACACAACCATATTTAAATAATAACGATTCTACTCACATCACTTCGAGTGACAACGGTTCATTAAAGAATATCGTAGTTAAAGGAAATACCGTACAAAACAGTACGAAAGGATTGAATTTGATTAATTGCACTCAAAAAACAACTACTATAAATGGTATTACTATGGTTAATAATGAGGATGGTACTTATACTGTAAATGGTACAGCTACTAATGATTTTGATATTGCTATTGCGAAATATGCCATGAAACAAAATATTTATTATACTTTAAGTGGTTGTCCTTCTGGTGGGTCAGAAACTACATATTATTTAGATCCACGTGGATATGAGTATGATACTGGAAGTGGACTTACTATTAGAAACCCAGAACGAGATTTTATTAATTATATTAGAATTGTAATTAAGAAAGATGTAACTGTAAATAACTTGTTATTTAAACCAATGTTCAATGAAGGGCAAACAGCTCAACCATTCGAACCTTATACTGGAGGTCAACCATCGCCTTCACCTGAATATCCTCAAGAAATTAAGGCAGTTAATGAATTGAGTGGAGTAATGAGCGGAAAGAATTTACTAAAACCATATGGTAGTTATCCTAAAATTAATTATGGAATTACACTTAATTTAATGAACGATGGTATTCATGTAAATGGCAAATGTACTGGTTCAAGTTGGCATGCATTTATATATTCTGATACTTTGCAAGCAGGAACATATTATATCAATGGAATAAAAGGTGTGTCAAATTCACGCTATCAAGTCGTATTATATAAAAATAGCGCAATATTAAATTATATCACTACTAATAATTTCAAACTTGAATTAAAAGAAAAAGCAAAAATTGAACTTTCATTATTCGTATATTCTGGATATGGAACTTTTAATGATTTAGTTTTACCCTATATGATTTGTAGGAACGAAAATGATTTGTATTTGTACACTCCATATCAAGGTCAATCGCTTTTAAACTACACTCTTCAAAATCCACTTTATAAGCTAGGCGATATATATGATTACATTGATTTAAATAGAGGTAAAATTGTAAGAAATATTGGTGTAATAACTTTTGATGGAAGTAGTGATGAACAATGGCAATTTGCTTCGAATAGAGCAAAAATTGATATTAGTAATATGAAGTCATTAATTTATAACGATGGGCATGTTGATTTTTGCGATAAGTTTAAATATAACAAGAATGTCTATAGTGATACATCTACTAAGGATGGTTTTATCACATCCGGTGTTGCTTTATATATAAGAAAATATGATGAGTTTAGTAAAATGTCTAAAAATGATGATGTGAATAAATATTTTCAATCAAACCCAATTACTGTAGTTTATCAACTTGCAACACCGACAGAAGAACCTTTACCACCCGACTTACAAACATTACTTCAATCATTAAAGTCATACTATCCTCAAACCAATATTATGTTTGATACCGAAGTAGAACCATATATCAATTTTGATTATAAATTGAACTTAAAATCATGGATTGAAGATAAAGATAATAAAGAAATTATTTATGATAAACAAAACAAAGAAAAAGATAAATACTCATCAACTTTCTTTGAAAATATGTTTGCTCTTCAAAGAACAGGTAAAGTATATACAGTCAAGTTTTCTAAATGGGAAACATCTCATATTTCAACTGGTGAAAAGTTAGATGCTAATGCTGGTCTTGTTTGTGAACCATCTACTAAAACAATTAAAGGTCAAAATGATTATGCAAATATTCCATTGTTTAAAACATATGATGTCAATGCTTACGTGGATGATGAAGGTGTACGTCACGTTACTGCTATTAAAGGTGATAAGGACTTTAAAGATGAAGGAAAAGTTGATGTGTTCGTATTAGGAATGAGTTATTATGAAAAAGTTTGGTCTGATGATCAATATTGGTATTATTCAAGAACTGATTCACCTAGAGAAGGATATACAATTGCAAGAGAATGTATCAATCGTGATGGAAGTATTCAAGCTTTCGGTTTATACGCTAAATATGTCGCTGGAAATATTGATGGTAATTTATATTCTAGTAAAGGATTAAAACCTGCTAGATATTATGGAACTACTCCATTGCCTGCTAATACGACTAATACAAATACTTCATATAGCGGTTTGATTAGCCAATGTCATAAACGTGGCTCTTTCTATTCAGGGGGTATGACTTGTGATTATAAATATATTTTAACAACATTCTATTTGAAATATGGAACTTTAAATACTCAATCAATCATGGGTGGATGTAACAATTATAGTGCACAATATGAAGCAAGCATTAAATCATCTACGAATAATACTTACTTCCCATTGACTAAGGCTCAGGCTGATTATTTCCCTGTCGGAGCTAGTGTTTCGATTGGTTATAAATATGGTGGTTCTAATTTAGATAGATATTATTCAACGGTTTCTATTTATGCCGATAATGTAAAAATCATTAAGAAAGTCGCTTTAGATGATAGCAATATTGCGCTGTATTTAGATACAAATACACCTTTCAATACTGCCGATACATCCTTAGGAGCAGTCTTTTGTTCAACAATGCACTGGAGAAGTGGATTCAGTGATGATATTTTAGGACGAGATGGTTGTCCTTGTGATACAAAATCAGAATTAACAAATGGTAAATTCCCAATAGTAATTCAAGGAATTGAATGTATGGTTGGTGGATATGAAACTTATGGAAATGCGTTTATGGATATTGTGGATGCAACTGGTAAACGTGAAGTTTACATACAAAATGATGCAAGTCAGCTAACAACAGATATAGCTACAGCAAAATCTACATATAAGAAATCACCATACGCTATTCAACCAACATTGATAAATAGTTGGAATTATATCACAAAAATTGATTTTGATTTAGCAAATGGTGCTTTCATTCAAACTAACTCTGGGCAAAGTGGATCAAGTACTGGTTCTGGATTTGCAGACGGTTTATACGTTGATAATGCAAGTTCAGGGCAAAGAGAGTTCCTTGGCTTCGGTCTTCTCTGGGCTGGTTCTGCTGCTGGTCTTTCTTGCTTGTCTGCGTTCCATGGGGTCGGTTCTGCGAGCTGGTACATCCTCGCCCGCCTCTCAATCAACGGTGTCGGGGGTGAATTAACTGCGTAGCAGTTAAGAGGGGATCTCCCCTTATATCACACCGTTATAACCATTTAAACTTATAATAAACAAATATAAGTAAATTAACTTACAACAAGATATTGTGATAGTAAGAATCTTGTTTATATATAATAATTAGGATAAAATTCCTGTTTTACATTTTTGTAATATGTTCTAATTATAAAACTTCATTAAATAAAATAATAAAAAATAAATTAAGTCGTGTGTAGCAATTCTAATAAATATGCTGAATAAGCGATTGCAAAAAAATACAATATAGCACACGCAAAGGGCTTCTAAATAGCGTCGTTGTTCCTTGGCTTCGGTAATCTCAGGAATGGTTCTAATGCTGGTCTTTCTTACTTGAATGCGAACAATGGGGTCGGTAATGCGAACTGGAACATCCTCGCCCGCCAATCTGTTATTAGATACTTTCACATACAAAATTATCTAAAATTAAATCAATATATATAAAGTTTAGAAGTCGTACCTAAGCAGGACATTCAATGATTCATTTCATTGAGTCTTTAGCCTTTATAGCTAACAATAGTATGTGACACACTCTATATTCAAACTTGTGCACAAGTTTTAGTATAGCGGTTATGTGAATGGCATAACTGAGGTTTAGTAGAAAAATCTTATGATTATAACCGAAAGACCTAGATATACATGAGAGTAATCTCAAGCGTCTCATTTTACTGAGGCGCTTTTTATATAAATAAATTCAAATATTGTAGAATGAAAGGAATTTAGATGAGAAGATATTTGAGCAAATTTGAATTTACACCCCAATTGATTGAGTCTGCAATTTATGACTGTTTAAACGGTGTTGGAAATTCAAATTCTAGATGGAAACGTATGGATTCAGCATATTTTCTAGCTGAATATTTAATATGCTTTTCTAGAGATAAGGATAAAAACAAACATGATCTTGCAAGAGAAATTCATGACTACATAATGAAATATGAAAATTACAGAATGAAGTTTAATCCTTTGATTAAGGTTATTTCAAGAAATATTCATCATGAGATAGTTAACCATGAAATTAATCTACCGCCTATTCGCTATCAAATGAGACGTGATAATTGCAGTGGTAAATTAAGAAAGATTGGATTGGCTAGTATTAAGCAACAAGTTTATGATCATATCGTAGTAAAAGCTTGTATGGGAATGTTCATGAATAAAATTGGGCAATATCAATGTGCTTCAATTAGAGGTCGTGGTCAAGTTTATGGTAAAGAAACTATAGAAAAGTGGATAAGAAAGAATCCAAAGAAATGCAAATACGTTTGGAAAGGTGATGTAAAGAAATTCTACCCTTCTATTCCTCATGATAAACTCAAGAAATTATTACGTAGAGATATTAAAAATAATGATGTTCTCAATGTAATTTTTTATTTAATTGATACTTACGGAGAAATAGGACTTTGCATAGGTTCATACTTGTCTCAATTTCTAGCAAACTATTACCTATCTTATGCCTATCATTTTTTAAGTGAGAGATGTTTTACTACTAGAAAGAAAAGAAGAACAAAAGAAGTTATGCAAGTTTGTCTTATCTCCAATCAATTATTCTACATGGACGATATTATATTATTTAGTCCAAATAAAAAATATTTGAAGAAATGTGTGCAGATGTTATCTAAATATCTCAATGATGAATTAGGTTTAAGCATTAAGGACGGACACCAATTATTCCCTCTTGATTCAAGACCTATTGATATGATGGGATATAAAATCTATACATATAAGACAACTATTAGAAAGAGAATATTTAAAAGAACGAATATTATCCTTGCCACTTATAAAGACCCTAAAAAGGTTATGAATGTTGAAACTGCAAGAGCTTTTATGAGTTATAAAGGATATTTAGACCATTCTAATAGTGTGAAATATAGGAAGAAAATGAAGTTTAAAAGAACTTTCAAAAATGCGAAGGAGGTCATCCAAAATTATGCAAAATCTAGCGGAATTTACGGAAAAGCAACCTGATTATAGGTATTTTAAAGTGAATGATGAACGTGCTGACATTTTCATTTACAAGTTCATTGAAGAAATTGATTCTAATGGTATTGGTGGAGGTAGTATTTCTTTTGATGAGGAAGGAAATGTTATTAATGTTAAAGTAAATGAAGATAATCACGTTTATTCATATAAGGTTAATTGTTTTACAGTTGATCCGAATGAGATTACTGAAGAAATGATTAAAGAAAATCCTTTAGATTATATTGATTATGTTAAGCCTACTGAAGAAGTTGAACAAGACGAATATTTATTAGATTTAGATTATAGAATCACTTGTTTAGAGCTAGGTTTATAAGATTGATTTAAAGGTTATTAAAATTAAATAGGTATTAAATCTCATGAGTTATTCGTGGGATTTTTTATTTTACAATTGAATATTTAAAAATTTTAGTGTTTATAGGAGGAAAAAATTATGGAACACACAACTACTTACAAAATGTTATTAAAAACTATTACTAAAAAGAAACAAACTGGATTAACTCAAAAGTACATTGCTGATATGCAAGAAAAATTAGATGTATTCTACGCTGGTGACAGATTAACTACAGAAGAATACGAAGAATTAATGAAATTGTTAGATGAATAAAATCATAGTTTTAGTTCAACAAATTAATATTTTTTAAATTCAAAGGAGGATTTATTTATGGACTTTCAAACAATTTATAATGTTTTAGTAACTGTGGCTGCTATTACGATTGGTGGTTTATCATTATACTTAAAAACTTCAGCAAAAGCACAAACTAAAGCTAAAGAAATTCAAGAAACTATGGCTTTAATTATGGGAGAAGCAGTAGTTTATATTAGAAAAGCTGAAGAAGATTATAAAGATACAACTAAAAAAGGTGGAGAAAAATTCAATGAAGTAGTTGATAAACTATATTCATTAGTTCCTGATGCTTTAAAACCCATTATTACTGAAGATAGAATTAAAGATATTGTTCAATCAACTTTTGATGAAGTTGAAAATTATGTTAAATTACAACTAGATAATACAGTTGATAAGGTCGATGTAAAACCTAAAACGACTAAAACCAGATCAAAGAAAAAATAATTGTTTATATAAACCATTGAGTAGAGGTTAATTCCCCTACTCTTTTTTATTTTATAAGGAGGAAATAAATAATGTTAGAAATTAATCAAAGTTATCCATGTAAAGTTGGTTATTATGGTGCGAAAAGAGATACTTCAAAAATTAAATATATCGTAATGCACTATACTGGTAATGTTAAAGATACTGCGATTTCAAATGCTAAATATTTTCATACATCTATTAATAGACAAGCTTCAGCTCACTATTTTGTAGATGAAACAAGTATTTATCAATCTGTACAAGATAATTATGTTGCATGGTCTGTTGGCGGTAAACCACAATCCTCATTCCACCCATTATATCAAATCTGTACTAACTCAAGTTCAATTTCTATTGAAATGTGTACAAGTGGAGATAGTGAAGTAAGTGATAAAACAGTAAATAATGCTATTGAATTAGTAAAATATTTAATGAATAAATATGGAATTGACGCTAATCATGTTACCAACCACTACCATGTTAATGGGAAGGCATGCCCTAGTGCTTCTTTAAGAACTGGTGAAAGATGGAATAGTTTTATCAATAGATTAGGTGGTTCAGTACAAGAGGTTACAACAGTATCACCTACTCCAACTGCAAAAGCAAAATCATATTTATCTAATGGAGATAAAGGTGTAGCTGTAAAAACAATGCAAACTATGTTAATTGCTTGTGGTTATTCTTGTGGTAAATACGGAGCTGATGGCGCATTTGGAACTGGAACTGCTAACGCATTAAAGAAATTCCAAAAAGCATATGGTTTAACTGTGGATGGTAAATATGGAAATAATTCTAAAGCCAAACTTGAATCGGTTTATAATGCTAAAACAACTCAAACAACTAAAAAATCAAATGATGATTGGGTAAATAGATTAAATGCTGAAATAAAAGCACAAGGTTTCTCGACATATCCACTCGTTAAAAGAGGCGCTAAAGGCAATATTACAAAACTAATTCAAGAAAGATTAGTTAGCGTAGGTTTTAGTCTTAAAGTCGATGGAGATTTTGGAGAAACTACTGAAGCAAAAGTTAAAAAATTTCAATCCAACAGAGGTCTTACTGTGGATGGAAAAGTAGGACAAAAAACATGGGAATGGTTAATTAGCGGTAAAAGCGTATAGAAAATATAAGAAAGTGAGTATTATCGCCCACTTTCTTTCATTTCTTCTAATGTTTCATAAAACATATTATTTTGTAATTTAAAAATATTTAATGCGTGCTTAATTGTTGTTTCAATATATTTATCTTCACGAAGATCAATTTCAAAGTCTGAATATTCAATATCAAAATCATTAAATACTAAAGCTTTTTCTTGAAAGTCATAATAAAGAATTACTTTTGTATCTTCATCAGTTATTGATTTTACATATTCTAAATCTTTGATCATATCTTCTGATGAGTAAGAAGTATTAAATGGATCATGATAAGCAAAATTTTTATCAACGTATTTTCTTATATAATCGTAAGCATTTCCTAGTGCCATAAATGTCAATCTCCTTTCGTTTATATAAGAATATTATAGCATAAGATATTGATACTTAATTAAATAATTTTTAAATTAACTGAATTTATAAGGAGCTTAAATGAGAAAAGTAAAAATTGTTAGAGGTTCACAAGATATTTTACATGATAGATTGCGTATGAAAGATTATGATAAAGAGTTTAATTTGATTACTGAAACTAAATACGTATCTGTTGTATCTGATGGTGAACGAGAATACACGTTTAAAAACGAATTTATAATTAAATAAAATTGTAGGAGAGAAGTTAATGATACAATTTATAATGGATCATTGGACATCTATTATCGAAGGATTTGCAGCATTAGGTATTGTTGTTGAAATTACACCTATTAAAATTTATCCTTTAAAATGGTTAGGGAATCGATTCAATGCTGGTTTAAAAGAAAAATTAGATGAGTCTAATGCTGAATTAAAAAAAGAAATAGATGATGTTAATAAAAAATTAGATAAGCATATTGATAGCGGTGCAAAAAAAGACATGAAAGATTTAAGACATGATATTCTTGATTTTTCGGATCGTATCACCGAAGGTAGTAAACCTTCTAAAGATGCTTTTACTCATACTTTTGATATTGCTGTAGATTATCATAACTTAATAGAAGAATATAATTTAACAAATGGAGTTATTGATATTGAAATGGAAAATATTAAAAAGAAGTATGCCGAACTATATTTAAATAAAAAAGATAATTAAATAAACATGGGTTACTATTAATTTAGTAACCCTATTTTTTTGCATTTTAATTGAAAATAAATAATAACATTCTCGAATAATATTAACATTTATTTTCAATTAAATAATAGAAGGATTTGATTTATAAACTAGGAATATTTTGTTCCAATTTTTGTTCCAAAATAATGCCACATAATGCCAAATTTTGCCTTATTTTGCCATTTTGAAGTGAAATTTTAAAAATTAAAAATCGCCCAAACCCTTTGAAAACGTTGATATTTTAAGGAATAATACAGTATATGACATTGAAATGATTTTTTGTATTTCTGTAATACTAGTTATTTTACTGCTTGTTATTCCAAATGTTACAAGTAAAAATCGTTTAGTAAAAGAAAAAAGTTGTGATGCACAAATTGAAGTTGTTAACTCACAAATCATTTTGTATGAAATCGAGCATGGAGAATTACCAACTAGTATGTCTCAATTAACTTCTGGCAGCCATCCTTATTTAAAGGAAAAACAAGCTGTTTGTCCTTCAGGACTTGCCATAAGAATAAGTGATGGTGAAGCCTATGTTTCAAAATAAAGGATTTACTTTGATTGAAATGTTGTTAGTAATATCTATTATATTAACATTGTCAGTACTTTCATTCCCTTTTATGAATACAAAAACAATTTATATAACGGATGAATGTGTAAAAAAACAAATAGGAATGATTATTAATCAGGCTAAAAGTAAGGCAATAATTAGTCATGAAAAAGTTAGTTTAATTGTCTCAAAACAAGAAATATCTTTT
>UMBF01059668.1_pt1 | contig 11583 bp, 19 predicted proteins | sample 1963901 | NCBI WGS metagenome assembly UMBF01 (sample SAMEA4835935, study PRJEB28245) | human gut metagenome | biome: gut microbiome; material: fecal sample | place: Denmark | collected 2008 | reverse complement strand
GCGCTCGCATTTGATTCCGTATTGGCTGCCGCATCCGGGGTCGTGGTGTCTGGCGTGTATGAGTTCGTGGCACAATGTGCAGCGGCGCTGGCGCTGGTTGAGCCTGTCGTGGAGGAATATCGTGCGGCTCGCCTCATGCCATGCGCCGCACAGCCCATTCGGCAGCGGCTGCTCGATGACGCGGATATGCTCCCTCCCTGCACGGTCGAGGAAGGAATCCAGGCTGCATCCGCCGGTGATATGAAACGACCCAGCCTGGTTCGCCGCGCCGAAGGCGCTCGCGTGCTGGGTACTGCCGATGCTCAGACTACCCGTTTGCCGTGACCCCTTTTGCATGGCGTAGGCTGTTGTGCGCAGGGCCGTCCTATGTGGATGACGGCTGGGTTCCCGAATGGGAGTAAGACTTCGGGTCGAGAATTCCTTTGCCCCTGGGGCCGGACTTGCCTCCTCGCCGGCTGTCTCATCTGCCGATTCCGTCGTGGCGGCCTCCGTCGATGCCCTTGGCGAATTCCTCGAAGTCGTATGGTTGCGCCGCGTTGAACTTCGCATATTCCTCGGCGGCCTTCCTGTCCGCCTGCTTGCGGGTCACGGTGCCTTTGCCGGTGAGCGTCGCGCCTCCCGAAAGCTGGATGTATTGGCTTACGAGTTGGATGAATTCCGGCATGGTGGTGGTCAGTCGCGCCGCGACCCTGTTCTCGATCATGTCGAGGAAGCCGCTGGTGAGACGGTTGAGCCGCGTCAGCTCGTTCTCGTCCAGGTAGTTCTTGGCGACGGTCACATCGGATTTGTGGATTCGCCCGTTGGGGGAGCCATGCCATGTGGTCAGTCCCATGTGCGGTTTCGTGGCGTCGACGCGTTGGGTGATGATCTCCGGCGCGGTGTGCCCGTGGGCGGCGTAGTGGAACCTGTTCTGCATGTTCTGGTAGAACTCGCGCGCGATGCCGCTGTCCTTGTCGTAGTCGGTGCAGATCTCCTGGAATATGGCGAGCACCTGCTGGTAGAGGCGTTTCTCGCTGGTGCGGATCTCCCGTACTCGGGCGAGGAGCTCCTTGAAGTAGTCCTCGCCGAACGTGTTGCCGTTCTTGAGCATGTCGTCGTTGAGAGCGAAGCCCTTGATCATGTATTCGTGCAGCACGCTGGTCGCCCATTGGCGGAAGGCCGTGGCCTGCGGGCTGCTGACCCTGTATCCGACGGCGATGATCGCGTCCAGGCTGTAGAAGCGGATGGTGCGGCGAACCGTTCTGCCGCCTTCGTTTCGAACTATTTCCATTTCCGACATAGTTGCCGATTCGGCCAACTCGCCTTCAGCGTAGATGTTCGCCAGATGTTTGGATACCGCGGGCACGTTCACGCCGAATAGTCGCGCGATGTTCTTCTGCGGCATCCAGAACGTCCGCCGCCAGTACGTGACCTCGACCGGCACGTTCACCCCATTGGCGCGGTAGAGGATCACCTGCCCTCTGTTATCAGGGTCGAATTCCTCGCTCATGACTTTGATTCCTTTCCTTTCGGTTCACCCAACTCTATAGACCGTCACTCGTCCGGGGTCTCGGACTCCATGTCACGGTTCCTGTCCCTGCTGGCAGCAAGCTCCTGAGGTGGCAGGTCCTCGAATCTCGGTTCGACCAGATCGTCGGTGATCTGGTTTTGGCGCTCGCGGGCTTCGTAGGCGCGGGCGGCCTCGCTGCCGAGTGCTCGTGTGTAGATGTCGAGGCTGGTGAGCCCGAATGTGGAGGCGATGTGCTCCACATCTGACGTATTCAACGGCGCCTCATAGCGCATGCGCATATACCAATAGTTGTTCCCTAATCCGCTGGAGTACAGGAACTCTTTGATACTCATGCCGCTGTCTGAGAGCAGATTCCTGCAAACGTTGATGATTTTACGGCTGTCGTCGGTGACTTCATTTTTTGCTTTGTATGCCATATGCCCATATTACGAATATGGGTAGAGAATGTAAAGATTACCGACTTTGGTAATCATATTATTACCGAAGTCGGTAATTTAAGAATTACCGCAAGGCAATGAACAAAGAAAGGAGCGGCAAGACAGATGAGTGAGACGGAAACCATCGCAAGGAATCTCAGCGGCGAGCTCGCACGACACCGCAAGACGCAGGCCGCGCTCGCCAGAGAACTTGGCGTGAGCGAGAAAACCGTCAGCGAACGTCTGGGAGGCAAGGGGTCGTTTAACACCGAACAACTCGAAAAGACGGCGACGATGCTCGGCATGAGCCTCTACCAGCTCATGATCAAGCTCCTCCAGCCAATCGACGGAATCAACCAAATCAAACCATAAGCAATCGGCGCTCGCCGACGCATGAATCGAAAGGAATATCCAAATGAAAAGGGAACCGATGAGGACTGCCGAAATCAATATCTTCGCATTGACGGAAGGGCAGTTTCGCGCGCTCTGTGAGCTAATCGGAGAGGATTCTCAGGAGATGGCGCGTCTTGATGAGAACCCGATACGTGTGTGGTATTCGCGGGGAAACGATTCCACTGTGGTCAGGTATACGAAGATGCGGCAGATTGATGGCAATCAGCTCGGCCATATCCTCGGCATCACGACCGGTGGTACGGAGGGACCGGTTTCATCACGAAGAAACGATGGGATAGATCGTCGGGAAGAGCCCAGGTGATGCGTACGTCATCGTTGGTGCTGACTTCCAGACCTCGTTCGAGGAACAGGAAGCTTGCTTCGGAGCCGCGCGAGATGTCGCCGAGTTCGTACTCGTTGCCATTCGAAAGCTCGACCCTCACATCCTTGGCGTCGAACGGATTGTTGTTCGCGACGGAATGTCTGAGGTTCTGCACCTGGCGAAGCTCCCATTCCGGAACGGACGCCTCATCTTCCTGGATGGTCGCTTGGCGTTGCAGGGCGTCAGCCTGCGACTCAAGGGCACGCACCTGATCGCGAAGCGTTGAAACCGTGGCGTTCGACGCTTCGAGCTGTTCTCGCAACAGTTTGATGTCTTCCTCACGGTCCTTGTTCCGTTCTTTCGAACTCTTGTGTTCTACGACCCAGCCAACGACCGTTACGACCAGCGTGAGAGCGAGTGCGGCGAATTCGATGCCGTGCTGTGAAAACCAATCAGTCATGAAAACGATTCTAAGGAGAATCACATGAACAATGAAATGCAGAAGTTCGATTTCAAGGGTGCATCATTGCGCACCTTGACCGATGAGGCGGGGGAGCCTTGGTTCGTCGCCAAGGACGTATGCGACATCCTCGAACTCACCAATCCGGCGGTTGCATTGCAGTCCCTCGACGATGATGAAAAAACAAACCTAAGTAATTCTTATGTTTGGTCAGAGCCTGGAAGAAGGCCTCTCATCATTAGTGAGCCTGGCCTATACCGTCTGGTCATGCGCTCGCGGAAGCCGGAGGCCAAGGAATTCCAGCGTTGGGTAACTCACGAGGTCCTTCCGGCCATTCGCAAAACCGGCGGCTACATCCCCACCACAGACGCGGATGATGACATGACCATCCTCGCGAAGGCCGTGATGATCGGCCAGCGCACCATGGAAGCGCAGAAGCAGAAGATCGCCGAACAGCAGACGCGCATCGTGGAACTGGAGCCGAAAGCGCGGTTCGCGGACGCCGTGGCCGCGTCCGACGGCACGTGCCTGGTCGGCGAGCTCGCGAAGATGCTCCGGCAGAACGGGATGGACATCGGCCAGAACAGACTGTTCCGTCTTCTTCAGGCTGACGGGTATCTCGGCAAGTCTGGTTCGAATCGCAACGTGCCGACACAGCGTGCGATGGATCTCGGCCTGTTCCGCATCAAGGAGACCACCGTCACCCATGCGGATGGGCATACCACGGTCAGCCGCACTCCGAAGGTCACGGGCAAGGGGCAGCGATATTTCATCGACCGGTACTGGGGTCGCGCTCAGCCGACGTTGGAAGCGGGTGCGTGATGAGCGTCAGTCAATTCGCGTGCCTATCGGGTCAGCTGCTGTGCGTGGTCGTGTTGCTTTGCGCGATTCTCTTGAAACTTCTGACCGTGGTCAAGGTGCTTCATGACATTCTCTGTGCGATTCGTTCAGCCCAGACGCAGATCGAACTTAGTCCCCTTGCGAGAAATCGTGGGGAATTTTGGACAAGGGCCAGGTCTTTGTTTTCCCGTGGCCGATGAACGGCTGCTGCCGCCAGGTGATCGTCACCGAAGCGCCTTCGGGAGGTGTGTAATGCAGGTACTTATGGCCATTTTCCTCGGTCTCCGATTCCTTCACCTTGATTCGCGCGTACACGCAGCCGCCAGTGGCGACAAGAGAGTTGAAGCCTTTCCGCCGTGATCCATAAGGGGTTTCGGGACTGTGGGTGGCCGTTGCATGCACGTCGGTGGCGGCTCCGTTGCCCACATTGACGATCTTGACCAGAAGGCACGGAGGATTTCCGTATCCGCATTCGACCACATAGGGCTGCCACTTCGGCCTACTTCGATATGCGAAGTTCCAAGCCATAGCTCCTCCGGTAAACAACGCGGTCAAGCCTTCCAAACCATAACTGATCCAATCCATAGTTCTTCTCCTAACTGTTCGGCCCGCACGTCGCAAATGCGGGATGACACCGATTTTAGGAGAGGGCCGGGCGGTTCTCCTAACGCCGCCCGGCATCACACACGCAAAGGAGGCGCGTGATGGGAAACCTCAACATTGAGATTCCTGACGAGGAATGCGTCAAGTTATTCCGCTACGAGGATGGCGACGGTGTCGCGGCGTATCTTCTGTTGTTCCCGGAACACGACATGAAAGCGGTCAAGCCGCGTATCGATGCGCAGCTTGACCACGAGATGGCGATGTCAGTAAATGCGTCCAACGCTCTGTTTGGGGGCGTCGTCGATCGCCCACCACAGCGCGTTGGACGGGTTGATGTGGATGGTGTCCGAGCTGGTGCCCTTGACGGATCCTTTGACGGTAACGACCGTACCGTTCCTGGCCGCTTCCATCAGATCCTCCTCAAGGCTCGCTCGATCCTGTCCCTCGGCAAGCTTCACATGGACCGGTTCGCCGGTTCCTGTGTCGAGCGTGAGTCTGTCACTCATAATTCTTCTCCTAACTGTTCGGCCCGCACGTCGCAAATGCGGGATGACACCGATTTTAGGAGAGGGCCGGGCGGTTCTCCTAACGCCGCCCGGCATCACACACGCAAAGGAGGCGCGTGATGGTCTTGCAGAACGAGCTCAAGGATGCGAGCCGTATCCCGTTGAAGGACAGGCTTGCATGGACTATCCCGCAGGCCGCGAGCCTGTACGGGATCGACTACGACGGCCTCCGACAGGCTGTCAACCAGGGCGACATAGACACGTTTCGTCCGCCAAGCAAACGAGGAACGCCTTCCCGCCGTCACATCAGACGCGAGGAAATGGACCGATACGTCAAATCGTTGGAGGAGTAAGCATGAACGACATTCGCAAGGAGCTGTGATGACACTCAGGAGAATCGACGCGGAAACGCTGCTGGCACCACCCAAGCCGCCGAAGGACACGGTAATCATGTTCGGCTTGACCGGCTACGCGATTCGCGTCACGGGCAAGGGCGCCAGCCTCATGGAGCTCGACGTCGACGGAAGCCACGAGCTGGCGAGCATCGGAAAAGACCAGGCAAGGACATTCATTCAAAGCATAGGAGGCGCAAGATGACCGACAACGACTATCGCATCGAGGACGGGTCCGAAAAGGGGAGGCCGAACTACACGCTGCGTCGTGTGAAGTTCACGGCCGCCGTGGTCGGCCTGGTCGTGAGCGTGACGCTCATGCTCACCTGGCATGGCGGCCTGACGGGCGCGCTTGTGGTTGAGGGCGTGTATCTGGCCACGGCCCTGTGGCTGACGGTCAGGTTCGCTCCGCGCGATGACGTGGATGGCGACGTCTGACCGTATCCGCCGGCGTACAAGGACGCGGACGGATGGCGGAGGCGTGTGTCCTTTCATCTCACATTGCATTTCACTCTCACGTCTTCCGCCGTCACGCTGCGGGTTCGAATCCCGCCGCCGGCGCTTGGCCGGACCGTCAACGCCGCCCGCATCCCCGTTTCGTTCAGCTTTCCTGGGGTGTGGGAACGATGGGCGCGATTATTTGCTGTCATGGCGCCCAGCGGTCCGGCTCATATCAATCAATCTCATATCAATCAAGGTCAAGGGAGGAACCGATGAAGGAGATTCTGCCGCATTGGCGTTTCGGTCCGAACTCTCCGGTCAAGGACGTCGACGAGAAGAGGATGACGCGTGGCGACCGGGCGGTGGCGGAGGCGTGCCGTCGTGCGATGGAGAGCGAGACGTGGAAGGAGCTGGTGATCTTGGAATCGTTGGGCGTGCGCTTCACCGAACTGGTGGGCCGGTTCGTGTCCGAGGTCGCGTCTCCCGTGTTGGAGGCGATGCCTGGCGACGCTTTCCATCAGGGAGCGAAGGCTCAGTTGACGCACATGGTGAAGACCAGGGATGGTGGCGAGACCATCCGCATCATCAAGACTCTCGCCGTGAAAGGTAGGTTCTGATGGCTGGTGAGACGATCATCACGGTGGTGGGCAATCTGACCGCGGATCCGGAATTGAGGTCGACGAAGAACGGCAGGAGCGTGGCTGGTTTCACGATCGCGTCCACTCCTCGCACGTTCGACCGGCAGTCGCAGCAGTGGGTCGACGGGGACGCGTTGTTCCTTCGTTGCACGGTGTGGGGTGATCTGGCGGAGCATTGCGCCAATAGTCTCGCGAAGGGCATGCGTGTGGTCGCCCAGGGCAGGCTTACGCAGCATTCGTGGGAGGACGAGCAGCATCAGAAGCGTTCCTCCGTGGAATTGCAGGTGGATGAGATCGGCCCTTCCCTGCGGTATGCGACGGCGCAGGTGGCCAAGGCGCAGCGGGGTACGGCTGGAGCGTATGGGAATCCGTACTCCGCTCCGGCCGGCTATACGGGCGGGGCGGCCGCTGCGGATTCGTTGCCGCCGTCCGACCCGTGGGGCACCGACCAGGCCACGTCTTCCTCGTCGTTCGGCTCGTTCGGACAGCCTGCCGAACCGGAATTTTAGAAAACCAAAGGATGAATCATGGGCATCACGATAGAGAATCTGCAGGTCGACGACCTGCACGCCAATCCAAACAATCCGCGCAAGCAGGTCGGCGACATCGACGAACTGGCGTCGAGCATCCGAAGCCAGGGCATCAAACAGCCTTTATTGGTCACGCCGAACGGCGAGACGGACATCGACGGACACAAACAGTACCGCGTCGTCATCGGCCACCGCAGGCTCGCCGCGGCCAAACAGTCGGGACTCTCGACCGTGCCCGCGATCGTCGAGGAGATGGACGCGCGCCGCGAACGCGAGATCATGCTCGTGGAGAACACGCAACGCTCCGACCTGACGCCGATAGAGGAGGCCGACGGCTACCAAGGGCTTCTCGACCTGGGCGTGGGCGTCAAGGAGATGGCCGAGAAGACGGGACGCAGCGACCGTTTCGTCCGCAGACGGTTGAAGATAGCCAGAATCCCGCAGGAGACGCGCGACATGTCCGCCGATTTCAGCCAGATGAGCCTCGACCAGCTCGACAGGCTCGCGGAATTCGAATCCGACCCGGACATGCAGCAGGAACTCGCCCGCGCCGACGACTTCGACTGGACCTACCAGCGGCTCTCCCAGGAACGCAGGAAGACCATATGGCACGACAAGGCGCTGAAGGCGCTCGCCAAAGCCGGAATCAAAGTCGAAAGCTTCCCCGACGGGAAAAACTTCTGGAACTGGCATCCGCACGGCTACAAGGCCGCCCACTCGTTCTCCGACATCAACTCGGACTTCTGGACCTCGTTCACCGGGGAATCCGACTGGCCGGAAGCCAGAGTGTACTCGTATGAATACTGGTTCTGCACATACACGCCCATACCAGCCGACGAACTCCAGAAAGACAAGGCCAAGACCGACAAGGACAATGCCATCAAGGCGCGAGGCAGGGAACTCAACCGACAGGCCCGCGAATTCGAAGCCATCGCCAAAGCCAACCGCACCGCATGGTTGAAAGCAAACCTCCGCACCCTCACCCACGAACACGCGGAAACGGGAATATGCCGGCTCGCGCTCGCGGACACTGTCGGCTGGAGGAGCGTGTTCCCGTACCAGTCATACAAGGGCGAGGACGTCATCAGGGAGCTGATCGCGTTCGGCTGGAGCCTGCCGATCACCGAGCATGACGACGAGCACTGGTCGCTGGAATGCAGGGAGAACCTCGACTCGATCCGCATGGTGCTGAAGGACAGGCCGCTTCGGATTCTCGATGTCCTGGTCGCCAGATGGGAGTCGAACATCGGCTGGAACTACTGGCGCTCGCGGCATGGCGTGGACGATATGTGTTGCTGGTACGACGTGCTGGAACGTATCGGATATCGGGTCAGCGAGGACGAGAGGAAGGCGCTCAAGGGCGCATATCTCGGTGGAGGAGATGACGAATCATGAGTATCCAAGCGTTGACATGGGTTATCTACGGTGTAGCGTCGGACATCAAGCACGCGGATTTCCGCACGCTGCTTGTGCTGGCCGACCATGCCGACCCTCAAGGCATGGGAGCGTATCCGAGCAGGAGCACGATCAGCCGGTTGACCGGATACAGCGTGCGTACGGTCTCCTACGCGTTGAAGAGTCTCGAATCCTCCGGGCTGATCAGCAGGGGAGACCAGCGCATCGTGTCCAACCTCGGCGGATACAAGCCGACCGTCTGGAACCTCAACATGAGCAGAGGTGCAAAAACTGCACCTCTCAAAAACGCCGAAACACCAGTGCAACACGACTGCACACCAGCAGTGCAAACAGGGGTGCAAAAAACACGGACAGGTGTGCAAACAGGGGTGCAACATGATTGCACAAGAACCATATCTAAGGAAGAACCATATATAGAACCTAGAGAGAGTAACGCGCGCGCGAGAAAACCAATCCCAATACCAGCCGACTGGAAACCCTCTGAAGAACACCGGGCGCTCGCCGACCGGCTCGGCATCGACTGCGACATCGAAGCCGACAAATTCCGCGACCGCGCACTCGACTCGGGAGCCCGCTCGGCCGACTGGAACGCGAAATACCGCAACTGGCTCGTCAAAGGCAAGGAACGCGGATTCGCCACGCCAAAGGATTCCAACGCTCGCCGACGGTTCACGTGGGGCAGCGAAGAGGTCAAACGCGTGCTCGGCCCGATCTCCTGCGAAGGCACGGACACGTACATGGAGCTCGCATGCAAGGTCGCCGACCTGCTCAACCAGGGCTTGGACCCGAACATGCTGCGCCGTCAGCTCGCAAACGTGCCCGACAACGTATTGGCCGAACAATTGTTCGAACAGGAGGCGGCGGCATGAACGACATGACCATCGCACACATGACAGGCATCCTCACATCGGCCATCCAAGCCGCCGACCGACTGGAACTCGACGCGCTCAAAAGCCCGGCGCTCGCCGATATGGACCTTGACCGCATCCGCGATATCAAACGCGACTGCTCGACCTGCATCAACCTGCTCAACCAGCTCGGAAGGGAGCGACGATGAGCGACCGGCAATTCCAGGAATCAAAACGCATCGCCTTGCAACGTCAGGGCTGGCATTGCCTGCGCTGCGGGACGAACATCCACGACCCGTCACTATGGCCTGGACGCAGTGGCCATCACCGGCAGTTGCGCCGTCGTGCCGATCCCGCCGTGCGTGACCTGCCGTGCAACATCGTCGAACTGTGCGGTTCCGGCACGACCGGCTGTCATGGTTGGGCGCACGCGCATCCGGCCGAAGCGGAACGGTTCGGCTACATCATCCCGAGCTGGCGGGATCCGCTCAGCGTGCCGATACGCGACTGGAACGGCGACTGGTGGTGGCTGCTGTCTGACGGCACGGCACAACGGCTCACACAAATCGAAATCATCGAATGGCAAAGCGATTGGAAGGAACAATCATGAGGAAACAAGACAAAGACCTGAACGTGAAGCCGGAGGCGCTGCTCTGGCTCGATTTCGAAACGACCGGTACGGACAGGGACGGCAGTCTGCCGTTGGAGGTCGGCATGGAATGCACCGACGTGCTGGGCGAACATTCGTATGGATCCCTGCATCGCATCATCAGACCGGACTATCTCGACCTGTTGGACATGAGCCCGATAGTGTTCTCCATGCACACGGACAACGGCCTCCTGTTCGAACTGTCGAACGGTTCCGCCGGGAACGACTGCGTGGGAGCGGTCGCGAACGCCGTGGAGGAGTATCTCGAATCCCTGTCGCAACGCTTCGCCTTGGTTCCGGCCGGAACGAACGTGGACTTCGACATCGACTTCCTGAAACGTCTCGACCTGAACCCGGACAGGTGGCTGTCCTACCGCAAGTTCGACCTGACCACGCTCCGCCGGTATTTGAGGTTCATCGACTGCCCCGAAGACCCATACAAGACGCATGCCGGCACGCACAGGGTGCGCGACTGCATCCGACGCGACATCAACGACTACATCCGATACCGCAAACTCCTGAAGGGAGCACGGCGATGACAACGAAGGGAAAAACCACGAAGACCGTATCCAAGGAGACACGACCGCGCAAATGGCGCAAACCAGTGCCATGCCCGACCTGCGGCAGCCGAAACATCAGATTCGACCCGTTTGCCCGGGCCGTCAACCGGAAAACATCCGCCATACGACAGTTCTGGGTATGTTCCTGCGAACGCCACGGCATCCTCATCCTCACCAGCCACACCGACCTCAAGGAAGCCATCCGCGCATGGAACAAGGAAGCCACCAGACAAGGAAGGAAACACTCGAAATGAGAAAACGCAAACCACTCGCGCTCGCCGGCATCAGCCTGACCGCCATCACCATGTTCCTGCTCACGCCGGTATTCCTCCTCGCGCTCGCGGGATGCGGGAGCACGCCTCACGAGCCGGAGGATTCGACCACGGAATCCGCCACCCGGTCGCAGTGCAGCTCAGACTCCAGCAAATTCCAGACGTGCACGGTCACGATGCCGGACACGAGGCGCGTCACCTGCGTCTTCTACAACGGCTATACCGAAGCGTCCATGTCCTGCGACTGGGCGCACGCTGACGGCGCGGACAAGGTGGAGGACTGATCATGGCCGTCACGAAACGCAAGGCGGAGATGGTCGTCACGTGGCACGAGCGCGGCGTCGACATCGAGACAACATGCAGGATGCTCGGCGTCACCCCGCAGGAGGCGAGCGCGATCATCCGTCAGCACGCCGCGGAGCGGGAGCGTCGGGAGCGGGCGGAGCGCATGCGCCCGAAATTCATCGAACCGCCCATGTTCTAGGCGCCTTTATACGCCTTTATATGCCCGTATACGTCTGCAGAAGGAGCGTAAAAATGGATCGGAACTGCCAGAACTGCGATAAGCCGGTCGAGGAGTCATGGACGTTGTGCAAGGCGTGCCGGCGCGGGTACGCGCGGCTCCTGCACCGGCTGCGCGTCAACCTGTACCGGCTCCAGTCGGTCGCGCGCCGAGAATACCGTCTCACGGAGCCCGGCAACGGAGGCAGGCCGCAGGGAGGCGACGCGCCCGCACCCGTCGACCTGCACGCCGTCGATCTGCTCGACCAGACCGAGCAGGCCATCG
>UMBF01062299.1_pt1 | contig 11636 bp, 8 predicted proteins | sample 1963901 | NCBI WGS metagenome assembly UMBF01 (sample SAMEA4835935, study PRJEB28245) | human gut metagenome | biome: gut microbiome; material: fecal sample | place: Denmark | collected 2008 | reverse complement strand
GCAGCCGACTCTCCGTCTTATTGGGACACAAGTGAAGAGCCAACGACGAGTCAACGCGAATTGTTCAAGAAATTTGACTCCTTCGGTGAGGCTGAATACCGTGAGTTGGCCTCCTTCTGCGATGAAATCGGAATCGAATTCTGCTCAACGGCCTTTGATTTTGAGTCGGCTGATTATCTTGAAGAGTTGATGTCTGTGTACAAGGTATCGTCGTCGGATCTCACGAACCTCCCGTTCATAGAGTACCAGGCAGCAAAGGGAAAACCTGTAATCATGTCGGTAGGTGCGGGAGATGCAGACGAGATGAGAGCGGCGGTGACGACGGTCGAGCGCGTCAATAATCGGCCACTCGTGCTGTGCCATTGTGTTCTTGAGTATCCGACGCCTTACGCGCACGCAAACTTGCGACGGATTGCCTCGCTGAAAGAAGCCTTCCCCAATGTGATCGTCGGATATTCTGACCACTGCAAGCCTGACGAGTGCTTTGACGTCATTAAGACTGCCTACACACTGGGCGCTACGGTAGTGGAGAAGCATTTTACCCTGGATAAGACGTTGCCGGGGAACGACCATTATCATGCGATGGATCCCGACGATGCGCGACGCATTTTGGAAGGCATCGAATTTGTTGAGTTGATTTCGGGTAACCCTGACCTGGTTTTTAGCGAGACAGAAGAAGCAGCACGGCTCAATGCTCGGCGCTCTATCGTTGCAAAGGGTGCCATTCCTGCTGGAACAGTCATGCGGGATGACATGATTACTTTCAAGCGACCGGGAACGGGTATTGCTCCATCGGAACTTGAGAAGGTTGTTGGGCGTGTGGCGCTTGTGGATATTGACGACGATACTATTTTGCGGTGGCGCATGCTTAGCGAGGGCGACAGTGCGGTGGATGCATCAAAATGAAGATAAAGGATGAATGCTGAATGATTTGCGAAAACAATGAGCAATAGGAGCGAAGTGTTGAAGCGACGGTGGGACTTTGCGAGAAACGCCCTCTTTTGCGCTGCCCTCTGCATGGTTTTGGTGGGTCCTCTCATGCTGTGGGCCGTGCAGCGTTCGGGGGTTTCTGTCACGCCATGGGCCTCTTCGCAGTTAGCTGCCTATTTGGCTGGAGGCTTGCAGGATGCCAAGGTGAGCGACAGCTTTACATGGGACAAGTTTCTGGATGGCACGTTTCAAGATGCTTTGGAAACTGAAGTTGGAAACCATATCCCGATGAAGGGGTATGCGCTGTTGGCGAACGCCGAACTTCAGCGGAACTTCATAGCGACTTCTAACTGGTTTTTTGACTGGGAGTGTTATCCGACATTTTACGGTAGTGCGCGAGTGCTGATTCCCTCGTGGCAAGCGATAACAGGCATGCCGTGCGTAGACGGTGAATCCTATCAGGAGGGGATTCGTGACTTTCTCCATCAGCTCGACGCCTATAGCAAAAAGCATGCTGGTGTAAAGTATCTTGTTTATGTTGTGACTGATAATGCTCAATTTCCCAGTACGAATCCTGCCTATAGCCTCGTGGCTGATTCTATGTCCTTCGAGGATGCAGTGGGCTGGTTCACCGAAGCGCTTCCCGAAGACTGCGCCGTGAAGTTGCTGCATACTCCCTATGAGAGTCCGGCAGAATATTACAATGATTTCTTTACTTCGGACTTGCACTGGAATTGCAAGGGAGCCTTCACGGCTTCGGAGGAGGTGGTAGAAAGTCTCGGATTGGAAAATGTGCGTTCGAACGGATGGGGTCCGGTTGGGGATATTCCATTCTCCGGAACAGAGTCCAGAAACTCATTGGCAATTGTTTGTGATGTGGCCCAGGATTGCCTTATTGACTATTCTGATCTTTACATTGAGGGAGATGGTGAAGAGCGGCTTTCTGTGAACCAGCATCAAGCGTATTGGGATAAGAACAGATATGACAAATTTTTCGACTTCTATGGATTGTATTATTGTGATATCGAGAACACAACTATTATGGGAGGATCCGGGGACGCCGACTTGCTTCTCGTTTCCGACTCACTCGGATGCGCTATGCAACGCGTCCTCGCCTGTTCATGCTCCTCTCTGACCCATTGCAATGCATTGCGGGGAGGCGAAGAAACAGCTTTATCACTGTCCGATCAGGTGGAAGAGTACTCCGTTGATGCTGTAGTCTTCGTTGCGCGCGTATCCGATTTCGCCACGTTCACTCAGAGAAACCCTACGTATTTCTTCTAATTGGTCGTTCATCTGAAGAGGTTAGGGGATGACCTTCTTGTGTCATAATGCCTAACATACCTTATTGACCTGGATGGAATTGCGAGGTAGGCATTGGGATCCCGTACGAAGCAGATTAACTACACCATGAAGCTTTTTTCTGCCTGCGCCATTGTGTTGGTCGTGGTTGGTCATATTCCCTCGACTGGTTTCAACGGGCCCTTTGATATGTTTAAGCCTTATTCGTTCCAGGTAGCATCTTTCGTGTTCGTCTCTGGATATTTTTATAAGGAAGCAAACGAATCTCATCCGGTGGCGTATCTGGGGTCAAGGATCAAGAGGCTTCTTATCCCGCTTATTGCCATCAATGCGGCGTATGGATGCATTGTGGCACTTTTGAAGCGAGCCGTTGGAATCGAATGGGGGGGGGTGCTATCTGTTCAGTCGCTTCTCGTGATGCCCTTTACTGACGGGCATCAATTTCTCATCAATATGCCGATGTGGTTCATCGCACCTCTATTTTTTGCGGAAATAGGCAATGTTGCTGTCAGACTGTGCGTGAAGAGAATCTCCTCATCGAGTTTCAAGGAGGTGCTTCTGGCATCTGTTTATCTTGCTCTTGGAGCAGTTGCTGTACATTGCGGGGGTGATGAGGGGTTGCCAAGTGGTTTGCTGCTTCTAATGTGCAGAAGTTTGTTCTTTCTGGCATGTCTCGGAATGGGGCGCTGCTATGCTGTTGTCCTCGAGAAATACGACACACTGCCAAATGTGCCCTTTTTTGCTATCCTATTTACTTTGCAGTTGGCGGGAATAGCGGCGCTGCATGGTCGGTATACCTACATTCCGTCATGGTGTCAGTTTCCGGCGGGCATTTTGGGCACCTATTTTGTTACAATTACAGGCATTGCGTTTCTTTTGAGGTGCTGCAAGTTGCTGGCTCCGGCCTTTGGTCGGTCTCGTTTCGTGGCTGCGTTGGCGGACAATACATTTAGCATCATGTGCCACCATATTTTTGGTTTTTTCCTTGTCTGTTCTCTCTTTGGCTTGCTGTCTATGGTGACACCTTATTTCGCATCCTTTGATTATTCGGCGTATCTTTCTGACTGGACTTACCGATGGATGCCGGAAGCTGTTCCGCAGACTTCGCTTGTGTATGTGTCTGGAGGCATTTTCGCATCACTTGTTATCCATTGGGGCTGGGTACGAATCAAGGAGCGATGGCAAAAAACCTGGAGTGACCTAATTGTCAAGAGGTGCCGGGCTTGGAAAAGTATTGGGCAGTGAACAGGGAGATGAGATCTTTCGGTTGAGAGATGAAATATGGCGAGAACCCTGCCGAGCTGAGGAAGATCACTGTGCTCCGGCTCTTTTGAAAACCGCCAGAATGGTCCTAAGCACGCAGAGGGCATCCAGATACAGCGAGCAGTGTGTGACGTAGTAGTACTCAAGATCCAGCCGCTCGTCGTACTCGATGTCCGAGCGCCCGTTGCAGGCCCACCAGCCCGTGAGGCCGGGCTTCACCTTGTTGTACAGCGGCCGGCCGCCGTGCTCCTCCAGCTCTCCCGGGATGAGGGGGCGCGGGCCGATGATGGACATGTCGCCGGCCACGACGTTGAAGAACTGGGGCAGCTCGTCGAGCGACGTCTGGCGCAGGATGCGGCCCACGGGGGTGATGCGGGGGTCGTCGTCCAGCTTCTGGCTCCGGTGCCATTCCTCGCACCGCTTCGGATCCTGGAGCAGCTCCGCCAGCACCTCGTCGGCGTTCCACACCATGGAGCGCAGTTTCCAAAGCTGGAAGGGCTTGCCCCACAGGCCGATGCGCGTTTGCCTGTAGAAGATAGGATGGTTGTCGCCGGTGGCGAGGTAGGAGATCTTTACGATGGCGGCGACGGGCAGGGTGACCGCGCAGCCGGCGATGCCCAGCAGCAGATCGAATGCGCGTTTGGTAGGGAGGTAGATGGTCTGCGCGGCGCCAAAGGAGTGGCGTTGCAGGTCGAGCGTCTTCACGATGCCGATCTGCCCGACCTCCTGCATCTCTGCGGTGACGCCGAGGGATTCTGCGAGGCCGATGCGCACCTTAAGGCCCTCGGCCATGAGTTCCTCGATGGCCGCGTCGTCCATCTTCGAGGGCGCAGTCAGGATGACGACCTCGTCCGCGTTGGTGAGCGAGCAGAGGGGCAGCAGGTCGGCGCTGGGGGCGGCGGGTCTTTGGAGGAACACGTCGACGGCGGGGGAATCGGTGAAGCAGAAGCCGACGACGCGGGAGGCCTTCATGTCGTCGGCGTAAAGGCGCTGCTCGGACTCTTCGGCGTTCTGCGACGAACAGACGAGCACGATGCGCTTGATGCTGTCTTGCGGGCGATTGCTCCAGCGCGAGAGAAGCCGCCGCTTGTGCAGGTACTTCAGAACGAGGGCGAGGCTCGCATAGCCCGAGTACATGACGACGACCATTTCGCGGGAGAAGTCCTCGCCCATTTTGAGGAGGTAGAAAAACGCGCATGCAGCCAGAAAGCTTTCAAGAACGAGTATCAATTGGATGCGGATATCCTCCCAGTAGCGCCGCCGGAAGATGCCGCTGTAAGGATTGGTGAGCAGCGTAAATAGCAGATCGCTGAGGGCAAGGAATGCGAGCAATCCTCGCCAGGAAGGTGAGTTGATGAACTCAAAGTTGCCGAACTTGAAGAAGTAGGCAGAGAAAAATGCTATGACGAGTGCAAGCTCGTCGAGAAAGAAGAAATCTGCGTGTTTTGCCAAGCCTGTAGAGTTGTTCGATTTCATGGAGAGCATTATACAAAACAAATGCGCTGATAGGGAAGGATTTTGCTTGATACTGTCGGGGGCCGTTGCTGGTCGATTAGCGGTTGGCGAACGAGGGATGGAGGTCTGATGGTACTATCTTGTTAGGCTCGGAATTGCGAAAGGCGTGACCATGGCGAAAACTTATCTTATCACTGGCGGGGCGGGTTTTATCGGGTCACATTATGTTCTGCATTTGCTCAAGAAGTGCGATGATGCTTGCGTGGTCAATATCGATAAGCTGACTTATGCGGGCAGTCGGGAAAGACTGCAGTGCGTAGAATCTGATCCGCGATACCGGTTTGTGCAAGGTGATATTTGCGAAGAGGAAACGCTCGTGCACATTTTCCGGGAGTACGATCCTGATTACGTGGTGAATTTTGCTGCGGAATCGCATGTTGATCGCTCTATCGAGCTGCCATTGGCATTTGCGCAAGCAAATGCCTTGGGAACAGTGAACCTCCTGGAAAGAGCCCGGCAAAGGTGGACGCAGGAAAATGATGAGATTCTTCCAGGTAGGAGATTTGTGCAAATATCCACTGACGAAGTGTATGGGTCATTGTCCCTCGACGAGCCCGACATGTTCTTTCGAGAGGATATGCGGCTCGATCCGCATTCGCCATATTCGGCCTCGAAAGCAGCGGCTGATATGTTTGTCATGGCATACGGCCGCACCTTCGGACTCCCCGTCAACATTGTTCGCAGCTCGAACGTCTACGGACCATTTCAGTTTCCAGAAAAGATGATCCCCGTCATGATACGCAATGCATTGATGCATGATGTGCTTCCTATCTATGGAGACGGGTTGAACGTACGAGACTGGTTATATGTGGATGATCTGTGTCGTGCGATCGACATGGTGGTTGAGATGGGCGCGTGTGGTGAAGTGTACAATGTTGGCGGGCATAACGAGCATTCAAACATCTCGGTTGCTAGGATGATCGTATCGAAGTGCGCGGCAATGACCGAGGATCCAGCCATTTCCTATGAATTGATTTCATTTGTGGAGGACCGCAAGGGTCACGACCGCCGCTACGGCATCGATCCAAGCAAGGTTCAAACCAGCTTAGGGTGGTCCGCGCAGACTTCGTTTGAAGAGGGCTTGTCAAAGACGATCGAGTGGTACTTGTCCCATCGAGAATGGCTATATGGGGCCTACGGGCGCGGTAGGGATGGGCGTCCTGCTCTGCGGGCCAATAGCTTGGCTTAAGGTGAAGCGAATGATAGGCGCTGCTTATGTGCTCTCGTTGGTGCTGGCTGAAAAAACTGCTTAAGGCGTATAATGGGGTAAGTGAAAGAGATTGAATGGCTCGTATTGTTGCCGCTATTCCTTGAGGAGCGGTAAATGCGGGCCTTGAGCGGGAATGAGTTGAGATGTTTTGCAAAATTGACAGCTTGGAGAGCATCGAATGCGCTCGATAGCCATAGTTCCCGCATACAATGAAGAGAAGAACATCGCCAAGGTGATTGATTCGCTGCGCAATGCAGGTTGGGATTTCGTGGTGATTAACGACGGATCCAAAGACGGAACTTCGTCGGTGCTCAGGTCTATGGGCGCCCCTCATATTGATCTTGTGCAAAATCTGGGCATTGGAGGGGCGGTGCAGGCGGGGTACCTGTATGCGCTGAGGGCTGGCTACGATATCGCGGTGCAGTTTGACGGCGATGGCCAGCATGACGCTTCCTATCTGGATCAGCTCATCGAGCCTCTGGTTTGCGGCGATGCCGATATCGCCATAGGATCGCGCTTCGTCGGCAACGAGAGCGAATTCAAATCCAGTTTCGCGCGGCGCGTGGGAATTGTGGTGCTCTCCACGTTGCTGAGACTCGTTTCCAAGGTGAAGGTATATGACGTGACGTCGGGCTTCAGGGCTGCGAATAAGAGGGCGATGAAGCTGTTCGCTCGCTACTACCCCGTCGACTACCCGGAGCCCGAGTCCATAGCTTATGCGTGCGCGAGGGGGATGCGTGTAGTCGAAGTGCCCGTGGCGATGCACGAGCGCACGGGGGGCGCGTCCTCGATTTTCGGATTCAAATCTGCGTACTATATGGTGAAAGTCGGTGCTTCCATTCTTATTTCTGGAGGGAATTACCGTTCTAGAAGGAAGAAATAGATAATCATGATATTTGGTCTCAGGGCCTTCGTCGCCCTTGTGAGTTTGGCTTTCCTGTTCTTTGTCGCGCTGATGGTTCGTAGGCAGAGATTTCTGTTGAAGTACTCGTTTTTCTGGCTGCTTCTTGGGGTTGTTGGCTTGATAGTGGCGCTATGGCCCGATGGCATGATGGCCTTGTCGGGCGCCCTCGGCTTCGAGATGCCGGTAAACTTCCTTTTCTTCTGCTGCATTATCATCCTTATGGGAGTGTGCCTTACCCTGTGCGGGGTCGTTTCTACGCAGGCTCGCAGAATTGTCTCGCTTGTGCAGGAAGTGTCGATCCTCAAGGCGTCTATGGATGATACTGTTCCGACAGACGATATTCCAAGATTGTGATTTCGGAGTGTTAGAGTAAATGATGGTTCTCATTCAAGCGACGCTGATATGCGTCTTAGTGCTGTACGTTCCCGGCTATTTACTGGTTCGGACATGTGGGTTGGCTCGGTTCGCCTCTTTTGCGCTTGCTCCAATCGCAACATGCTTCTTCTTCGTTGTCCTTGGTGTTGCCCTGCGGCTAGCTGGCATTCCATGTCCTGCTTTTGCTCTGCCCCTTGCTGTATTCGCGATAGGCGGTATCGCCTTTACTGTTCGCGTTCTGCTGGGGCGCAAGCGAGGTCTACGCGCTTTGGACGGCGTGGTGGCCGGTGATTGGCGGCAATGGGGGATCGCTGCTCTATACGTGGCGGTTGCGACCGTAATAGTTGCAGCTGTCTTTATCCCCGCGATAGGCGGGGATCCCAGCGCTTTCGCCCGGAATGACGACACGACGACTCATCTTTCCGTTGCCCGGGCGTTTCTTGATACCGGCTACTATTCCACCCTCAAGGTCACTTCATACGCAAACTTGGGGCTGAGCGGGTCGTACTATCCCGCTGAATGGCATGTTGTGGTCGCCGTTGTCGCGTCGTTTCTGAATGACTCTGTGGCGCTTGCAAGCAGTGGCTCCACGATTGCCTTTGTGGCAGCGGTATTCCCCGTCAGCGTGCTTTTCTTCCTGCAGCGATTCTTCCCCGGCCGCATTGGCGTTTGGATGAGTGGGGCCCTTTTCTCTGCGGCGTTCTGTGGGTTTCCTTGGGGATTTCTCGTTTGGGGGCAACTGCTCTCCAATATGGTGTCCTTCGTCTTTGTTCTCCCGGCGCTCGCGTTGCTCGCTGGAATGCTGGAGAGAACGTCGGTCGCCGAGCGTGTTGCTAACGCACTTGCCCTGCTGATGGCTTTGGGAGCCATTGCTTTCGCGCAGCCAAATGGCGTATTCGTGTTCTATATCGGAGCATCTGCCTACCTCATTGAATACGTGCTGCAAGTCAAGAGGGGAGGGCAGAAGGTTGCCCGTGCGAAAAGAGTTCTCTGCGCCGCGCTGATGCTTGCCGGTGTCGTCGCCGTCTGGCTGCTGCTTTTGAAGGTGCCGTTTCTGCAGGAAGTAGTCAGCGCTACTTGGCCGGCTATTTATCCTACGGATAAAGCGATAGCTTATGGGTTCTTCCTTAAGTTCTCCGACCTCGAGGGCATCCAGTGGTTTGTGGCTCTTATGGTGTTCTGCGGTGCCGTGCGATCGCTGGGCAGCAGGAAGAATGTATGGCTGGTGGCGGCGTGGGCTTTTGCGGTTGTTGCTTTCATCGTCGATGCGTCAAGTGATGGGCCGCTCAAGCATATCCTTTCCGGCTTCTGGTACACCGACTACGTGCGCGTGGGCGCGATGGTCGTGCTGTTCGCCATACCGCTCGCCTCGAATGGCTTCGACTGGTTGTTGCGGGCTCTGGCTCGTGCCGTGGCTATTGTGTCACGCGGGAGGCTCGAGGGGCCAGTGAGCCGGAGCCTGATAGCGGTTTGCATGACTGCGCTGCTATTTTGGTCTTTGTTTTTCCCGCTTGTCCTCCCCGTCGGCGGCGGCCACAAGTATAAGCCCGGTCTCATTGTGATTCGCGATACTTTGGAGCGGAATTACTCTTGGTCCTTCGTGCAGACGGGGGAGGAGGCTGAATTTCTCGACCGCGTCAAAGAGATCGTCCCCCCGGGCGCCGTCATCGCAAACGTTCCTAATGACGGCAGTGCATGGTCTTATGGTACGGAAGACTTGAATATCCTGTTTCGTCGCGCAAAAGGTTGGGGAGGGACCGAAACGGCGGAGGAAAGCGAAATCATCCGAACGAAGTTGTGCGACATTGACAACGATGAAGAGGTTCGGAAGGTGGCTGATGATCTGGGGGTAAGATACGTCTTGCTTCTCGATGATCGCAGTGGTGAGGATCGCACTTTAAGCTATCTCCGCTATTCTCCTGACGATTGGACGGGAATAGAGTCTATAACCCCTGAAACACCTGGCTTCAAGTTGCTGCTCAGCGAAGGCGATATGCGGCTCTACGAAATAACCCAATAGGGATGTGGCTGGGGACTTGCGTCTCTATTGCTGCTTTGGTCTTGGTCGGTCTAGATGCCGGATGTTAGATGCGGTACGCCCGATCAAGTTCTTGCAATTCTTGGAAGGTGTCGATTTCGACAATGTCGCTCGGGTCGCACTGGCGTACTCGAATGGAGTAGCGCTCGGGGCATCGATCGAGCGCTACATCGTCCCAGAAAATTTGCTTTGCCTCTTCGGAGGAGTTGAACACGTCGGGAATGTCCTCGGCCAAGCGTCTTCCGTCGGCGGCATTCCAGTAGGATGCCCCCACCATTTGCCAGCAGGACCGGCTGCTTCCTTTCGCGATGCCCTTGATGATATCGCCTTCGTCTACCGCGAAGCACCAATCGTCAGTTTGCTCTACGGGAAATGCCAGGTAGTTAGAACGATATTGGTATTTCTGGATGAGGGATGGGTTCGCGAGCAATAGGTCGCTTTCGAAGACGTAGGCGTCTTCGAATAGGTCTTTTGCCAGCAATGCCGAGGAAATGTTATTCGTCGTGTCGTATTGGGGGTTGTCGATGAAGGTGATCGTCGGGTACTTTTCCAGAAGCTGGTTGAACTCATCCTTCAAATATCCCCGAATGATGTAGATCTCCTCTATGCCAGCCGTAATGACGGCATCGAGGAGGCGATCGATGATGCGAACCCCCCACACTCGCACAAGCGGCTTCGGCGTATTGACGGTGATGGGCAGCATGCGGCTTCCGAACCCGGCGGCGAAGAATATCGCACGCTTCGCGCGATAGGGTTCAAGTGCCTTGAGCCCGGCATTCGTAATGCCTGAAGACGATATAAGCCCTGCATTCTCCAGCTCCGAGAAAAGAGGCGGATCGATAGGCGCGCGCGGGTCGTCCGCGATTGACGCAAGGGCGTAAAACTGCATCTCGCTTAAATCGCCCGAGGCGCAATTCTTGTTAGGTGCATTAAGCAAGGCGGCCTCCCCGAATTGTTTTGCGGCGTTATACCATATTCTTAGCCAATGACCCGTTGGCGAACCAGCGTATTCTTTGTAGAGTCCCCAAATGTACCAGTACCAGCCAACGATGGCTGTGCAACTGATGAGGTGATCCTTCTCGTTTTGATCGGCGGGCCTTCCGAAGTAGAAGGGGAGGATGGTCAGCGCTTCTTGAGGGGAATAACCGGATCCTTGGGCAATGAAATTGCCCAAATCGTAACCGTAGTCTCCCATGGCGGCATATTCCCAATCGATTACGCAGGCATCTCCATCGTGAATGAGGATATTGGGGCCGTAAAAGTCGTTGTGGCAGAGAACTGGTTCCGTTGAAGCGCTATCTAGGGCATCGGCAATGCTATCGATGGTCGCTTCCATGGTTTCGAAGTCGTAGGGGAGGGGCACGCGCTCGGTTCTTAGCAAGCTGGTAAGTCTTACGGCCTCGGCATGAAAGTCGAATTTCCAGGGTGAAGACTTGCCGCTTGTGTGCAGCTGTCTCAGTTTCCCCAAAGCCATTTCCACATGGTGCTCGTTTGCATAGTCGAACGATTCGCAGTCGGGAATGAATCGCGAGAGCTTCCATCCCTCGCGGGGATCCTCGTAGATGAACGTGGTATCGAGCCCAAGCTCCGCTGCAGTTTCTAGCGCGAACGTTTCAGCTTCTCGGTTGACAAGTTCATCGGTGCCGGCACCTGGATGTCGATAAACGTATTCCGCTCCTCTGCATGAAAACACGACCGAGAGATTTGTGAGTCCCGCTGTAAGAGGTCTGACTGCCCCTATGTCTGCTCTGCTGCAATGCAGTGTCTTACATATGTTGTCGAGAATAGACGAATCGACGTTTTCAAGGAATGCGGCATCGAGACGGCAGAGATCATCGAGACGGTTGAATTCGTAGACTTGCGATGCCCGCAGAACGCGTGGTCTGATTTGGAACTCACCGATATGATCCAGCAGCAGTTCCTCCCACAGCTTGTCCTTCGTGCCAGGACGGTCGTATTCCTCTTCGATAATATGCAGAAGTCGTCGTCCGTCTTCTGCGGAAAGAAAAGCGGGGCCTCTTAAAAGCCAGGAAGAAGAGAGGCCTGTGGCATCGCGTCCGGTAATCAGGTTTTGCGAGTCGATGATCACCCGTTCTCCG
>UMBF01037878.1_pt1 | contig 11638 bp, 12 predicted proteins | sample 1963901 | NCBI WGS metagenome assembly UMBF01 (sample SAMEA4835935, study PRJEB28245) | human gut metagenome | biome: gut microbiome; material: fecal sample | place: Denmark | collected 2008 | reverse complement strand
TCCACATAGCCGTACTTCTTGTGGACCTGGCGCCAGTAGTCGATCAGGGTGTTCTTGAGCACCATGCCCTTGGGCAGGAAGAAGGGGAAACCAGGGCCCTCGTCCCGGAGCATGAAGAGGCCCAGCTCCTTGCCCAGCTTGCGGTGATCCCGCTTCTTGGCCTCCTCGATGCGCTGGAGGTATGCATCCAACTCTTCCTTCTTGGGGAAGGCGATGCCGTAGATCCGCTGGAGGGTCTCCCGGTTGGAGTCGCCCCGCCAGTAGGCGGCATTGCAGGCAGTGAGCTTGATGCCGTTGCCCTTGATGCGGCCGGTAGAGTCCAGATGGGGACCGGCGCACAGGTCGGTGAACTCGCCCTGCTTATAGAAAGAGATGTGGGCATCGGCGGGCAGATCCTGAATCAGCTCCACCTTATAGGGCTCGCCCTTTTCCTCCATGAACTTGATGGCCTCTTCCCGGGGCAGCTCAAACCGCTCCAGCTTCAGCTTCTCCTTGCAGATCTTGCGCATCTCGGCTTCGATCTTCTCCATGATCTCGGGAGTAAAGGGGAAGGGAGAATCCATATCATAATAGAAGCCTTCCTCAATAGAGGGGCCGATGGCCAGCTTCACCTCCGGGTACAGACGCTTGACCGCCTGCGCCAGGACGTGGGAGCAGGTGTGCCAATAGGTCTTGCGGTACTCGGGGTTTTCAAAGCTGTACTGGTTGTTCATTTCTTCGGACATGCTGGTTTCCTCCTTTTGCTTGAGGGGCAGAATAATAAAAAATCCCACCCCTGACAAAATCAGGGGTGAGATACGAAAAAACGTATTCCACGGTTCCACCCTGCTTGCGTTCCGGACGGAACGCCGCTCGTGTCCTCTGTAACGGGAGGTCCCGTCCCAGCCTACATATCGGTGGGCAGCTCCAAGGTGGTAGCTCGTTCCGGTTCGGATCAGAGCCGCTTGCAGCCAGCGGCAGCTCCTCTCTGGGGTCTTTCCCGGACAGCGTCCTTTTCTAAGCCTTTTTTGAAATTAAGCACACTATAGCACGTTGGTCTGCCCCTGTCAAGAGGCGAATTTATCTGAAATCAGCGGTTTTTTCCGCGGGTTTTCCGCCGTTTTTTCACCGTGCAAAGCGGTGCAGGCGCCCCGCCCGTTTCTGTCTTACCCCAGGTCCCGATGATCCAGCGCCGCCAGGCCAAAGCGCACCGCACGTGTCACCTGTTCCCGCTCCTCATCGCTTTGGGCCTCCGACAGCTTCTGCTTCAGCTCCCGCAAAAACAGCCCCCGGAGGGAATCCTCCTCCGCCCGGGCCCAGATATCCTCCGCCACCCGGGTCCGGTCCCGGACCTCCAGGGCGTAAAACCGGTCCGCCAGCGCCTCCTGCAAGCTCTCTGCACCGGCGCCGGCCTCTCCGGTCTCGCCGGTGAGGATGATGCAGCACAGGTCCCGGGCCGTGTCCGGCGGCAGCGCCGCCTCCACCGCCTCCCGGGGCGTCTTTCCGGTGACGTCCACCTCCAGGATCTCATACCGGTGCCGGGCAAAGGGGACGAAGGTCAGCTCCACCTGTCCGCCGTCGGTAACAGAGCCCTGGTAAAATCCTTTTTCTCCCAACTCGTCAAAGCCCCGCCCCTCCGGGCAGCCGGGCCAGGCGCAGACCGTGTTTCCAAACCGCAGCGGCTCCGTCCGCTTATGGATGTGGCCCAGCGCCAGATAGGCAAGGCCGCTGGCAGCGATCTCCGCTTTTCTCAGCGGGTCGTAACGGTTTTCCGCCGGGTCGATCTCCCCGTGGAGCACTCCCAGGTGCACCTGTCCATCCGCCGGGGCAGCAAAGCCCGTCAGCAGGCTCTCCGCCTGCTCGGGAGCGGTGAAGGCCGCGCCGTGGATCACGACACGCAGCTCCGGCAGTTCCAGTGCCGTCATCCGGGGCTCCCGGAAAATATGGACATTTTCCGGCCAGTCCACCGTCTCCCACACGCTGCCGCCGCCCAGCCAGTCGTGGTTGCCGGGGGCGATGCAGACCTGCGCCTCCATCTGGCCCAGGGCTTCCGCCAACTGCTCTCCGGTTTCCCGGAAAGCTCCGTGGCCGTCCAGCAGATCCCCTGCCAGCAGCACCAGGTCCACGTCGTGGGCATTGACATAGTTGGCCAGCCGGAAGGGCATCTCCCGGCTCTCCCGCCGCCGGGCCGCCGCCTGCTGTGGGGACAGCGCCCCAAAGGCGCTGTCCAAGTGAAAATCCGCCGCGTGTACAAATCGGAACATGGTCTCCTCCATCCGTCTTTCCATCTGATCGTCCAAGCCGGGCAAGCGCCGGTGCAGCCTCACTTCCTGACGATGCGTACAGCAGTCCTATCCGCTCTCCCGTCCGTGCTGTTACACCTGCCAGCCCTTGCACACATCCACCCATTCCTGGAAATTGGAGGAATACCGCTCCAGTTCCTCGCAGGTAAGCTCAATGGCGCTGGAATCGCTGCCGGCAGCGGGAAACACCGTCTCAAATCGCTTGAGCGACACATCCAGGTACACCTTCACATCCTCCGGCAGTGCAAAGGGGCAAACGCCGCCTACGTCGTGGCCGATGAGGGTGTGGGCCTCCTCATGGGTGAGCATCTTGGCCTTGGTGTGGAACTGGGCCTTGTACTTGGCATTGTCCACCTTGGCGTCCCCTGCCGCCACGATGATGATGGGCAGGTCGTTCACCTTGAAGCTCAGGCTCTTGGCAATGCGGGCGCCCTCCACGCCCACGGCCACCGCCGCCAGCTCCACGGTGGCGGAAGACACGTCAAACTCCCGGATGCGGTCCGCAATTCCCAAGGGTTCCATATACGCTCTGACTTTTTGAATCGACATGACTGGTCTCTCCTATCTGCTGTTTCTTTTCACCGGATGTCCACCCGCTCCACGGCGGTGCACAGCCCGGTGGCACTGTCCAGGGTAAAAATGGCGCCCTGCAGCTTGGCCGGGCCCTGGGGGGATTTGTATCGGCCCGGCAGCCCGCCCAAAAAGGACTCCACCGACTGCCAGGGCTCGATGCCCAGCACAGACTCCACCGCGCCGGTCATCCCCAGGTCGGTGATGTAGCCGGTCCCCTTGGGATAGACCCGCTCGTCGGCAGTGGGCACATGGGTGTGAGTACCCCACAGCGCGGAGACCCGCCCGTCCAGATAATAGCCCATGGCCAGCTTTTCACTGGTGGCCTGGGCATGGAAATCCACCACCGTCAGTTCCGCCTGTTCCGCCGCCAGCAGCCGGTCCGCCGTGGTAAAGGGATTGTCCGCTCCCCAGCTCAGGTCACACCGTCCGATCAGGTTCATCACCCGGATGCGCACGCCCCCCAGATCATATACACCGCAGCCCCGTCCCGGCGCCCGGCCGGTAAAGTTGGCAGGCCGCAGCAGCCAGGGGGTGTCATCCAGGAAATCCGCGATCTGCATCTTGCCGAAGGTGTGGTTTCCCAGGGTCACCACATCGGCACCGGCGTCATAGATGCGCCAGGCCTGCTCCGGCGTCAGCCCCACAGAGGCAGCGTTCTCTCCGTTGACTACCGTGAAGGAGATGCCCTCGCACTTTTGCAGGGAACGCAGATGCTTTTCCAGATGCCGCAGTCCCGGCTCGGATACCACGTCCCCCACTGCCAAAACCCGTACCAGCATCGGCACGCCTCCTCTTCTCAAAAGTGAATATCGAATGTAGTATAGCAAAAAAGGACCCTCTTGCAAAGAAATTCCCAAAACTTTTCCTCCAACGGTTGCATCTTTTCTGCATTTTACTTATACTGCAAAGAGATGCTATAAGAACTTCTGATTTGGAGGCATCCCATGGCTGTAAAACTGGAACTCTACCGCGTGTTCAAAGAGGTGGCCGAAGCCGGCAACATCTCTACAGCGGCAAAAAATCTCTATATCTCCCAATCGGCGGTCAGCCAGTCCATCAAGCAGCTGGAAACCGCCCTGCAGGCCCGGCTCTTCTCCCGCAGTCCCCGGGGCGTCAGCCTTACCGGGGAAGGGCAGATGCTTTATCAGTACGTCCGCAGTGCCCTGGGACTGCTGGCCACTGGCGAGGACAAGCTCTCCCAGGCCCAGCAGCTGCTGCTGGGCACACTGGTCATCGGCGCCAGCGATACGGTCACCAGCTTCTTCCTCACCCACTATCTGGATGCCTTCCACCGCCTGCATCCGGGCATCCGGCTCAAGATTGTCAGCGGACGCAGTGCCAAGGTCTTGAGCATGCTCAAGTCCGGCGCCGTAGATATCGCTTTTGCCTCCTCCCCGTCGGACAGCGCCATCTCCAACTGGCCCTGCTTTGCCACCCACTCGGTATTCGTGGCAGGCAGCGGGTACCCGTGTGACTTTGACCACGTCTATACCCGGCAGGAAATCGCCGCCTTTCCCCTCATCCTGCTGGAACGCAAGGCCAGCAGCCGGGTGTTTTTGGAGCAGTATTTCCTCCAGAGCGGCATCACGCTGACCCCGGAGATCGAACTCAGCTCCCGGCAGCTGCTGGTGACGCTCTCCCGCATCGGGCTGGGCGTGGCCGGCGTCACCCAGGAATTTGTGCAGGACGCCCTGGACGCCGGAGACATCCGGCTGCTGAAAACGGATTTCACCATTCCGGCCCGCAGCGTGGACATGTGCACACTGCAGGACGTGACCCCCACCGCAGCGGCCTCCGCCTTCATGGAAATGGTCCGGAACGGACAGTGAGGTGTACCCATGGACCAACTGATTCTCGTTCTGGAACTGGTGGGTACCCTGGCCTTTGCGGCCTCCGGCGCCATGACCGCTCTGAAAAAAAATATGGACCTTTTCGGCGTATGCATCCTGGGCCTGACCACCGCCGTTGGCGGCGGAGTCATCCGGGACGTGATCTTGGGTGCCACGCCCCCCGCCACCTTCCAATCGCCCATTTACGCCGTGGTGGCGGTGGTGACCTCGGTGGTGCTGTTCTGGCCCCGGCTGCGGCGGGTTTTCATGTGGGACCCGGTGCTCTACGACTTGGCGATGCTGGTGATGGACTCGGCGGGCTTGGGTATTTTCACCGTCATGGGCATCCGCATCGCCTATGAGCAGGTGGATCAGCCGGGTTGGTTTTTGCTGGTGTTCGTGGGTGTGGTAACCGGCGTAGGCGGCGGCGTGCTGCGGGACGTTCTGGCCGGCGACACGCCTTACATCTTCGTCAAGCACATCTATGCCTGCGCCTCTCTGGCGGGGGCGCTGGTATGCACCGCCCTGTGGCACTCCGCCGGAGAACTGCCCGCTATGCTGCTGGGGGCTGGCACGGTGCTGGCCATCCGCTTTCTCTCCGCCCATTTCCGCTGGAACCTCCCTCATGCCAACAGCTGAAAAAAGGCCGCCTTCCGGATGGAAGGCGGCCTTTTCTTACAGGTCGTCGATGCTCATTTTGTCCAGTTCGCTGCGCTTGCGGCGCTTTTCCCGCACCGCCCAGTAGATGGCCAGCAGCACCAGCGTGGGGATGTTGGACAGCAGCACGGTCAAAAGGGCCGTTAGGATATTCTGCACCACGCTGCCGGTATCCATCAGGTTGAAAAGATACAGCAGCGACCACAAAAAGGAGATTGCAGGCAGCACCAGCCCCGGCCATTTGCTCTCCCGTTTGGAAAGGAAAATCTGCAGCAGGATGCCGCCCACCACAACTACCAGCAGTACCAGCAAGCTCACCCACATCATCCTTGCCGCCATTTCCATATCAAGTCTCCTCCTTTGTCTTGCGATACGCGGTAATCAGGATCTTGGCAGTGTCGAAATCCAGCTTGTCATCCACTGCCAGCCGCTTCACCAGAGAGATATACGGGTCCGCCTCGGCATTCTCCGTCAGCTGGATTTTCTGGATCAGCCGGTCCAGCCGCAGCCGTACTGTAGGATAGCTCACCCCATAGAGGGCGGCTACCTCCTTCAGAGAACCGGAGGCCAAAAGGAACTTTTTGATAAAGGTAAGGTCCTCGTCCTCCAACTCCGCCATCCACACCGGCATGGTAGCCATTGCCTCACGCCCCTTTCATAAAATTAATATAAACTTTAATTTTATGAAAGTCAAGATTTAATTTTATATTCAATAAAATTAAAAAGTAAAAACAGGAGGACCGACTTTGACGGTCCCCCTGTTTTGCACAAGCGGGTTTTCCTCACTCCATGTGCAGGGTATCCCGGATCTCACTGTCGAAATAGGCTACCGGATTCTGGGCTGTGCCGTCCTGCCGGACTTCAAAGTGAAGGTGGGGCCCTGCGGACATCCCGGTGGAGCCCACGGCGGCGATCATCTCCCCGGCCCGGACGGTGTCACCCTGTTTGAGTCCGCCGGTGATGTTTCGGCACTGACCGTACAAAGTGGTCAATCCACCGCCATGATCCAGTACCAGATAGTTGCCCTGCTCCCGGTCGAAGCCGATCTCGGTCACCGTTCCGTCCTCCGCCGCCAGGATCGGCGTCCCCTCCGCCGCAGGGATATCGATGCCTTCATGGGCTACATATGTCCGGCCGCCCGGCTGCCACCTGGGAATTCCAAAGGGATTGCTCATACTCACCGTATCGGCCCCCTCCACCGGCCAGGTAAGCCACCGGCTCAGATCCAGATCCACCGCATAGATCCCGTAAGTGGACAGATCCTCCTCCCCCGCCAGTTGGGGCAGGACGACTCGCGTTCCATCTTCCAGATAGGTGACCTTCAGCCGTTCCGCAGAAAGCTGATAATCTTTTGTCTCCTGCGAGCCGTCGGAAAATGTGACGGTCACCGTCAGCGTCTTTCCCTCAAACGTGTCAATCCCGCTGATGGTGGAATCCTCCAGCATGGCCGGTGACGTCTCCCCCGGCTGCACCCAGAATCCATAGCTGGTATCCGGATCATATGCCTCTGTGACGGAACTTCCCAGCGGGGTCATCTCCTCCGCGTACCAGGGACCATCTCCCATCCGATAGATGCTATATACCGTCTCTCCGGGCTGCGGCTCTTGACTCTCCAGTTCGCCGGCCTCCCGGGCGCTCACTGCGGAGGTCTGGCTGCGGTACAGTCCGCCGCCGCTGATAGAAAGGCTGATCGTCTCGATCTCCTCCCCGGTCACCCGGAAAAGACACCCCGTGAAAATACCGATGTCCAGCCCGCCGAGCCCGCTCCCGTTGGTCATAGCCAGACCGCCATTGACCCCGGTCCCGTAATATTCTCCCGTGTCGGCGGCATAAGCAGTCAACCCGAAGGTGAATCCAGGCAGCACCGCTTCCGATGTCCCGCTGTCTCCCGCGGGCCGCAGCGTCAGCGTCCCGGCCACCAGTGCCACCGCACAGGCGGCGCACACCGCCGCCCGCAGCAGTGCCCGTCTTTTCTGGGAGGGCCCAGGGTTCTCCGCCGCCGGTTTCTGGTTTTCCGCTGCCCGCAGTACCCGTTCATTGAGTCCCGCCGGCACATGAATCTGCTCATTCAAGTTTCGGTAACGGTTCTTTTCCATCTTCCGCACCTCCCAAAAGATCTCTCAGTTTGCTGCGTGCCCGGCGCAGCCGGGTCCGGACCGTGGCCGCCGGGACCCCCATCAGCATCCCGATTTCCTCTGTTCGATAACCCTCGGCATAGTAGAGATGCACGGTAATGCGCAGCTTTTCCGGCAGTCGCCCCACCGCCTCCCACAGCTCCTCCGCCTCCTCATCCGGTCCGCTCAGATCCGCCGCCGTCTCCAGCGGCACCACCTGCCGCCGCAGCCGGAACCGTCCCAGATCCGCGCAGTGGTTGAGGGTCGTTCGGATGAGCCAGGCCTTCAGATGTTCTCCCTCCCACGCCTGCGCCGGCTGCCCCAGCAGCTTTAAAAACACGTCCTGATACACATCCTCCGCATCCGGCACAGACTGGGTCCGGCACAGAGCAAGACGGTACACTGTGTCCCCGTAGGTCTCCATGGCGCTGCGCAGAAGGCTCTCTCGTTCCATCATGCGCTTCTTCCTTTCCCCCGCTCTTCGGCGTCCTTTCACTTAAAACACGTCTCAGGGACACCAAATGTTTCCTCTGTTCCAAATTTTCCAAGGTTCTTCTGGTTGCGGAGCCATCGCAGTCGCATCTGTATCCAGTCCATTTTCCCCCCCGAACATAAAAAATGCCGGGCGGACTTTCCGTCCGCCCGGCACTCTCACGATTCCCTGATGCCGTAAATTTCAAACCGTCCGATCAGATTCTGGACCGTCAGCTTCTGGGCCAGCAGCTGCTGGTAGGTGGCGCCCCGGTTTTTCCCCGCGGCACGGAGCTGATCCATCTCTGCCAGAACTTTGTCCCGCTCCGCCAGAAGATCGGCGTACATCCGTTCATACGCCGCCAGTTTTTCCTGATCCGTCATCTTACACATTGAACCGGAAATAGATCATATCTCCGTCCTGGACCACATACTCCTTGCCCTCGCTGCGCAGCAGGCCCTTCTCCTTGGCCGCATTGACGCCGCCGCATTTGATCATATCGTCAAACGCGATGACCTCTGCCCGGATGAATCCCCGCTCGATATCGGTGTGGATCTTGCCGGCGGCCTGGGGGGCCTTGGTGCCCTTCTTGATGGTCCAGGCCCGGCACTCGTCCTTGCCGTAGGTCAGGAAGGAGATCAGACCCAGCAGCGCGTAGGAGCACTTGATGAGCCGGTCCAGACCGGACTCCTTTACCCCCAGCTCCTCCAGGAACATCTGCTTTTCCTCACCCTCCAGCTCGGCAATATCCTGCTCCAGCTTTGCACAGATGGGCAGCACCTGGGCGCCCTCGGCATCGGCAATGGCCTTGACCTGCTGGTAATAGGGATTGTCCTCCAGATGGGTAAAGCCGTCTTCATCGGTGTTGGCGGCATAGATGATGGGCTTGAGGCTCAGCAGGTCGGAAGTAGCGATCAGCGCCATGTCCTCGTCGGAGCACTCATAGGTCCGGGCAGACTTGCCGCCGTTGAGATGCTCCGCCAGGCCCTTGAATACCTCCACCTCGTGGAGGTACTTCTTGTCGCCCTTGGCGGCCTTGGTGGCCCGCTCGATCCGGCGGTTCACCATCTCCAGGTCCGCCATAATGAGCTCCAGGTCAATGGTCTCAATGTCACCCTTGGGGTCCACAGGCACATTGGTACCGGCATCGGCCACCACATGCATGATGTTCTCATCGTCAAAGCAGCGCACCACGTGGACGATGGCGTCGGTCTCCCGGATGTTGGCCAGGAACTTGTTGCCCAGACCCGCGCCCTGGCTGGCGCCCTTCACCAGGCCCGCGATGTCCACGAACTCGATGACCGCCGGGGTCTTCTTGTCCGGCTCATAGATCTCCGCCAGCTTGTCCAGCCGCTCATCGGGTACGGCCACCATGCCCACGTTGGGGTCGATGGTGCAGAAGGGATAATTGGCGCTCTCCGCCCCGGCATTGGTAATGGCGTTGAACAGGGTGCTCTTGCCCACGTTGGGCAATCCCACAATACCTAACTTCATAAAAAGCAAATCTCCTTTGCCATATTTTCGACATTGTATTGTATCATCTCCTGCCGGAAAGTGCAAGGAAAAGAACGTGCCCGCCGTTCTTTACAGGCTCCAGGCCGCGATATGCGTTGAAGACGGTAAAAGAATTGACCGTTCCAGATGGCGGTTCCGCTTATGAATCGGTGGCAAAGCCGGTCGAAGCAGAGGTCGATCTGAAGCAGCCGCAGTCCGGTGAGCATTCCGGCACGGCCTTTTTTGCTCCTCCGGTGCATCAGGGACACGTATCAGTATTTGGGGCAGATGGAGCACAACATTCGGATTCTGCACGGAGCAGCAGGACGAATTCAGGAGGATCTGGCCAGGCTCTGAGGGTTCCCAGTCGCTCTTTTTCGTTTTTCACCAAAAATATGCTTGCTTTTTCCTTTTGGTTCGTTTATATTCATAATAAAGAATTCGTTAATTTTTTTAGTTTAGTTGTTAATTTTGCGAAAATATTTTTTAGGAGGTAGGCACATATGCAGGTCGGTGGAATTATTTTGGTTGTTCTGGTTGTCGTACTCGTTGTCGCCGGCATCAACAGCAGCCGGAAGACCAAGCGTCAGGATCACGACGACAAGCAGTAAGGCACATTCCCTCTTTTTTCACACAGGATTCCAGCATTGAAAAAAGCGCACCGTAGTAACACGGTGCGCTTTTTTTCGTTCACACAAATTGGTTTGTCAGATTCTATCAAAACCGTCCGCATCTGTGGCAATGGCGGCTTTTTGCCTTGCCGCAGCGATTGCCGCGAAGCCGCACTCAGATCACGGAACGAGGGAACCGGTTTTCCGGCGTCAGGCCGCACTGCGGGCACTGCTGCCGCTGTATCCGCCGTTTCCGAAGAAGTAGTCAAAGAGGTCGTAGGGATCGGTGTAGCCCTGATTGGGCTGCGCGGCACTTTGTTCCTGGGTGGTAGCCTGCTCATCCTGAGGCACGCTGTCCCAGGTGACGTCCACGGTCATGGTCTTGCCCTGCCGGTCGATGGTCACGGTGACCGTGTCACCGGCGGAGTACTGCTTCTTGGCCGCGTTCAGATCTTCCATGGTCTTGACTTCGGTGTCGCCTACCTTGGTGATGACATCGCCCATCTTGAGGCCCGCCTTATCGGCTGCGCCGCCTTCCTCTACGGAGTAGATGAACACGCCGCTGGTGATATCGTAGCGGTACTGGGCCGCCATCTGTTCGGTCATGGTGCCCACGGTGGCACCCAGGTAAGGCTTGTTGGTCACATAGCCGTTGGTCATGATGTCTTCGATCATGGCCCAGACATCATTGATGGGAATGGCAAAGCCCAGGCCTTCCACGGATTCATTGGAGTAGCTGGAGTACTTGGCGGAAACGATACCCACCACTTCGCCGTAGCTGTTGAGCAGCGGGCCGCCGGAGTTGCCGGGGTTGATGGAGGTGTCCGTCTGGATCATGTTGAAGGGCGTACCGTCCACATTGATGGTCCGGTTCACGCTGGAGACCATGCCGCCGCTCATGGAGAAGGTCAGCTCACCCAGCGGATTGCCGATAGCCAATACCCGGTCGCCCACATTCAGCTTGCTGCTGTCACCCAGAGTGACCGCCTGCAGGTCTTGTGCGTCGATCTTCAAAACGGCGATATCGTAGTCCTCATCGCTGCCCACCACCGTGGCGTCATAGGTATCGCCGCTGTAAAGCGTGACCTTCACGCTGTCGGCGTCTGCAATGACATGGTGATTGGTGACGATATAGCCATCCTTCGTCAGGATAAAGCCAGAACCGGAGGAGGCGGTCTGAACCGGCTGTCCGAAGATGTTGGTTCCTGCAGTGCCGGTGGTGTTGATAGAGACCACGCTGTTGATATTGGCGGCATAGACCTCCGCGTCGCTCATCTCTGTCTTGCCGTCCACAGTCTTCAGGCTGACCTGGCTGACGGTCCGGCCGCTGCTGCTGACCACGGCGTCTCCGCCGCCGCGGCCGACGCCGTAGACGATGCCGCCGCCGATGGCACCGCCCAGCAGCGCACAGGCCAGGGCCAGGGCCGTGATCTTCAGGGCCAGGCGATTTTTCTTCACAGGCTTCATCTCCTGCACAGGGCCATTGGGCCCGGTCTGATGCATCGGGGTGAACGGCTGGCCCTCACTGGGCTGCTGACCGGCCGCGTTCTGTTCGCCGGCTTCACTGCCGTCCTTGCGATAGGTATAATGGTACAGGTTCTTTTCG
>UMBF01047002.1_pt1 | contig 11688 bp, 9 predicted proteins | sample 1963901 | NCBI WGS metagenome assembly UMBF01 (sample SAMEA4835935, study PRJEB28245) | human gut metagenome | biome: gut microbiome; material: fecal sample | place: Denmark | collected 2008 | reverse complement strand
GATAACAGCAATCCCGCCGAAGAGAAAACACCTCGGCGGGATTTTTGCATTTTATTCTGCTGATATATCAAAGCAACTCCAATTAAGGCACTGGCCACAACGATCACAATAGTGCATGAATTCACGCTCTACGGTATAGTGACAACGGGGGCAAACTGGATAGGAGAAATCCTGAAAAAACCTGCGTTCAATAACTAGGCGTGGAAATCGATAGGATTGTTCGGCTATAAAAGTCCGTAGTGTGGCGCACGTTGGGTGGTTAAAACTGTGTTTCATGGTTTGTATGCTCCATTTCCAATCGGAGGTCGGACAGGAGGTTTGCAGGGTTGTCATCGCATTGAAGTAGATACAGTATCAATACACGGGTTGAGCAGAGAGACTTTCCGTGTTCGAGGTCAATGTATGACCGTGGATCAATGAGTAGGCGCTCTGCCATCCCGGCCTGAGATAGATGCATTCGTTTTCTGGTGGTAAGAAAGCGGTTGGACATGAAACTTCGAAGCAAAATAACAAGGGTGTCCATGCCTACCACCTTCTTTCGTGCGACTTCGACAATATTCTACAAAACACCAAAGGTACACACCATGAGGTAGACCTCATGTTTTGAAAAATAATCCATTATTTTGCAGGGGTCAAGAGGTGCGGCGCAATGGTCGTCAAAGTATCGTCAAACCACACAAAAATAGCGCCAAACCATTGAAAACACAATGGTTTGGGGCAGACTGTAAATCTGTTGCTTCGGCTTCGGTGGTTCGAATCCACCTTCCCCCACCAAAAGGTGCCTGCAATCGCGGGCGCTTTTTTCTACCCTAAATGACAAGAAAAATTGAATATTGAATGTTGATTAACAAGAATCTTGTGAACAAGGATACAATAGCACAAATGTTCTATTATGTCAAGCGCTATTTTACAAGTTTCTTGTTATTCCTCAGTTGACAGGGCGAAGAAAGTAGGGTATCCTGAAGAAAACCGCGGAAAGGGAAAGGGGAGGCAGCCATGACACTTGGGGAGCGCGTCCAGGCACGCCGGGAGGAACTGGGCATGTCTCGGCAGCAGTTGGCGGATTTGCTGGGTGTGACGCCTTCTGCCGTCAGCAACTATGAAAAAGGCATCAGCTTTCCCCGGGAGGATGTGATCCTGCGGCTGTTCGATGCTTTGAAGACCGAGCCGAACGTGTTGTTTCAGGACAGTTTCCACGCCGGAGCTCTGGTGCTGACGCAGACAGAGCGTGCGCTGCTGGAGCAGTACCGGGGACTTTCCACGCTGGGACGGGAGACGGTGCGCTCCATGGTAGAGGCGCTTTGCGCCTACCGGGATGATCTGGAGGAGAGCCGTACGGCGGATCAGGAGCCCCGGGTCATCCCGCTGTACCGGAGCCCGGCGGCGGCCGGTTACGCGGCCCCGGTGTTCGGGGAGGATTTCGACTATCTGCCGGTAAAGGAGGATGTGCCTGCCGGGGCGGAGTTTGCCGTGCGAATCCAGGGCGACTCTATGGCGCCCTATATTGCCGACGGCTCGGTGGTGTATGTGAACCGGGACCCACTGCGGCAGGGAGATGTGGGCATCTTCTGTGTGGATGGGGAGATGGTTTGCAAACAATACCGAAAGGACCCGCTGGGGACCGTGTATCTCTTTTCCCTGAACCGGGCCCGGGCCGATGCCGACGTGGTGCTCACGGCTGACAGCGGCCGGACACTGGTGTGTTTCGGGCGGGTGATCGTCCATGCTCCGCCTCTTCCCGGAATGGGAGACGAATAAAAAAGGACCCGCTGTGGAAAGCAGCGGGTCCTTTTTTATAATAATGAGGTATTTACATGATGCGGGAGAGAGGCGGCGTTCCTGCTTCCGGACCGTCAGACGGTGAAGCCGCCGTCGGCGGTGAGGATCTGTCCCGTGAGGAAGGAGGCCTTGTCCGAGGCCAGAAATGCCACGGCATGGGCGATATCCTCCGGTGTACCCAGGCGGCCCAGAGGCGTTTCCTCAATCAGCAGGTCCCGGGTCTCCGGGCCCAGCATCCGGACCATGTCGGTCTCGATGCAGCCCGGCGCCACTGCGTTGACCCGGATGTGAGAGGGGGCCAGCTCCAGGGCCAGAGAGCGGGTCAGTCCTACCAGCGCGGCCTTGGTGGCGGCATAGGCCACCTCACAGGAGGCACCACGCAGTCCCCAGATGGAGGAGAGGTTCACGATGCAGCCCGCCTTCTCCGAGAGCATGTGGGGCAGCACGGCCTGGATGGTATTTTTCGCGCCGTTCACATTGACGGCAAAAAAGCGGTCCCAGGTCTCGTCATCCATATCCTGAAACAGGCACTGGCGGGAGATGCCGGCGTTGTTCACCAGCAGCGTCACCGGGCCCAGTTCCCGTTCCACGGTGCGCACCATATCCTCCACTGCGCTCCGGCTGGCCACATCCGCCTGCACGGCGATGGCGTCCTGACCCTGCTGGCGCAGTTCCCCGGCCAGTTCCTGCGCCGCCTGGAGGTGCGAAAGGCAGTTGACGCATACGGCGTAGCCCTCCCGGGCCAGCTCCCTGGCAATGGCACGGCCGATTCCCCGGGAGGCGCCGGTGACCAGCGCGACATTTCTCATAAAGACGCTCCTTCCCTGTACCGGCAGCAAAAGGGCCGGCCCCTGTATACGAAAAAAAGCACCTGCCAAGGCAGGTGCTTTCGTTGGTGGACGATACAGGACTCGAACCTGTGACCCCCTGCACGTCAAGCAGGTGCTCTAGCCAGCTGAGCTAATCGTCCGAAGCGGAACGTGTTTATCTTACACGACTTACCCTGGTTTGTCAACAGTTTTTTGAAAAAAACTGCATTTTTTTTGCGAAGCCGCATAGGAGTTGTGGGAGCGGTCGGGATCGTAGTGAAAATTCGAACAAGAGTAAACGGTTACTGACCTGAAAAATTGGGAAGATACACAAGATTCGTCGGAGGGAGCTGTCTCAACCTACAAAAAGATTGACGGAGAAGTTTTAATTGTGCTACGATTTAAACAACTAATGTGTGACAGGCGCGGCGCAGCACCTGCTGCGTGGAGTTGACGGCCTGCCTTGGGAGGTATAGAGCATGAACATTCAGCACGAATATCTGAACGGTCTGATGGAGCGTGTCATCCGCCGGAACCCGGCGGAACCGGAGTTTCACCAGGCGGTTCACGAAGTCCTCACTTCTCTGGTCCCCGTGGTGGAGGCCCGCCCGGAGTATATCACGGAAGGCGTGATGGACTGCCTGGTAGAGCCGGAGCGGATCATCAAGTTCCGGGTGCCCTGGGAGGACGATCAGGGCAAGGTCCACGTCAACCGGGGCTTCCGGGTGCAGTTCAACAGCGCCATCGGCCCCTACAAGGGCGGCCTGCGGTTCCACCCTTCTGTCTATGAGGGCATCATCAAGTTCCTGGGCTTCGAGCAGATCTTCAAAAACTCCCTGACGGGCCTGCCCATCGGCGGCGGCAAGGGCGGCAGCGACTTCGACCCCAAGGGAAAGTCCGACGCTGAGGTCATGCGTTTTTGCCAGAGCTTCATGAGCGAGCTCTTCAAGTACATCGGGCCCGACACCGACGTACCCGCCGGCGATATCGGCGTGGGCGCCCGGGAGATCGGCTACCTCTTCGGCCAGTACAAGCGGCTGCGCAACGAGTTTACCGGCGTCCTCACCGGCAAGGGGCTGACCTACGGCGGCAGCCTGGCCCGGACGGAAGCCACCGGCTACGGCCTTTGCTACTTCACCGACAACATGCTCCGGGACGCTGGCCGCAGCTTTGAAGGCTCCACGGTGGTGATCTCCGGCTCCGGCAACGTGGCCATCTACGCCTGCGAGAAGGCCACCGAGTTCGGCGCCAAGGTGGTGGCCATGTCCGACTCCAACGGCTATGTCTACGACCGTAACGGCATTGACCTGGCCGCCGTCAAGCAGCTCAAGGAAGTGGAGCGCAAGCGGATTCGGGAGTATGTGGACACCCACCCCTCTGCCGAGTACCACGAGGGCTGCGCCGGTATCTGGCAGATCCCCTGCGACATCGCACTGCCCTGCGCCACCCAGAACGAGCTGGATGAGAACGCCGCCAAGGCGCTGATCAAGAACGGCTGCTTCGCCGTGGCCGAGGGCGCCAACATGCCCTGCACGCCGGAGGCAGTGGCGGCCCTGCAGGGTGCAGGGCTGTTGTTTGCCCCCGCCAAGGCGGCCAACGCCGGCGGCGTGGCCACCTCCGCTCTGGAGATGAGCCAGAACTCCATGCGCTTCTACTGGACCTTTGAAGAGGTGGATGAGCACCTCAAGTCTATCATGACCAACCTGTACCACAACGCCTCCAACGCCGCTGCGGAGTACGGCAAGCCCGGCGACCTGGTGGCCGGCGCCAACATCGCAGGCTTCCTGAAGGTGGCCGACTCCATGCTGGCCTACGGCTTGGTGTGAGGAGGGCAGCGGAATGAGCGAGTATGCTGCCAGCGTGTCCGCTGCCCTGGAGCAGCGGTACGCCAATCAGCCTGAGTATCTGCAGGCGGTGCAGGCCTGGCTGGAGATGATTCAGCCGGCCGTTACAGATGATCCCCGCTTCGAGCGGCTGGATCTTCTGACCCGGATGGTGGAGCCGGAGCGGATGCTCTCCTTCACCGTGCCCTGGGTGGACGATCAGGGCATGGCCCACACGAACCACGGTTACCGGGCGCAGTTCAACAGCGCCATCGGCCCCTACAAGGGCGGATTGCGGTTCCACCCCACGGTGAACCCCTCCGTGGTGAAGTTCCTGGGTTTTGAGCAGACCTACAAAAACGCCCTGACCGGCCTGCCCATCGGCGGCGCCGCCGGCGGTGCGGACTTTGACCCCCGGGGCAAGAGCAACCGGGAGATCATGCGCTTTTGCCAGAGCTTCATGACGGCCCTGTACCGTCACATCGGTTCCGACACGGACATCCCCGCCGGTGATATCGGTGTGGGTGCCCGGGAGATCGGCTATCTCTTCGGCGAGTACAAGCGCCTGACGGGCCGCTCTGAGAGCAGCGCCCTGACCGGCAAGGGCCTGACCTACGGCGGCAGCAAGATCCGCCAGGAGGCCGCCGGCTTCGGCACCGTGTATTTCCTGGCCCGGATGATGGAGCAGCAGGGAGAGACCCTGGAGGGCAAGCGACTGGCCGTTTCCGGCTTCGGCAACATGTCCTGGGGCGTTTGCCGCAAGAGCGCGGAGCTGGGCGGCAAGGTAGTGACCCTCTCCGGTCCCGACGGCTATGTCTATGATCCCGACGGCGTCACCACCCAGGAGAAGTTCGACTATATGCTCTCCATGCGTGCTGCCGGTGAGGACCGGGTAGAGGCCTACGCCGACCGCTTCGGCGTGGAGTTCTACTCGGGCAAGAAGCCCTGGGAGGTGCCGGTGGATATTGTGGTGCCCTGCGCCACCCAGAACGAGCTGGACGTGGAGGACGCGGTGATGATCGTGGCCAACAACGTGCGCTATTACGTGGAGGCGGCCAACATGCCTGCCACCGCGGAGGCACTGAAGCTGCTGCGGCTGAGCCCCCGGGTCCTGACGGCGGGTTCCAAGGCCTCCGGTTCCGGCGGCGTGGTGGTCTCCGCTCTGGAGATGGTGCAAAACAGCGTGCGCTACAGCTGGTCCCGCAAGGAAGTGGACGACCGGCTGCGCAGCATCATGAACAACATCTACGACCTGTCCGCGGCCGCGGCGGCCGAGTACGATCTGGGCTATGACCTGATCGCAGGCAGCGACATCGCCGCCTTCAAGAAGATCTCGGAAGCCATGATCGCCCAAGGACTTTAAGGAAAAAACCAAAAGCAGCCCGGAGGGAAAGCTGTTCCCTCCGGGCTGCTTGGTTTCTTTGCGGCATGGGGACAGAAACTGTGGGATCTGCGGTTGCATTTGCAGGATACTTCCGGTACAATACTTATTTAATGCGCAGGCGCGGCCTGACGCGATCACCCAAGACAAGGAGACATGACCCATGAATGAGACTTTTCGGGGCAGCAGCCAGTATGTGGCGTCGGAGGATCTGATGACCGCTGTGAACATCGCCGTCACGCTGGAAAAGCCCCTGCTGATCAAAGGCGAGCCGGGCACCGGCAAGACGATGCTGGCCCAGGCAGTGGCGGATGCACTGGGCAAGCAGCTGATTATCTGGAACGTGAAATCCACCACCAAGGCCCAGGACGGCCTGTACGTCTACGATGTGGTCCAGCGGCTCTATGACAGCCAGTTCGGCACCCACGGCGTGGATGACATCGCCCGTTATATCAAGATGGGCAAGCTGGGGGAGGCCTTCCAGGCGGAGGAGCAGGTGGTGCTGCTGATCGACGAGATCGACAAGGCGGACCTGGAGTTCCCCAACGATCTTCTGTGGGAGCTGGACCAGATGGAGTTCTATATCCCGGAGACCAAGGAGACGGTGAAGGCCAAGCACCGGCCCATCGTCATCATCACCTCCAATGCCGAAAAGGAGCTTCCGGACGCCTTTTTGCGCCGGTGCGTGTTCCATTATATCGAGTTCCCCGACCAGGAGCAGATGGAGCAGATCCTCCGCGTCCACTTCGGGGATCTGGACGGCCGGCTTATCGCCCAGGCCCTGGCGGCGTTCTACTGGGTGCGGAGCCTGCGGGAGGTGGAGAAAAAGCCCAGCACCTCGGAGCTGGTGGACTGGCTGCGGGCCCTGGCGGCCGGCGGCGTGGACCCGCAGCGGCTGGAGAAGGAGATCCCCTTTGCCGGTGTGCTGCTGAAAAAGGACAAGGATCTGCGGGCCCTGCAGCGGGCCAGGCGGTGAGCCATGTTCGCGTCATTTTTTTACCTCCTGCGCCAGCGGGGGCTGGATGTGTCCCTCAATGAGTGGCTGACGCTGCTGGAGGGTATGGAGCGGGGACTCCACCGGTCCAGCCTGACGGGATTTTACCAGCTGTGCCGGGCGGTGCTGATGAAAAGCGAGGCGGAGTACGACCGGTTCGACCAGGTGTTCCTGGAGTTTTTCAAGGACGTCCCCTGGCAGGGGGAGCTGCCGGAGGAGGTGCTGCAGTGGCTGGAGCACCCCAAGGAGGACCTGGGGGAGACGGTGCGCCGTCTGCGGGACCTGGGGATGCCGGAGGAGTCGCTGGAGGAGCTGCTCAAGCGGCTGGAAGAGCGGCTCAAGGAACAGACGGAGGAGCACAACGGCGGCAACTACTGGGTGGGCACCCAGGGCCGCACGCCCTGGGGCAACAGTGGCTGGCACCCCGGCGGCATCCGCATCGGCGGCCAGGGCCGCCACCGCACCGCCATGACGGTGGCAGGGGAGCGGAAGTACCGGGATTTTCGAAAGGACAACACTCTGGACACCCGCCAGTTCCAGATGGCCTTCCGGCTGCTGCGGCAGCTCTCCGTCCAGGCGGACAGCAGCGAGAAGGTGCTGGACGTGGACGGCACCATTCGGGATACCTGCGACAATGCCGGCACGTTGAAAGTCCGCTACAAAAATCCCCGGAAAAACGCGGTAAAGGTCCTGCTGCTGATGGACACCGGCGGGTCCATGGAGTACTATGCCGGTCTTTGCAGCATGCTTTTCCAGGCGGCCACCAAGTCCAACAACTTCAAGGAGCTGCACACCTACTACTTCCACAACTGTGTCTACTCAGAGGTTTACACCCATCCGGGACTGCGGTGGGACAGTATGGTCCCCACGGAGTGGCTGCTGCAAAACTACGACGCCAGCTACAAGGTCATCATCGTAGGGGACGGAGCCATGAGCCCCTACGAGCTCCGGGAACCCCGGTACGACTGGGAGAAGCGGACCTATGGAGACTCCGGCCTTGCCTGGCTGGAGCGGCTGCGGCGCCACTATCCCTACCTCATCTGGCTCAACCCGGAGCCCATGCCGGTCCGGCCGGACTACTGGGGCCAGACCCACTGGCAGCTGGCCCAGATCTTCCACATGTACGACCTCTCCGCCGAGGGACTGGAGAAGGGCATGAAGCGGCTGATGGTGCGCCGGTGAGCCGGATTTCCACCGGGATTGTGGAAAACCGGGCTCCCTCAGGAAGCAAAAAACCGCGCGTCTCGAAAGAGACGCGCGGTTTTTTCCGTCAGTTTCCACATTCCATGGAGATTTGGTTGAACATGGCGAGGATGTCGTCCATGGAGGTGGAGCGTTTTTCCTCGCCGGCCCGGTCCAGCACCACGTGGCCCCGGCTCATCATGAGGATGCGGTCGCCGTACTCCACGGCGTGGCGCAGATTGTGGGTCACCATCATGGCGGTGAGATGCTTTTCCCGGATGACCTTGTCGGTCAGCTCCATGATGATCTCGGCGGTCTTGGGGTCCAGGGCCGCCGTGTGTTCGTCCAGGATCAAAAACTGGAGGGGCGTCATGGTGGCCATCAGCAGCGCCACGGCCTGCCGCTGGCCGCCGGAGAGGGCGCCCATTTTCACGTCCAGCTTATCCTCCAGCCCCAGCCCCAGGGACTGGAGCTGCTGGCGGTAAAAGTCCACCCGCCGCCGGTTCACGCCCCGGCTCAGGCCGAAGGAGCGGCCCTTGTTGTCCGCCAGGGAGAGGTTTTCCAGCATGGTCAGGTTGGGGGCGGTGCCTGCCGCCGGGTTCTGATATACCCGGCCCATGGAGGCGTAGCGCTGGTAGTCCTTCTGGTGGGCGATGCTCTTGCCGCCCACCAGTACGTCGCCGCCCTCAATGGGAATGGAACCGCAGATGATGTTCAAAAGAGAGGTCTTACCGCTGCCGTTGCTGCCTACGATGGAGACGAACTGTCCCGCCTCCACCGTCAGCGAGAAGTGGTCAAAGAGCCGCTGCTCCGTCACGGTGCCGGGATTATAGACCTTTGTGATGTCCCGTACTTCAAGCATGGATGATCTCCTCTCCTTTCCGGCCGGAGACCACCAGCACCAGCAAAAACAGTACCGCAGTCACCAGCTTGAGCATATTGGTGGGCAGGCCCAGGCTCATGGCGATCTGGATGCAGGCCTTGTAGAGGAAGCTGCCCACGATCACCGCCGTGGTGTCCCGGGGAGAGCCCAAAAACCGCAGCGGACGGCACCGGCGCAGCGCCTGGGCAACGCCGGTGGCCCCGTAGAAGCGGAAGAGGGATACGCCGATGATGACCGCCGCCAGGCCGAACACCAGCTGGCCGGTACCCATGGTGGCGGAGAAGCTCCGGGTCTCATGGCACACCAGGCAGCCGCCCAGGGCCACCAGGGCGTTGGAGATCATGAGGCCCAGGATCTTCACGCTGCCCTTGTCCCGGGCGAGAGACGTCACGAGAGCGGCGTTGTCGCCCACAGCCCGCAGCAGCAGGCCGGACTTGGTCTTGAAATACAGATCCAGCACCAGTTTGACTATCACGGCCAGCACCAGGGAGATCACCAGCTTCCGACCGGAGAGGGTGAGCCCGCCCAGGACGGCCATGGTGGAAGGCGCGGTGAAGATGGTGTCCACCGCCCGCTCCACCGGCAGATTGGCGCCGCCGGCGATCAGCAGGTTTACAGAAAACAAAGCGGTCATGGTGATGATGCCCGCCAGCAGGTCCCGGACCTTGAGCCGCACGTGGACCACACCGGTGAAGAGACCCGCCAGAGCGCCCACCAGCAGGGAGATCACCAGTGTCAGCCAGGGGTCCACGCCCTTGATGAGCAGCAGCGCGGTGACGGCGGCGCCCAAGGGGAAGGTGCCGTCCACGCCCAGATCGGGGAAGTCCAGAATGGAATACGTAATATACACGCCGAAGGAGACCAGGGCGTAAATGAGTCCCTGGATCAGCGTGCTGACAAACAAGTCTGCCATGGCAGACCCTCCTTTGCAGAGAAAATCAACGGACCGTGTTGCGGATGGTGCCGATGCCCTGAATGGTGCACTCCACTACGTCGCCGGTGTTCAGGAATTTGGGGGGATCAAAGCCCATACCCACACCGGCAGGGGTGCCGGTGGCGATGATGGTGCCGGGCAGCAGCGTCATCCCGGCGGTGAGCTCCTCCAGAAGGGCGGGGATGCCGGTGAGGAAGAGACGGGTGTTGGAGTGCTGCCGGGGCTCGCCATTGACGGCGGAGGAGATGTCCAGGGCCGGGGGAAAGGCGATCTCATCGGCGGTGACGATGCAGGGACCCATGGGGGTGAAGCCGTCCAGGCTCTTGCCGAAATACCACTGCTTGTGGCCGGTCTGCACGTCCCGGGCGGAGACATCGTTGATGACCGTGTAGCCGAAGATGTAGTCCCCGGCCTCCTCCGCCTTCACGTTCCGGGCGGTCCTGCCCAGGATGACGCCCAGCTCCACCTCGTAGTCCAACCGCTCCACCAGGTCGGCGTGGCGCTGGATGTCTCCCTCCGGCGCCACGGCCTGGGAGACCCGCTTGGAGAAGTACACCGCTACCGGCTTTTCCTTGGTGAAGGCCTCGGCGCTGTAGTGGGCGGCCTCCTCAGCGTGGTCCTTGTAGTTCATGCCCAGGCACAAAATGTCCTGCCGGGGGCGGGGGATGGGGGCCAGCAGCTCCACATCCGCCAATTTCACCTGGACGCCGCTGCGCTCCGCCGCAGAGGCGGCGGAGCGGAGGTCGACAGGGGACGCAGTCTCAATGAGGGTATTCATGTCGGGGTAGTCCAGGGGCATGACGGCGGTCTCGTCCTGGGTGAGGACACCCACGTGCTGGACATGTTCAAAGCAATAGGTGATGAGTTTCATAAAGCTGTTCCTCTTTTCTGATGTGAAAGATTATTCCGCGCACTCCTGGGCGGACTGGGCGATATCGTCGGGAACGGTGATCCCCAGGGCGGAGAGGGCATCGGAGTTGATATAGAGGCCGTAGTTCTCAATGGTCTCGTAGGGGAGATCCTCGCAGGTGGCCTCACCGGTGAGGACCTTGGCGGCCATCTTGCCGGTCTGGATGCCCAGCTGGACATAGTCCAGTCCGGCGCCGGCTACGCAGCCCAGCTTCACCTGCTCTACCTCGGAGCCGTAGACGGGAATGCCGGCCTCATCGGTCTTTTCCAGAATAGAAGTGAGGACACCCACCACGTTGTTGTCAGTCAGGTTGGACAGGCAGTCCACACCGTCGGCGATCAGCTGATCTACCGCCTGGGGGACCTCCGCCTGGGAGGTGACGCCCACGGTGTCGATGGTGAAGCCGTAGTCCGCAGCCAGGTCCTCATAGATGCCCACGGAGTAGACGGAGTTGGGCTCGCTGGTGGTGTAGATGATGCCGATGGTGTCGGCCTCGGGCTGCAGCGCCCGGATCAGCTTCAGCTGGCCCTCCACCGGCAGGGCGTCGGAGGTGCCGGTGATGTTGCCGGAATCCAGGTGAGCGCCCACGGGATCGGTGATGGCGGTGAAGATCACGGGAATGTCCTTGTCCTCGGCGGCGTTGAAGCAGGCCACGGCGGAGTTGGTGGCGATGCCCACCATCAAATCCACGTCCTCGGCGGAGAAGGCATCGCCGATCTGGGTGGTCATGGTGTCGTCAAAGTCGGCGTTGCGGTAATCCACCTCAAAGTCCACGCCTTCCTTCAGCCCGGCCTCTTCCAGCCCCTGGAGAAAGCCCTCCCGGCAGTTGTCCAGGGAGGCGTGCTGGCCGTACTGGCTGATGCCGATGAGGTACTTGGAGGAGCCGTCGCCGGTGTTGTCGGAAGTGGTCTCCTGGCTGCCGCAGGCGGCCAGGGACAGCGTCATCACGAGAGCCAGAGCGGCGGATACGAAGTTACGGAAGTTTTTCATAGC
>UMBF01052907.1_pt1 | contig 11751 bp, 8 predicted proteins | sample 1963901 | NCBI WGS metagenome assembly UMBF01 (sample SAMEA4835935, study PRJEB28245) | human gut metagenome | biome: gut microbiome; material: fecal sample | place: Denmark | collected 2008 | reverse complement strand
CCACCCACAGCTTATTGTTTTTTTGTAATCGAAGCAGCTGCTTTCTTTTATTCGATCAATCAAAATTTTACATGTTTAAAGTAGGAACGAATCTATATTTTATTTTTTTGCCGTATGTGTGCAGGTGCACATTTTGCATTTTTAGGCTTTTTTATGTGTGTATACGTATAAAGTACGCTTTATCGTACTTTTTTATTTAAAGTACTATAATTTGTACTTTAATGCTTTTTCATTCGTAAATATCCTATTATTTCTATTTATTTGCCAGTATTTTCTTTCATAAAGTCCTTTTTATCGTACTTAGTGTTTGCATTATTATCATTATCATAGTGTTCTCTTCGCAGAAATAATCTCTTATTTTTCTTCATTTCGTCCTTACTCTTATATCGTTCTATAAAATCCCCCCATATTTTCCGCCTTACCCTCCGTTTTTTCATATAAATACACATTTTTACTACATTCACTTAACTTGTTAATTCCCCATCCAGTTCACAAAAGCATCTGACCGAAATCATGGAGAATACTGATGACAGTATCTGGGAACTCACCTTCAAGTGCGCAAACATATCTATCCAATTTGGGATCAAACGAATAAAAATACCCGTATTCGCTACGCAGTTCTACGCCCAATAGCTACTTTACAATTTATCAGGACCTGCTTACAATGTATCCATAACAATGGCCACATGAATTAGTGCAGTACCTTGTTTTCAGACATGCCCACTATTCCTTTCCCTGCTTCTAAACGCCGTTGCATTCTTCCTAATACACGCCACCCACTGCTTATTACTTATTACTTTTTCGTAATTGAAGCAGGGGACTTACTGTTAACTGGTAATATTATCCTCCGAGTTTTTTGTGCGCAAAGACCACTGAAAGCCCTGGACATACCATGCAAATTTATGTGATTAGCATAATTTCTGTGTATCGCGAAGTGTATTACCAAGAACGGAGTGATCAGTAATCAGGAAACTTCTTGATTTAATGCAAGCAGATAAAAGCATCCGCTTCACTACTTGCTCATAACCGAATAAGTGCTTCGCAGTTTATCCGAAGGAGCCTGCACTTCTCCTGATGCAAGCAAGTTCCCCTGATTATTGCTTTTCGAAATCGAACCAGGGGACTTATTTGATTCAGTTAAAAACACTCCTTCTCTTGCCTCATTTTCCCCTGAAATGCTATAATCCATAAAGAAAGCATTCGCAAACTCCTTGCAGTTTGCGGCTAATACATTGTTTCGTAAATAACTATACCAATCGCGTGGGATGTGGATTCGAATGTGCAGGTATAAAAATGCAGGCGTAGCTGGCTATGCTGAGGCTTTTAGATCTGTGCAGTCGGATTCACCAACAAGTAATTGGTATAGTTATTTCGAAAACAATGTACTAGTACAGCGAAAATTAAGTTTCTGCTATATTGACGTAGGATGATTTCTTCAGCTGCAAGGCGAAGGAATGAGGCGTAGCGGTGGCTACGGCGATTGACGACAACGCAGCATATGAAAAATCAGACAAGTCAATATGGCGGTTACTTAATATTCGCTGTACTAGTCATTTATCATCTGATTGAAAGGAATATTTTATACATGAACACCACAAATAATCGCAACGATTTCTATAAAAAACAATTAGACAAGACTTTAAATGGCAATGAAAAGATCGAAACTGCCATTGCAGCACTCCAAAAAGAAGCAACCGAAGAAATGCTTGCTCATACTCTCACCGTGATCCGTCACAGAATGCAGGAGCAGGCACAGCTGATCATTGCTGTAGAACCTCCAAAAGGTGATGGAAAAATTTCTCTTCATGCGATCAAAACCAACGATGGAAAGCAATGGTGGGCTGCATTTACCAGCTTTGACGAAGAGTTAAAAGGCAGTGATAAGATCATGTCCACATTTACAGCAGATATTGATAAGATTTTTGCTTCTGCATTGCAAGAGCCGTCTGTTGAGGGAGTAATTCTCAATCCATGGAACCGCACACTGATGCTGAACAAAACCCTTATCAACATCATCCTCGGCAATCCTGTATAGCATCAGCTCTGTCGGATAACAAGTCCAATGTTTCACGTGAAACACTTGTATTTTACTGAAGGATAAAAGCATCCGTTTCGCTACTTGCTCATAACCAAATAACTACTTCGCATTTTATCAGAAGGAGCTTTTCCTTCTCCTGATACAAGTAAGTCCCCTGCTTTAATGAAGAGCAATAAGCAGGGGACTTACTTGATTCGGTTCCAAATCTGATTTCTATGTATCATGAAGCATATTGGCGATGCTACTGTTCACTGATAATATTCCGTAAGTTTTTTTATAAACGAAGGCCGCAGAAAGCCCGAGACCATACCGCACCAATTTATGCGATCAACATAAATTCTTTGCATTGCGAAGCGCTTTACTGAAAGCAGAACGAACAGCAACTTAGCGATCATCGCCAAGAACAGAATGGACAGTAGCGTCAGCATACAATAACAAGGTTAGGGTTCCCACAAAAGCATTGTAAATTTTTCGTTCCTGTCGTATAATAAAGCAAAGAAATATTCAGAAAAAATCAGATCAGATACCTGAATTACGTTACATCTGTCCTGATTATTTTTACGAATTCCAGGAGGCTTTTTAATGAAGAAAAATGGACACAGACTACTTACTCTTGCAGCTTTAGTCGGAACTGCCGCAGGTGTTATTCATATTGCTAACCGTTTCATAGATGCCACATCTCAGCTTAAAGATATGCTGGAACAGCCACACAGCAGAACCTATGACTGGCGTTTTGGAAAGATTTTTTATACAAAACAGGGACATGGCACCCCTATTCTTCTTATTCATGATATCATGCCAGGTGCTTCCGGTTATGAATGGAATGCCATAGAGAAGCAGCTCGCAACCGAACATACCGTTTACACCATTGATCTTCTTGGATGTGGACGTTCCGAAAAACCGGATATTACTTATACCAATTTTGTATTTGCTCAGTTACTCTGTGATTTTGCCAAGAATGTGATTCGTGAGGAAACCGATGTTATTGCCAGTGGTTTCTCAGGTTCTTTTGCGATCATGGCTTACCGTAACAATTCCGACCATTTCCGCAAGATCATGCTGGTCAATCCACCAAGCTTCAGTTCCCTGAAGCAGGCACCTTGTAAAGACAACAAGCTCTTTAAGTATTTTATCGAGCTTCCGATTTTCGGAACTCTGATCTATCATATGGTAGCTTCCCGCGAATCCATCAGCAGTCTGTTTATGGAAAAGCTGTTCTACAATCCCTTCCATGTAACAGATACACTGGTAGACACCTATTATGAATCCGCTCACAAGGGTGGTTCCAACGCCAAATATCTGTATTCCAGCTACATTGGCAAATACCTGAATATCAGCATTAATAATGCCGTAGAATCTTCCGATGCATGCATCTATATTATTTCCGGAGAAAAAGAAGCTTCCGCTTCTCTTATCGCAGAGGAATACCAGAAGCTGAATTCTTCCATTGAAACCGCTGTGATCCCGGAAACCAGACATCTTCCTCATCTGGAAGATCCGGAACATTTCCTGGAACAGGTAGCTATTTTCCTGTAAAAACAACTTATGATCCGGCATCAAAAACAAAATTTATCTATAGTAATTTGGGAAATCAACGTATCAAAAGGACATTGTTCATGTTCAGAGCCGTTGAGCTTCATACAGTAATTTGTGGAAATGCTATAAACCAACAAAAAGCCAATAAAAAAAGAGTACTGTTTCACGTGAAACATGAGTTTTCCCTCAAACAAACGTGAAACAATACTCTTTATTTTTTACCAGACTCACAGCATGCATCCGGACATTTCTCTTATCTAAGTGCCTGCTCCAGATACATGTGTGTTGTATTATCAATCAGCTTATGTGTCAGCTCTGCCATATGTTGTGTACTCTCCTGATTCTCAGAAGACAGCCATGTCTTGATCATTCCCACGCATCCATTCAGACAAAACGCATACGCATACTCAATGTCACGGTTGTCTTTCGGAAGACGAATTGACAAGCGATGCAGCACTGTATCTGCGATCAGTTTTTCTATACGATTCACAAAAGCCATATCTCCATTCTTTCCAAGAAGTGCGATACAAATATCCTTATTATGATCCAGGATCGTAAATATCTGCTCAATAAAAGGATACGAGCTCTCCTTATTATTAAGAGGATCCAGCGGATAGTCTGCCACCAGATGCGTGATTTCCTCCATCAATTCAGCCTCAATGGATTCCAGCATCTGATAGATATCTGTATAGTGAAGATAAAATGTGGAGCGGTTGATATCAACTTCTTCCACCAGTTCCTTTACCGTAATTTCCTTAATACTCTTCTTCTGCATAAGACGGGCAAGCCCCGCTCGCAACTGTGCCTTGGTCTTACGTACTCTTCTGTCAACTTTTTCCGCCATCTTAATTCCCCCTGCAATTCAAAAAAGCAAGCACGTTTCCTCCGCCTCAATCACCTATTACTTACGATACTCTGCAACTGTCATACAATGCATAATGCATCCTTCAAACGAATAAAAGCATTCGCTTTCTCTACGCCGATCTGCATGATACCAGATATCTGCTGTTGTTAAGAATTGACAAGATCAAAATTGTTAACGACGCCGACCTACACGATACCAGATATCTGCTGCATATTTGTGTTGAAACATAGGAATCCTGTCTGCATTTAATATTACCAACTGCACATAAATTCAAAGGAAATAACGTACTTTTTGTCTATTATGCAGTTTTTTATTTGTAATAGACACTTCCATTATTTCCGTCTATTAATATACATTCAGTAAAGATTTAATGGTTGTATCTGTGGTATGTGTTTAGTATAATACATCACGTAAAGAAAATCAACACTTTGTTTGATAATGGAATATTAAGCTATTAATAGATTTTAATATGATTAATAGATCTCATCGCCATTACTGGAATAAAGTTTGATTAATCAACTATGTTTGATAATACAATTTAATAAGAAAGGGATAGGTAATATGATCAAAAACGAATGGAAAAGCTTACTTCGTAACAAGCTCATGCTTATCGTCGTAATCGCCATTATCGTAATCCCGATCATCTATGCAGGTCTGTTTCTGAAATCCATGTGGGATCCTTACGGAAACGTAGACAGCCTGCCAGTGGCCGTGGTAAACGAAGACAAACCTGTCGAGTATAATGGCAAGACCTTAAGCATAGGTAAGGACATGACGGATGAGCTGAAAGACAACGACTCAATGGCATTTAACATTGTAGACAGCAAAACAGCAGAGGACGGTCTGGCCAATGGAACCTATTACATGGTTATCAAAATTCCGGAAAATTTCTCCGCAAACGCAGCCACTGTAATGGACAACGATCCAAAGCAAATGGAGCTATCCTATGAGACAAACCCTGGAACCAACTATATCGCCTCCAAGCTCAGTGAAACAGCAATGCTGAAGCTTCGTGATAACATTGCTTCCAAGGTTACGGAAACCTATACAGAAACCGTTTTTGATTCTATCTCAGAAGCAGGTGACGGAATGCAGGAAGCTGCAGACGGATCCGGAAAGATCGAAGACGGACTGAATACAGCAGCTGATGGTAACAAAACAATTACCAAAAACCTTAAGAAGCTTTCCACCAGTACTCTTACTTTCGTAAGCGGTGCTGACAGTCTCACCGAAGGTCTTAAGACCTACACCGATGGTGTTGCAAAGGTTAACGATGGTGCAAAGAGCCTGGACGATGGTGCAGATCAGCTGAACAGCGGCGTTGCAACTCTCACAGAAAAGGTTCCTGAGCTGACAACCGGTGTGGATACTCTGGATAAAGGTGTTCAGCAGTACACCGCTGGTGTGGATGAGCTTAATAAAAATTCTGATGCACTAAAATCCGGTGCAAGCAGCCTGGAATCCGGTGCAAACCAGCTGAACAGCGGCGTTGCAGCTCTGACAGAAAAGGTTCCTGAGCTGACAACCGGTGTAGATACTCTGGATGAAGGTGTTCAGCAGTACACCGCTGGTGTGGATGAGCTTAATAAAAATTCTGATACACTGAAATCCGGCGCAAGCAGCCTGGAATCCGGTGCAAATGCATTAAGTGCAGGTATTGATACTCTTTCCGACGGAGCAACACAGTATGTAGCTGGTGCTGACACTCTTGCAGATGGAACTACCACCTATGTGGCTGGTGCTGGCAAACTCGCAGCCGGTGCCAAAGAGCTTGCAAAACTTGAAGACGGACTCACAACAGTTTCCAATGGTATCTCTCAGCTGAATACCGGTGTTACCAAAGGAACCGATGACTCACAGTCACTGATATCCGGAACACAGCAGCTGGAAAACGGACTGAAAGCCCTGAACGATAAGGTTTCTGCTCTGAAAGAGGGAACAACACAGGAATCCATCAACAAGCTTGCAGCCGGCCTTACTTCCGCAAAGGATGGTATGGACACAGCCGCAGCTGGTATGAACAGTGCTGCAGCTGGTATGAACAATGCCGCAGACGGAATCAACAACGCAGCCGGATATATCACTCAGGCCGCAGGCATCACAAGTCAGACCAGCAGCAGTATCACAGACAGTCTGATCCCTGCTCTCCAGAATGCAGGCACACAGTTCTCACAGGTAGGTGATCAGGTCAGCAGCATACTTACAGGATACGGACAGCAGACAACGGAGGCACTTACTGATGCAAATACCAAGATTGGTACTGCCGGACAGACAATGACCGATTTAGCAGCACAGCTTCAGGCGATTCAGGCAACCGCTTCTGAGGACGGAACCATTTCCGCAGCAGCTCTGAATGATGTGATCAACGCTTTAAACAGCGTAGCCGGTGGAATGACTGGCGTGGACGGTTCTTACATGAGCAGCTATTCTGATCAGGTTTCACAGCTTGCAGCTGGTGTATCCGGTCAGCTCTCTTCTACTCAGGAAAATCTGAATGCTGTTGCTTCCAAGCTTAACGAAGCAGCTTCCGGACTGAGTCAGATCTCCGGAGGACTGACTCAGGGTGCCGGCACACTTTCTGAGGGTGCAACAACCATGACAGATGGTGCAAACCAGATGAGTGCAGGTGCAACAACCATGAGCGCAGGTGCAGAGCAGTTATCTGCAGCTACAAGTCAGCTTCCTACAAATCTGATCGCTCAGCTTTCTGCAGGTGTTACCCAGCTGTATCAGGGTGCACAGGCTGTAAACACAGGAACCAAGAACGTTTCCGCAGGACTTCAGTCTCTGGAAGACGGCACAGTCGAAGCCTTCCCGGCTGCAGCAGCAGGAATCAAAGCTCTGAACGATGGATTTGACCAACTGACATCTTATGATAAGCAGCTCAACGACGGTGCAAAGAATCTGAAAACAGCCGGCAAACAGATCGCTGACGCACTTCCGGATATCAAATCCGGTGCAGGTCAGCTGGCAGATGGTTCTAAGGCACTGACAGATGGAATCACAACTTACACCGATGGTATTGCAAAGCTTTCCGAAAACAGTGCTGCTCTTACAGACGGCACCAAGAAACTGGCAACAGGAGCCAATGCTCTTTCCAGCGGTGCTGCTACTCTTGCAGATGGAACAAAAGCATTAGCCGATGGTTCCGGAACACTGACAACCGGAATCACAACCTACACCGATGGTGTTGCTAAGCTTTCCGAAAACAGCTCCGCTCTTACAGACGGTACCAAAAAGCTCTCAACAGGAGCCAAGACCCTTTCCAGCGGTGCTACTACTCTTGCAAACGGAACTAAGACATTAGCAAACGGTACCTCAACACTTCTCAGCGGTACCGAGAAACTTGTAAGCAACAACAGCACACTTAACAATGGTGCAAAACAGCTTGCAGATGGCGCTGCCCAGATCCAGAGCGGTTCCTCTCAGCTGTATGATGGCTCCAAGAAGCTTGGAAGTGGTATGAAAGAACTGAAAGACGGTTCCAAGACACTGACCACAAGCCTCAGCGATGGAGCTACCACTGTAAAAGACAATTCAGCAAGTGATGAAACGATCAAAATGTTCGCAACTCCTGTTGTAAGCGATGAAACAAAACTTACCGATGTCCCGAATAACGGACACGCAATGGCACCTTACATGATGTCTGTAGGCCTCTGGGTCGGCGCACTGGCATTCTGCCTGATGTATCCTCTGGCTCAGTATAAGGGCAAACTGAAATCCGGTTTCGCATGGTGGGCAAGCAAAGCTTCCGTCCTTTATCCGGTAGCGATCCTTCAGGGAATCTGCCTGATCCTGCTGTTACGTGCATTTAACGGATTCACACCTGCAGAGATGGGCAAAACCGTACTCTTCGCCTGCCTGACATCAATGACCTTTACCTCTATCATGTACTTCTTCAACATTACTCTTGGTAAAGTAGGAAGCTTCCTGATGCTGGTATTCATGGTCGTTCAGCTTGCAGGATCTGCCGGAACTTATCCGGTTGAGGTTTCACCTTCATTCGTTGCAAAGATCCATGCATACGTTCCGTTTACTTACACGGTCAATGCATTCCGTGCAACGATCAGCGGTGGCCGGAGCATTACCACTTCCATTATTGTAATGGTTGCACTGTTAGTGATCTTCACGATCCTGACGATCCTTCAGTTCAATCACATGACCAAGAGAAAGAAAGCAGAAAAAGTTGTTCTCTTCGACTGGCTGGAAGAAAGAGGCCTTGCATAATACTTAGTTACTGACAGAAGCTCCCCCGAACCTTCTGTTAGATATAGAAAAATTAAAACTGTACAGTTGCTCAGATGAGCTTCTGTACAGTTTTTTTTATGTTGTCTCCACCAATTCTCCACGCTACAATTATAGCAGCTACAGAAAATCAAGCTCGCCAGTACACCGTGCCTGACCTATGCAGCAGATTTCAGTTCAGAAACACTCCTGTCAGATTCAGAAGAAGCGGCAATATGACTTCTCAGATCTGCTCACAAACCGGAGCTCTTTCTGACTGCAAGCCTGCGGTTTTCAATGGAAAAGCAACCTGGTATGCATCTAATCCACTGACCGCAAAAACAGACGGAATCATCACCTATGCTACACCATTTATCGTCTTCAAGGTAAAACCTGGAAAGCTATCGGCAATACAAAAAATACAACCTACACCGATAAAAAGCCAGGCACCGCAACCAAATACCGTATCCGTGCATACCGCATCACAAACGGTAAAAAAATATACGGACCGTATTCATCTGTAAGGACCGTAAAATAACAGCAACATAAAAACACCCCGGAAAATCCTGATCTGTGTGGTGTCTCCGAATATCTGATCATCAAGCGGATATTCGGAGATCACCTTATTATTTACGGATCTCCGAGGTGTTTTTATTTATTTTCTTAATATTTTATTTTTCCGCCTCAGCTGTTGGTGTTGCTGTGGCTTCTGTCTCTGTTTCACCGTTTACCATGGTTTCATATGCATTGAACATTTCTTTTACTGTCATTTTGTTTACAAGAAATACCTTGTCTCCAACGACAGCTGCATAATAGTTTGTGTCATATGTGTAGAAGGTAACGGTTGTCTGGTTCTTGTCAGAGTCTGTGAATACAGCGGTCATCTCCGGATCTGCAGCCGGTGTATAAGCGTCTGTCAGTCTCTTCTGTCCTGCCATGTTTATCAACTTGTTGTAGAAGGTAGTAAAGGTTGTACTTTCTATTTCCTTACCATTCAGCTGATAAGTTGTTGTTTCTTTCTCGTTTCCGTCATCATCTGTGGATGTTTCACGTGAAACATTTACAGTACTTGTTGTTTCACCGTAAGTAACCTGGAGCTGATCCAGATTTTTTACAAACACATAATTGACGATCAGTGACCAGAGATCTGACGGCGTCTTGTCAATAACTGCACTCAGTGTATCCGTTGACATTGTATAGATCTGTTTGTTATCTACCGTTACATATCTGCTGCCATCTCCTGCCTCATCGCCAACGTAAATGACAAGCTGTTTATCCACTGTGGTTGTCTTGCTGTCTGCATCTTCTGAGCTGCTGTCCGTGTCAGCGCTGGCGCCGCTCTCAGAATCGCTCTCAGAGGCCGTAGAATCGTTTTCTCCGGATTCTGTACTGTCTGTGCTGTTATTCTTCACCTTTTCCTGATAATCCACTGTAATCGTCGCATAGGGCTTATCAAGGCCATACTGGGAAAGATCCTCTGCATTGTAGTTTACAAACTGGTCAAATGCAAAGTTTCCAAGTCCGGAGGTTACATTTCCTGCTGCCGTTGTATCGGCAGACTCTTTATCGCTGTTTCCGTCACCGGAAACATCCCAGGTAGCTCCGTCGGAATTTTCTTCCAGGACATAGGAATCTTTATTCTCACTGACCTGGACCTTTTTCACTGTGGAAGAATCAATTGTCGGGAAATCTTCTCCCTGTGCATAATCGTAAAGGGAATTCATAAACGGAGACACTGTATCCGCTGCCACTACATATACCGTGCTGTCATCATCATCCCTGGAAATGTAATACTGATTCGTAGACGTATTCTCATCTCCGATGTTGAGTTTCGTTGTCCCATCAGCGGTATCAACAGTTACCGTGTTAGATGGGGAATCCAGTCCATATTCCGTAAGATCCTCCACATCCTCCAGGACTCTGTCCGCTTCCACCTTTTCGATGGCGGAAGCTGCGGAATCCAGAGTTGTCTGATTTACAGGAAAAGCAGTCTCATCCTTTTTCACCCAGGAATCATCTTTTTTCTCAAAGGTCACTTCCTTCTTGTCTACGATAAATTCCAGGGATTTAATGTCATCCGTTTTCACGGAAAACACTTCTGTTTTGCTTTCCTCTTCGCTGCTCTCTGTCTTTTCTTCTTTGGATACGTAGGTGTTCAGTCCCACATAAACGCCGCCGAGAACTGCCAGAACAACAACTGCTGAAACAAGTTTGGTCGATTTTTTCATTATGCTTTTCTCCTCTTAAACCAGATCAGGAATCCTGCAACAAGGAACACTCCCGGGATCAGACCAATGGTACAGATCTTCCAGAAGGCTGCATCATAATCGGTTACTGTCAGGCTTGTGGACTCAAGGCTCTTGGATGGAATAGAAACGGAATTGCTGTCGTCTGTGCTGGTCATCCAGTTTAAGGACTCCAGAAGGAGCTTTTCATTTCCGCCGGATACCATCTGGTTTACCTGGCTCTCCATCAGATTTGCTGTGGAGTAGTAAACGATCTGTGTTTCCTTATCATCATCCAGTTTCTCAGTGATAGCAACACCAAGATCAAACGGTCCGTCTACATCTCCGTCTTCCTTTTCGATATTGCTGCTCTGCATATTTGTTTTGGAGTAAGCCTTGTCAGAGGTTGTCAGGATACTGTCGATGGTTACGGTATCTCTTACATCATCTGTTTTCTGAATGCCCTGTGCATACGGTGCCAGTACGTAGGAGCCTGCAGAAGCTGTCTCAGAGCTTGCATCTGTGCTGTTGACTGTTGGTACAAGATAATATGGCATCTGCATTCCATAATGCTGATTATCACCCTCAAATACGATTCCCTCGGCACACTTTACACCATAGTTTTCAAGAACCGCATCAAAGTTCGGCAGATCATCCTGTGTATAATCCGAGAAGATCATAGCTTTTCCGCCTGCCTCCAGATAATCCAGGAGTTCTGTTTTTTCTTCCTCGGAAATATCGCTGGTCGGAGATACGATCATCAGGCAGTCTGCATCATCCGGAACCTTTCCCTCTGTGAGAAGGTTCAGCTCCTTGATATCAATGTTTGCTTTCTGGATATCTTCTTTAAAGCTGGAATCCAG
>UMBF01019501.1_pt1 | contig 11758 bp, 10 predicted proteins | sample 1963901 | NCBI WGS metagenome assembly UMBF01 (sample SAMEA4835935, study PRJEB28245) | human gut metagenome | biome: gut microbiome; material: fecal sample | place: Denmark | collected 2008 | reverse complement strand
TATATTAGCTACCACACCATATGCCGCCACGCCTACATTTCCCGCCAGACCAAGGATCAGCAGATTAAATACTGCAATTACCAGTCCGGATGACACTTCTGTTACCAGGGACGGCACACCGAGCCCTGCTGCCGATGCCACGAGTCTCACATCAGGTCGGACACGTATCAATCGAAACTGATTCTTCTTTTTTACAAAATGCTGCAACAATATTAATATACTGATGATCGGAGCAACTGCCGTTGCAAGTACTGCACCGAAGAGTCCCAGTCCCATCGGAAATACAAAGATATAGTCAAATACAATATTAAACAGACATCCACTCAGCATCGCAGTCATTGCCAGAGACGTGTTGCCGTCATTCCGGATCATAGCACCAAGCAGATTGTTAATCATAAACATTGGAGAAAATAATAAAATCACCTGCAGATACGTTCTTGTCATATCGTATACTTCTGCATTGGCTCCCACAAGTGCCGTGATTGGATCTGCTGCCAGCAGACCGATCAACATAAAGATTACAGCCAGCACCGTCACCACACACAAGCTGCTTGTAAACAGCACATCGCCACGTTTTTCATTTCCCGTGCCCTTCATAATGCCGTATTTTGTTCCGCTTCCGATACCCAGCATAAAGCCACAGCCGTTCATCACGCTGAATACCGGTATTGCCAGATTCAGCGCCGTCAGGCCATCTGCCCCGACACCTTTCGATATAAAATACGTATCAGCCAGAATATAGCAGGATACACCAAGCTGACTGAGCACGCTCTGTGACACGTATTTTCCAAATTCCTGCAAAGTGTTCTCTTTTCCTGCCATGCCTCATCCCCCTGTATTCAGCTAGTTCATTTTCACTGATTTGTGGTAAATTCTCCATGCAATCAATGCCGTGATCGTCTCTGAAATCCAGAATGCATGCCATACCCATTCCGCGCCACCGATTCGACATAAGATCCATGCTGCCGGAACAATTGCGATCAGATATCGGAACAATGAAATCTGGAAAGATTCTCTTCCTTTTCCCAGTCCTTCCAGTGCTCCCGATGTGGTCACCGATACTGCTGAGATCACAAAGCCCATACTAATCACACGAAGTGCTGTCTGTCCGATCCGGATTGTCTCGCTATTCGTCGTAAAGAATCCAATCAGCTGGCCAGATGCCAGCAGACAGAGTATCGTACCAAGAATCATAATACTTCCTGTCATATAGAGTGTCAATCGATAAATCTTCTTTACACGCTCTTTCTCACCCGCTCCGTAATTATAACCGATTACAGGGCGCATTCCCTGAATGATCCCATTTGCCGGCAGATACAAGAATGTCTGCAACTTGTAATAAATACCAAGCACTACTACATAGCTTTGCGAATACGCTGCAAGCAGTCCATTTAACAGCGAGATCAGAAGTGACGGAAGTGCCAGATTGAAAATTGCCGGAATCCCCACGCCGTACAGCTTCCGGTCAATCGCGCTATCCAGATGACGGTATTTCCATCGGAAATGCACCGTCTGCTTCGGGCTGAGATACGCAACAATATAGATTACCCAGGTCAGGAGCTGACCAAGTCCTGTTGCCAGTGCCGCCCCACGGATGCCCATCTCCGGAAATAGACCAATGCCAAAGATCATCAACGGATCCAGAATAATGTTCGCAATCGATCCACACATCAGACTTAGCATGGTAACCTTCATATTACCTGTCGCCTGAAATAACTTTTCAAATACCAGCTCGATCATAATCGTCGGTGCAAATAAAAATACGATTACAGAATACTGCATACCCATTTCGATCACTTCTACATCTCCGGTGAACATTCTAAGAAATACCGGCATTAACAGAATCCCTGCTGCCATCATAATCACACTGTGGATTAATGCAAATATAAATCCATGCGTTGCTACAATATCTGCTTTTTCTCTGTTACCCGCTCCCAGATGAAATGCAATTACTGCATTAATACCTATACCAAAACCAATTGCAATCGCATTCATCAGATTCTGCAGCGGATATACAAGTGACAATGCCGTCATTGCCTTCTCATTGATCTGCGCTACAAACAGACTGTCCACAATGTTATAAAGTGAATTTACCAGCATGGACACTACCATCGGTAATGCCATAGATGTCAGCAGCGGCAAAATCGGCTTCTCTTTCATAAATGTATCGTTCATCATATCCTCCCTCATAACTTTTAATATCTCGTCGCAATACAAAAATCGCCATACAACCACTATCATAGTGATCGTATGGCGAAAATGGTTACACCAGAAAAATCCATACAGGTTTTAGCTTCCCTAACATAACAGAATCTGTCTTATCTGTCAAGTTCCTCCCCTTCCAGCTTATGGAGCAGTTCCTCTTTGGAAATATCACCGCGTATCCTTTTAACCAGAAGCCTTACGTCTTCTACCAGAATACTCAGGTAACGGAAGAAGGATTCTGCTGCAAACGAGAACATGACAAACAGCAAAATACAAATTGTGGACATACCACTCATAGCAAACAGCTGATTCAGGAATACTCCACAGAAAATCATCCCCACAATACAGCCAATGAATACCGCCAGGCGGACACTGTTCATCGGCTGACAGATCTTATACAGAATCATGAATCCAACAATCGCCAGAAGCATCGTAGCTGCCGTTGCGATATCCTCTGACGGGAGTCCGAATACATGTCCGCATACAACCAGTGCTCCCACTGCAAACACATCCGTAAGTCCAGCCGGAAGTGCTTTCAGAAGGACATTGGTCATAAAATGTCCCTTAATACGAGTCTTATTCGGTTCCAACGCCAGGAAGAATCCTGGAATACCAATCGTAAACATGCTGATCAGAGATACCTGCGACGGTTCCAGTGGATAGCTGATCATAAATACCGCAGACAGGATTGACAGCAGTAACGAGAATATATTCTTAACCAGGAACAAACTCGCTGACCGCTGGATATTATTAACTACACGTCGTCCTTCTAATACTACGGAAGGCATACAGGAGAAATCCGACTCCAACAGCACTACCTGCGCAGCCTGGGTAGCTGCCTCGCTTCCGGATGCCATCGCGATACTGCAATCCGCATCCTTCAGTGCCAGCACATCATTGACACCATCTCCGGTCATGGCAACCGTGTTGCCTGCTTTCTGCAGTGCATGTACAAACTGTCTCTTCTGATTCGGCGTTACACGGCCGAATACGGTGTATTTCTCCATGGCTCTTGCCACCTGTTCATCCGTCTGCAGAGTAGACGCATCTACATAGTGCTCGGCTCCGGCAATCCCCGCCTGAGCTGCGACCTCAGATACGGTCATCGGATTATCACCGGAAATGACCTTGATCTGCACATCCTGCTCCGCAAAATATTCAAACGTCTCTTTTGCCTTGTCACGGATTGGATTGGCAAGCGTGACATATCCTAACGGCACTACTTTTTCAGTCAGTTTCTTACCGTCAATCTCACCTTCATATTTACCAAATACCAGCACACGATATCCTTTTTTCGCATACTGTTCTATCTCTGCTTCATAGAGAATGTAGTCATCCCGAAGCACCATCTCCGGAGCACCGAGTACATAGGCCCCATCCTCAAATGTAACACTGCTATACTTCACCGCTGAAGAGAATGAAGTCATGCTCACTGCTTTCTTCCCTGTATTCTCTGTGAAGTAAGCTTTCAACGCTTCCATAGTGATATTATCAGCCGTCATCGCTGCCGCAAAATCACCGATCATCTGATCCAGAGGTGGGTACTTCTCCTTTTCCTTCCCACTGGAATAATCTAACGTCTCGACTGCTTCATGGACCGCCATGGTGTTCTCGGTAATCGTTCCCGTCTTATCCACACACAGCACATTGACTCTGGCAAGTGTTTCGATGCTCTTCATATCGTGAAGCAGTACCTGCTGCTTGGCAAGACGCATGGCACTGACCGCCAATGCAACAGTTGCCAGCAGATACAATCCCTCCGGGATCATACCGATCACTGCCGCTACCATCGAAGTCACACTACTCTGGAACGGATCGTGGTTAAAGAAAAAGCTCTGCACTACCAGAATAATACCAATCGGAATGATCGCAATACCGACCCATTTGACCAGCTTATCCAGTGCACGGATCATCTCTGACTGCTCACCCTCGCCCATCTTCTTCGCTTCCAGTGTCAGCTTGGAAATATAGGAATCCTCTCCAACCTTGTCAAGTCTGGCATGACACTTGCCGGATATTACAAAGCTTCCAGACATGAGCTGATCTCCTCTGCGCTTCGTGATCTCATCTGATTCACCGGTCAGCAGTGATTCATTCACCTGCACCTCTCCGGCAGACACGATTGCATCTGCACAGATCTGATTGCCTGCACTGAAAATCACGATATCATCCAGCACCAGATCCTCCGAAGCCACCTGCTGCACCTTACCGTCTCGCACTACCTTGGCATGAGGCGCATTCAACATACTCATCTTATCCAATATGTTCTTCGCCCGAATCTCCTGATAAATACCGATTAACGTATTACCAATAATAACCGGCAGAAATGTCAGGTTACGAAATGATCCTACAATGATCAGCAACACCGCCAGCACGAAAAATATCAGGTTGAAGTAAGTAAATGTATTCTCCCTGACAATATCTTTGGTCGTCTTAGACGGAGCCTCCACGGACAGATTCCGCCATCCCTGCAACCGATGCTCCATAACCTGATTCGTCGTCAGTCCTTCATGATAATCCGGATCATACCTCTCCGGCGTAATCCGTTCTCTGCGTCTCGGCTGCTCCTCCGCAGTCCGTCTTTTTACTGGTTTCTTACCTTTAAGTGCCATAATTATCTATCTTCACTTCCTGTACTTTATCCGACGTTATTTCTCAACATCTTTTTCCATTATACGCCAATTTTCTTTCATGTCTATGAAGAAAGTATGAAACTTTCCTTAATGAATTGTTCAATCATCCTAACGCTACGTCAAGTACCATCATAACCACAAAGCCAAGTGCAAATCCCACCGTTCCTATATTGCTGTGTTCTCCTTCGCTTGTCTCCGGTATCAGTTCCTCCACAACTACGTAGATCATGGCACCTGCTGCAAATGCAAGCAGATAGGGAAGTACCTGTATCAACACATCTTTCAATAATATCGTAATTCCAGCTGCAATCGGTTCTACGATCCCTGATCCCGCTCCGTACAGAAATGCTTTGCCTTTGTTCATGTTCTCTTCACTTCGAAGCGGCATGGATACGATGGCTCCCTCCGGAAAATTCTGGATCGCAATTCCGACCGCCAATGCAAATGCTCCCGCCAGCGTGATATCTGTATGCTCAGCCGCGATTCCTGCAAATACAACTCCCACAGCCATTCCTTCCGGGATATTATGGATTGTCACAGCCATGACCATCTTCATGCTCCGGCTCCAGTTCTTCTTTACGCCTTCCGCTTCTTCCTGTCCGAGGTGCTGATGTGGCACATAACTGTCCATCAGCAGAAGCGTAAGTATTCCAACCATAAATCCGAGTGCCGCCGGTATAAAACGAAGCTTACCCATGGACTCAGACATTTCCATAGCAGGAATTAAAAGTGACCACACAGAGGCGGCCACCATAATGCCGGACGCGAAACCCAGAAGTGCTTTCTGGACTCCCGCCCGAATATCATTTTTTAATAAGAACACACATGCAGCACCCAGCGCTGTACCGGCAAACGGTATCATAATACCCAAAAATATATTCATATACTCTCCTGTATTCTCATCTTACATTGTCATCTTATGCCAGATAACAATATCGGTTAATTAAAATATACCAGTTCGTCTTCCGGCTCTTGAATCGGTTCCAAGGATTCCAGTGTGATCACCGGTCCTCTGCCACGGTAAGCACGTTTAAATTCAAAGCCTACTTTACCTCTGGCTCTTACCCAGGTATTGGCTTTCATATCTTCGATTGCCATATGCTTGCAGATAAAGCCAAGGAATGTAATATCATCTGCACAGCAGGTCATAGCACTTCTTCCAAGTACAAATTCACCCTTCGGAAATCCTTTGGCCTTTCTTGCTCTTCCCTGAATCTCCACAACCTTGCCTTTATACTTTTCCGGGTTGTCCATCATATCTACATACCAGATACCGTAATCCATATCCTCAATCTTAATAACCGGTGCATCCAGATCATAAGGCATCTGATCGCTGAAGATATCTTCAATCTCGCCTTCTGCACCCTCAAAGATAATCTGTGCTCCCTGATTTACTACTTTTACACTTCTGCGGTAACCGGCTAACGGCATATCCTCCGTACAACGGTTAAACAGTACCATATCTGCATTACGCACCATTTCTACAAAAAGCGATTTCATATTGGCAATATACACATCAAATGTACTTGCATCTACGGTTGTGATCTCCTGGATCAGCCCCCAGCCATCCGGCACATTCAGCGCCTCCATCTTGCTGACCGGATACATACCATTACATTCAAAGATCACACGCTCCGGATGGTACTTATCTTCTACTTCCTGAAGGAATTCCTTTGTCAGTTCTTCCGGATCTTCTACGGTAACAATCTTCGCTTTTGCACGTGCAAGAAGGTCTTCTTCATATTCCTCTTCGCCTTCCTCACACAGAATAATAACCGTCGTTCCGTCTATTTTAAAATACTGTTTATCAATCGTCTGTTTCAGGAAAGAAGTCTTACCACTCTCCAAAAATCCAGTCATCAGATAAACTACTACTCTTGCGTCATCTACCATCTGCATAATCAGTCACCTATACCTCAAATAATTCTGCCAGTGCGTCCTCTTTCAGTTCAGAACCGATTACACAGATGCGTCCTGTGAATTCAGGCTCTCCTGTTCTGACTTCCTGCTCACCCGGAACCATGTCAAAGTAAATCCACTGTCCGTCATCACCTGCAACCATACCTTTTGCTCTCAATACTACACCATAAGTATCGGCTGCATCCAGTGCTGCAAGTTTCACTTTTAATTCTTCTTTATTGAATTTCTTCACAGTCTCTTTGCCCCAGCTTGAGAATACATCGTCTGCATGATGATGTCCATGGTGGTGATGATCATGATCATGGCAACCACAGGTACAGTTTTCATCATGCTCATGGTGATGATCATGCTCGTGATGATGGTCGTGTTCGTCGTGGGCATGGTGATGCTCGTGTTCATCATGCTCATGATGGTGTTCGTGCTCGTCGTGGTCATGATCATGGCAGCCACAGGTGCAGTCCTCGCCATGCTCGTGATGATGTTCATGGTCATGTTCATGGTCATGCTGATGGCGCAGTTCCTCTTCTAACATCTGCTTTTCCAGAGAATCCACATGTTCCATCGTCTCCAGAATCTTAGCACCATCCAACTGTTCAATCGGAGTTGTGATAATTGCCGCATTTGCATTCATCTCACGAAGCATCTTAACAGCCTCTTCAGCCTTGCCTTCCTTCGCCACATCAGTACGGCTCAGGATAATAGCTCCTGCTGTTTCTACCTGATTGCTGTAGAACTCACCGAAGTTCTTCAGATACAGTTTGCACTTATTCACATCTACAACTGTTGTGTAGCTGTTCAATACGATATCTACACTGTCTTTTACATTCTCTACTGCTTTGATCACATCAGACAGCTTGCCAACTCCGGATGGCTCGATCAGAATACGATCCGGATGGTATGTCTCAATTACTTCCTTTAAAGAAGTACCGAAATCACCTACCAATGAACAGCAGATACATCCGGAATTCATCTCACGGATCTCTACTCCGGCTTCCTTCAGAAACCCTCCATCAATACCGATCTCACCGAATTCGTTCTCGATCAGTACTACCTGCTCGCTCTGAAATGCTTCTTTCAAAAGCTTTTTAATCAACGTAGTCTTGCCGGCTCCAAGAAAGCCGCTGATAATATCTATCTTTGTCATCTTAATACACTCTCCTTTTTTAGTCCTAAACTTTGTTTTAGCACAAATATCACAAAAAGTAAAGCCGCCATCCGTATTCTTTCCTATTATAGAGAAATCGTATCATTCATTTGACATTTCCTCTGAAACTTGGTAGTATAAAAAAGATATTCCTAAACCAGTTTAATAATAAGAAAGAAGGTTACTTATGAATATATTTCTGGATGTTCTCCAGGATACCGTATCAGACAGCCTGCATATGCTGCCTTTTTTATTTGCGGCATTTCTGCTGATCGAGACTCTGGAACATTACTCAACAACATTTATCAATCAGGCACTGATAAAGATTAATAAAGCGGGTCCGTTAGTCGGTGCTATCCTTGGCTGTATCCCACAGTGCGGATTCTCCGTTATGTCTGCGAATCTGTATTCCAGCGGTGTCGTATCCCTGGGTACGATGCTTGCTGTCTTTCTGGCGACTTCCGATGAAGCGATCCTGCTTCTGCTCGGTCACCCGGAAAGCGCAGGAAGTATCTGGACACTGTTGACAGCTAAACTGCTCATCGCTGTAATTGCCGGTTATATCACAGATTTGTTTCTGGCGAAGCGAATCTCCACACCAAAGCACTTCGGTGATCTCTGCGACCACTGTGGCTGCCATGAGCATCACGGCATTGTACTTCCGGCATTCAAGCATACACTGAAGCTTTTTGCATACATTTTTGTATTCTCAGGCTTATTGAATCTGATCATTGCTTATGCAGATCTGCATACACTTTCAACCATTCTGTTAAGTGGGAGCCTGTTGCAGCCATTTCTGGCCGCACTGATCGGATTTATTCCAAACTGTGCAGCATCCGTAGTACTGACAGAATTATACCTTAGTGGAACACTGTCTTTTGCTTCTGTCGTTGCTGGTCTCTGCACCAATGCAGGTGTCGGACTCGTTGTCCTGTTCGAAGTCGATAAAAATCGTAAAGAAGACCTTAAAATCGTAGGTCTCCTTTACTTCTTTGCAGTAGCAGCCGGACTGATCCTCTCTATTTTTTAAGAGGCTGTCCGGTCATCTGCTCATGTTCACTTTTAATCTCATGATATAATCTTACAGAATCCCATTCCTGATTCACCGGTGTCAGCACCGCTTTTAACGGTATATGCACTCTTTCTTTGCGCAGATAATTAAGCAGCAGATCCATCTGCCTGCCAAGCTGGCACATCACCAGCATCTCATCGTCAAAACTTTCCAAAACTTCCTGTTTACAATCGCCATCCGGTACTTCCGACGATGCCTCAAAAAGAGTACGGATTGCTCTTCCGTAGTCTTCTTTAGCAACCATCTTTACTCTTATCCCATGCATTCCGCAAAAAGCCTGGATCTTATTCTTTCTCTTTCTATCCGTAAAATTATAAATCAATATCGTAGGTTTTACTGACATACCACTGTCTCCAATGCAATCTCCATCATCTGTCTGAATCCATTCTGTCGTTCTTCGGCACTGAGCGATTCTCCATTTACGATCGAATCTGATACGGTAAATATTCCCAGTGCTTTCACCCCAGCCCGTGCTGCCTCACAGTATAATGCATAGCTCTCCATCTCTATGCCAAGCACGCCAAGCTCTGCCCAACGTTTCCATTCCGGAGTCTCTGTATAAAACAGATCTGAAGACAATACATTGCCCACATGACTGACTGCATGCAATCGGTCAGCAGCTTCTTTTGCTGTACTCAAAAGACCGAAATCCGCGATCGCACTGAATGTGCCCGGCAGCTGATACTGATGTGCATAATTACTGTCTGTGCAGGATGCCTGCGCCATGATAATATCTCCCAACAGAATATCTCCCCGTATTGCTCCACAGGAACCAATCCGAATCAGATTCTTCACTCCATATACGTGGATCAACTCATGACTGTATATTCCCATTGAAGGCATTCCCATGCCCGTCCCCATAACAGAAATACGCTTTCCTTTATATGTTCCGGTATATCCAAGCATATTCCGGACTGAATTAAACTGAACCAAGTCTTCCAGATAGGTTTCTGCAATGAACTTCGCCCGGAGCGGATCTCCCGGAAGCAGAATTGTCTCCGCAATATCGCCTGGATTTGCTGTATTATGTGGTGTAGCCATAATTATACCTCCCTGTGTTCAAATTAACTATAGTATACCACAGAGGGATTAATCCAGTCCTGCTCTTTCCCGAAATTCTTCGATTGAAGATGCTTTTGCAGCGATTAAAAGCCATTTCTTCAGCACTTCTATATCCTCTTCTGTCTTTACCCGATTCCATATTTCATCTGGAATTTCTCCAAGTTCTAAAAGAATCATAACTATATCTTCTTTTCTTCCTGCCGCTTTCGCATCTGCTATTTTTTCCCTCTCTCTGGTAATCCCTTTCATGTACTGTGCCTCCATTTCCGCATTTGATCGTATTGATTCGATAATCTCATGGAGTCTTTTAAGACGCGGATCACTGCTTTCTTCCAATACTTCTTCAGAGCTGTTCTCTACGTAATGCAAAAAACTAATTAATGTTGGATCTTCTTCTGCATCATTCGTGCCTTTTGTATTTAATATAATCTTAGAAGTCTCGTCACCCAGTTCCAGATCATAAACGGTACCCTCTTCAGTCTCCACATAGAAATCCAGTCTGGCGCCACGCTTTCCCGGCAGGTTATGTATTACTTTCTGGTTCTCCCGCCATCTTATCTCCTTAATGTGAATCCCCATTGCCAGTTCCAGAATAAGCTTACAGCTTTCCAAATCTTCCGTTACTACATCAAACATATAATCATCCACAAGATCTAACTCTCCGAATGATTTTTCCTGCTCATAATCCTCCAGCAGATTATCATTCATTCTTTTGTCCATTCATTTCCTCCTCATTATATAATAGTTTCATTTATATTGCAATATCCATGGATTATCCAATTCGAAAATGTTTCAAATACGATTTTACCGTTTCTCGGTAATTTCATATTTTCTATGTATTTTAACGTTTTTCGCCTTTTCTATTAGTTTACATATATACTACATATACATATTCTATTCGTCAACTATTATTTTCAACTTTTTCTTGTTTTTCGATTGAATCCATGTCGGCTACATGCTAAAATTTATTCAGAACATTTTGGAGGTCACAACATTATGAATGCAAATCATTTTATAATAAAGCATGCTTCCCAGGAAGATATCCCAGCTCTCACAGCCGTTGAAAGGGAATGCTTCCCGGATGCAGAAGCAGCATCCGAAGAAGAGATCGCCGCCAGAGTACATGCATATGGAAAGCATTTCTGGCTTCTCTTTGAAGGCAAGAAGCTGATTGCTTTTGTGGACGGTATGACGACTGATCAGGCTGATCTGACCGATGACATGTATGAGGATGCAAGCCTGCATGACGAGAACGGCGCATGGCAGATGATCTTCGGTGTGAATACGATCCCTTCCTATCGCAGACAGGGACACGCAGGTCTTCTGATCCACCAGGCAATCGAAGATGCCAGAACCCAGAGACGTAAAGGTCTCGTTCTCACATGCAAAGAAGCATTGATTCATTATTACGCCAGCTTTGGATTTGAAAATGAAGGTATCTCTGAATCAGTACACGGTAATGTCACCTGGTATCAGATGCGTCTGACATTTCCTGAAAAATAACCGCTATCAGTTTTCACACGGAGGTCTCTCATGAAAGAAAAAATCGGTATCACAGCCTGCTCTGATCCCATGAAGCCTGAATTTCAGTCCAATATGGATCGGCTGTGTGCTATTTTAAGCGATGTTGGATATGAACCAGTCATCAGTAATTGTATATATCCTAAAATATATCCCGAAGCATATGGTCTTCACGGCACAGGTGCAGAACGCGCTGCGGAC
>UMBF01033702.1_pt1 | contig 11780 bp, 8 predicted proteins | sample 1963901 | NCBI WGS metagenome assembly UMBF01 (sample SAMEA4835935, study PRJEB28245) | human gut metagenome | biome: gut microbiome; material: fecal sample | place: Denmark | collected 2008 | reverse complement strand
TAGCGGGCAACGCGAAAGGAGAGATGAACTATGAGAACGACGAAGCCGTACCTGATTGCTGAGATGGGCGTCAACTTCTATGACACTGCCGAGGCCAAGGGGATCTCTCCTCTTGAGGCCGCGAAACTGTATGTCGACGGGGCGGCGGCTGCCGGGTGCGATTGTGCGAAGTTTCAGTCGTACAAAGCCGGCACCATAGTTTCCAAGAACTCGCCGGCTTACTGGGACCTCACCAAGGAGCCCACAAAGACGCAGTATGACCTCTTTAAGAAGCACGACTCGTTCGGCGAGCCCGAGTTTCGCGAGCTCTGTGAATACACGCACGCAAAGGGCATGGACTTTACGTCGACCCCGTTCGACTATGCAAGCGCCGATTATCTCGAGCCGATGGTTGACTTCTATAAGATCAGCTCATCCGACCTTTCGAACCTTCCGTTTATCTCCCACATTGGCGCAAAGGGGAAGCCGGTGGTTCTGAGCGTGGGCGCGTCATACCTCTCGGAGGTTGACGAGGCAGTCCGAGCGCTGCAGGACTCAGGGTGCACTGACATTACGCTTCTGCACTGCGTCCTTAGTTATCCCACTAGTCCGGACGATGCTAACCTGCGTGTTATCGAGACTCTCAGGCGCGTCTATCCCGGGCTTAAGGTGGGCTTTAGCGACCACGTGGCACCGGATTCGTCGATGATGACGTTGGCAACTGCGTACCTCCTTGGTTCGGAGGTTATCGAGAAGCACTTTACTCTTGATAAGTCCCTACCCGGGAACGACCACTACCACTCGGGTGATCCTGAGGACTTTGCCCGCGCGGTTTCTAACTTCCGTTGGATTGACCGTGTTCTGGGCGATGCCGAGAAGACCGTGCTTGAGTGCGAGCAGGTCCCGCGTCGCGAGGCGAGGCGATCCCTGGTTCTCACGCGCGATATGAAGGCAGGAGAGGTCATCGCGGAGACCGATATAATGCCCAAGCGACCTGGTACGGGAATCAGCCCCCGCTATTCCGAGGTTGTGATCGGACGCGCTGTGAAATCCGATCTTGCCGAGGATACGATTCTTACGTGGGATATGGTGTAAATAATCCTCATAATATGGGTGATATTTTGATAATGGACAGAGACTCAAACGATTGGCGGAACAGCTCCGTTGGTAACACGAACTAGGGGATGCCGCTTGCGATGCAGAAGCTAAGTCGAGACATGCCGCGAGAGTGTGCGGGCAGTGTGCCAAGGCAATTGTGGTGCGGCATTGCATTGAAGCTGCTGTCTCTATTCGGGTGTGTAGGAGTTCCGGCATTATGTTATTCAGGCAACCTATTCCTAGCGGAGGTACTGTTCCTGGGCTTTTTGGTCGTTGATATTCCCGCCGCTCTACTGATTTGGAATGGACGGCGCTTTATCGATGTTCGTGAAGCAGCTGGAGCGTTTGCTGCCTCGTGTGTTCCTGTTATTTTTTGGATTGCGGTGGCTCTCAGCGTCTATTTCTTCAATGGTGCAGTAAATGTAGTCTTGGCATTTGCAATGCTCGGTATTTGCGCGCTGGAAATGATGGTCTGGGGCTGTGCACTGCTAGAGTCCGCTTGGTTAAGACGAGCCAAAGTGGATCTGCGGAGAGCAATACGCAGCGCTGCCCCTGTGGTATTGATGGTTATCGTGCTGTGGGCACTCTCTGTCGAGGAGTTGTTTCGCGGCGTAAAGTGGGACTCCGGTGACTACTATAAGTCGCTAATCGGAATGAGCCAGCTTTCGTTTTCCCCGGCTGACGTTGCGCAGTTTAAGAACGCGGGTCATTTAAGCTACGCTTTCTCGCTTGTGTATATGATTGGCTACGCCCTCGTGCCTGATCATCTGCTGGGCGTTCGCCTCGTTACTCTACTGCTATATAGCATCACTATATTTGCCTTTAACTACTTAGTAAAGAATTTGATAGGTTTACGAAGCTTAAGCGCAACAGCAGTGACAGCAGTATTTGCCTGTACGCCAGCCATTCTCGGTCCGCTGCATGAAATAAATCCCGAGATGTTGACGCTTTGCTCACTAGTGTGTTTGGCAGCGGCATTTGTATCGAACAACCGACCGTTACAGATGTTATTTGCACTTCTGTTTGTGTTTAGCAAAGAGACAAATGTATTACTCCTATTCTGCATGTTTATGGGCTATGCAATATACAGCATCTATATTCAAAATACGTCGATGCCCATTCTTGCGCGAATTGTACGGTTCGGCACAACCAAGACGGGGCTACTGCAGATCTCGGTGTTCTATATTCCATGCACCCTTTTTCTCGTACACTACCTATTGAGTGATATCTCCTGGGGTACGCATAGTGGTGTTGAGATAGCCCCTGGAGTGGATACTCTCAACTCTTTTGGGATTAACGGAGCGGTTTTTGTTGGAAAGCTTAAGCAGCTATACCTTCTGAACTTTAACTGGGTTATCGTGCTGCTGATTCTTTTACTCGCATTAATCGTTCTCTTGCAACATAAAAAAATCCCAAGTCTTTTGAATGCAAATACTTGCAAGCTGTTTTTGATGCTTGCGTTTACCTACATTGGTTTTCTAGCAACGCAAATCTTTTACATAACGTACCTATTTCCCAGATACACGATATTAAACTCGTTCTTTATGTGCCTGCTGCTTAGTCTTCTTCTTAATGACGTCGAGATTACCGAGGCGCTCCGAATAGCCCCTTCGGCAGTTATCGCCCTGCTGATGCTCGTGCAAACCTTTATAACTGTTGATCCAGTAACAAGACTAGCGTTTAAGAACATTACAGTTGGTGAGACGAGCATTGTCACCTGCGCTGATCTAATTGCATTCAGATCAAATGGGTACAAAATAGATGCCTCCGATGAAGCAACGAGCATTATGGCGCTGTCTCCGTATGCATACTACAACAGACAATGGGGATATTATGACAACTTGATTGATGCTGTATTGGCTGACATCTCGTACACAGAGCAAGATGTCATCGTTTTCCCCGACTGTTTTTCCCCGAACTCAATTGGCCCTTTCTTAGGGTGGAGCGCAGATAACTATTATGACGTTCGAACCGGTCACTTATTTCAGCGCTTTGGAGACGACCGAGACTATTCGACAATGCTTTACTTGCGATATGTAATTGCTTCCTCTGCAGATCAAATTCCAGAAACTGATGAAGCGGGAAGAGTTTTCTATTTACGGTTCCCATTCAGTAACTCATTTGATGACGAAGCAGTGCTAAGTGCTTTTGAGGTGGTCGACAAAGACATAATTACTTATCGCGGATGGAGTGTTGAGGTGCTTGAGTTGGAGAGGGGCGTCAAGTGAGGAGGGCTGTCGCTGTACTTCTCGTTGCGCTTACGCCGATTGCTCTCGTTCTAGGGTTGTCGCGTATCCGCATTCCCGTGATTAGCCCTGAACTAGAGCCGAGTGACCTTTCGTATCAAATCGACAGCATAAGCCTTCAAAATGGAACATTTTCGATGGATGGGTACCTACTTAAGCGAGGCGATAGCCAGTGGTATGCCCAAAGCAATAAGCATGTTTGGCTGCAGTCAAAGGATGGAGTTTATTATCAACTGCAGACTATAGAATATATCCGAGGAGATGCTCCGGATGAGGCGGACGGTATGAGCTACAGATACTGCGGCTTCCGAGTCAACACTGATATCTCGGATTTATTGGATAAAAGTACGACATACAATATCATATTAGTTTATCAGAAGCAAGGTATGTTGTACAGTTGCGATACTGGCCTTACTATAGCTGGTGGACAGCTGATAGATAGCTAATCTTCAAGGAGTAGATATGTTGTATGGTTTGTTGTCCAGAAATTATGGACATTGGGCGGACCGTATAGTGGGATTCAACATTGGTGATCCCATTCAGGATTATGCTCTGGAGCTCCTTTATAAGCGCATGGGCATTAATGACTCCCAGATTGTCAGGTTGCGTCCCGAAGACCTACGGGCCTATTCTGGGGAATACGTTCTGCTTCCAATGGTTGGAATTGCCTTGAGCGATGACGGCTATGGCGAGCTGCCACTTTCTCCGAATATCATACCAGTTTTTATCTCATCCCATTTTATCAAAACCGACTTCGATAGCGGTCTGATTGAATACCTGCGTCACTTTGAGCCTATCGGTTGTCGAGACGAGTTCGGTATGGTCGCGCTTCGTCGCAAGGGATTACTTTGCACCCTTACGGGCTGCATTACTATTACGCTGCCGCGTCGCCCAGCCAATCAAACGGCGGCAAAAAAAGTGTTCATAGTGGATGTTCCGGAACATTTGGTTTCAAAAATCCCTCATAGTATCCGCGAAAAGGCCGAGATGGCTACTCATCTTCCGCCGTGTGAGGACTTACCTCCGAACACAGACGAAGCGGGTGAGTGGTGGTCACAATACTCGATTCGACAAATCCAGCGTTATCGTGATGAGGCGTCTCTGGTGATAAGTAGTCGCCTGCACGCTATAGTGCCGTGCATAGCGATGGGCATTCCCGTAATCGCCCTCATGGATAATATCTCGCAGCGGTTTAGCTGGCTTGATCGCCTTGTTCCCTTATATGACGAAAGAAATGCTGACTCAATTGACTGGAATCCAGTTCCAGTTGATATAGAAACCGAAAAGGAAGCTATCGCCCAGCTGTTTATGGATAGCATTCGCAATGCATACGATAAATGGTCTAATCGTGCGGACGTTAGTTGGTTTTACGAAAATCGAACTCGCTCAAACTATGGGAGTAAATATATCGCTGCGGTCTCAAGCATCGCTAGAGATAATCCAGCGTTCGAATACGCGGTGTGGGGCTGTGGACTGATTGGCGAAACTACATATCAGGCAATTTGTCGTGAGTATCCGAAAGCGCGGCTCATTGCGGCCTACGACAAGTTTGTAGAAGGTGATTTTCATGGTCAACCAATAATGCGTCCAAGTGGCCTTTCAAATAGAGGCGACGCGATTCTACTAATTACATCATACTCAGCCAAGCAAGAGGCGTATGACACGATGAGCCGACTCGGGCTTGTCGAAGGAAGAGACTTTCTCTTTTTGGGATCTTTGAACGGGTGAGTATTCAATGCAGAGTCTTGGAACAATTACAGTCGCGTTGCCCTGCCGCAACGAGCAGGACAATATCGAAAAAATGGTTCAGTCCATAGAGCGCCAGTTCGAAGAGCATCTCCCAATGTATCAATATTACATACAGTTTATGGACAATAGCTCAACAGACAACACGCGCGCTATTCTTCGCAGGCTTACTCTGTCAGACCCGCATGTCAGGGCCATATTCAATGTGGTAAGTTTTTCAGGATCTGCATTTCACGGCATTCTTCAGGCAGAAGGTGATTGCTGTATTTATATGGCATCCGATTTTCAGGAGCCTCCCGAGTTAATTCCCCAGCTTGTGCACGCTTGGGAGCAGGGTGCCAAAGTGGTCTGTGCGATAAAGACCTCAAGTGAAGAGAGTCACATAATGTGGGGCATTAGATCAATTTACTATCATCTTATAGACAAGCTCTCGTCCATCAATCAGATTGAGCACTTTACAGGGTTTGGTCTCTACGACAGAGATTTTATTGAGATTATTCGGTCTCTGCATGATCCGACTCCTACGCTTCGGGGTCTGGTCGCTGAATACGGCTATTCTGTTGTACGAATTCCATATGTTCAGCAAAATAGGAGAAGTGGAAAATCTAGTCAAACCATCCTCTCGCTCTTCGACTACTCCATGAAAAATATAACCACATATGTCCGTTCAGTTATGCACGTGGCGCTACTTGGTGGTCTCTTTGCCTTTGCCTTGATTCTAATGCTAGGCATAATATGCCTGCCTCTTGCCTGTCTTAGGATTATTCAAATTCCACTAATTAATCTAGTTATACTTTTTGTGTTGTTACTAATAGGTAGTCTGCAGGTTGCACTAACTGGATTTGTTGGTGAATATGTTATGAGTGTCGAGGAGCGCGTAAGAATGCGTCCATACGCAATTGAAGAGGAGCGAATGGGCTTCTCAACTCCTGCGCGCGAGGACAATATAGAAAGCTATCATCCTTCCAATAAAGGCGTTGTGGGCGAGCATAGCGTTGCTGACGACAGCCAGTGAGTCTGCATCCGGGTTAACCGCCCTCTATGTCTTCGCACCCATGCTTCCCCACATGAAGGAGGGGCGGACTTAGGGCGGGGCTGTCCGATTTGGTATGGCCTACGACCATTATCTTGATTGCTTGGTTGGAGCGTACATGTCCCTTGTGTCAATCGGGTTCTTCGTCTTTCTCGCGATCTCGACGTTGGCTCTTCGCGTCACACCTCGTGCGGCGAGGCTATGGCTGCTTGCGTTGCTCAATCTTGTGTTCTTCTATGTGGGTGCGGGATTTCGCGGGCTGCTCGTACTGATTTATGTTCTTGTCGTCGCGTATGTATTTGCTCGCTTGGTTGCTGATGACGCATCTGTGGAGGGGGGGTGTTTCATCGCGTCATATAGAGCCAAAGCTTCTTTACCTTCTGCTCGGTGTCGCGCTCGTGTTGGTGCCCCTGCTGGTGTATAAGTACGCTTCGTTTGTGCTTGGTGTCGCTGAGCAAGCCCTCGGACTGTCTCTCCCCGATGTGTTTGCGAGTTTGATTGCTCCCCTGGGCATATCATTCTTTACGATGCAGGCGATAGGCTATGTCGTTGATGTGTACAAAGGCCGTTGCAGTGTAATAGCAAATGTTGGTGAGTACGTCTCGTTTGCAGCGTTCTTTCCGACGATTGTCTCTGGCCCCATTCAACGAACATCACTGCTTCCGCAGCAGCTCCAACGAATGCGTAGTGAAAAGTCATTCACCTCATACGAGCACGTGGTGAGCGGGGCTATTACCGCGCTGTGGGGCCTGTTTCTCAAGATGGTCATAGCGGACAGAGTGGCATTGTTTGTAAATACCGTGTATGACGCCTGGTGGTTGTACGAATCAGTTGAGCTGGTGTTGGGAACATTCGGCTACGCCCTGCAGGTCTTTTGCGACTTTGCTGGGTATTCCTGCATTGCCATTGGGGCGGCACGAATGATGGGTATCGACGCGGGGCAGAACTTCAATACCCCATACCTGTCGCAGAGTATCCAGGAGTTTTGGCGTCGTTGGCATATCTCGTTGTCCACCTGGCTGCGCGACTACATATACATCCCACTTGGGGGAAGCAGGCGTGGAACGGTGCGTCGGTATGTGAACGTCATGGCTGTCTTTCTCGTGTGTGGTGTCTGGCATGGCGCGGGGTGGCACTTCGTGGCGTGGGGATTGCTGCAGGGAATCTTCCAATGTGTTGGCGTTGCCACATATGCCGCTCGCTATAGGCTCTACGAGAGGCTGGACTTCAAGACCTCTTCATTTGGCTGGCAGCTTGGGCGAACGCTCTGCACGTTTCTACTGGTTTCGCTTACGTGGGTGTTCTTCCGTGCCTCCAGCATGACAGATGCTCTGGGGATTCTTGGGCGTATTGTGACCGCTCCTGATCCGTGGACTCTCTTTGATGGAACGCTCCAAACGCTTGGGCTCTCAGAAATGGACGGAACAGTACTCCTTGTTTCGGTGCTCCTGCTCGTTGCGGCGAGCTTAGTGAAGCGCTTCTGGGGCAGGAGCATTGCCGCGTTTCTCTCCGAACAACCGATCCCCTTTGCCTGGGGCGCTGTGCTTCTTCTCGTTGCGATGGTGTTCTTGTTTGGCATGTACGGGCCATCGGTTGACCCAAGCTCCTTCATCTATGCCCAGTTTTAGCTTTTGGAGGTAAGGTCATGAGACGCTTGCTGCGCGTCATCGGATTTCTCGCGTGCCTAGGACTCATGCTCAGCGGGCTTTGCTTTGTGACGTCATATAAGTTTGGCGACGGCATCGTTCAGCCTCAGAACGTTGATCGGCTCCCTGAGCAGTCGTGTGACGTGATGTTCTTTGGATCCTCGCGCGTCTTCGAGAACATCGATACTGGGCAGCTGTGGGACACGTGGGGCATTGCGGCGTTCAATAGCTGCGGCTCCGTACAGCCCCTGTGGGATACCTACTATTACATGAGACAGGCGTTTGAGCGCCAGCATCCTAGGGTTGCCGTGGTCGAGGTGTACCGTGCGGTAGAGACGCGTGACTACGTTGACGAATCCCGCATTATAAAGAATACGTTCTCGTTGCCTCCTCATCTGGAGCTCCCAGCAAAGGAGGCGAGCGCTCCCGAAGGCCAGCTGATGGACTACGTACTGGAGTTTCCGTTCTATCACACACGAGTCGAGGAGCTTACTAGGGAGGACTTTCTTCCAAACAAGGGGGCACAGCGCTGGGAGGACTGGAAGGGCTTTAGTGCCAACTTCACCCTGGGAACGTACGAAGAGCCCAATCCCGCATCCGTAACCTCGCGTACTCCCATGTCACAAAAGAGCGAAGAATACCTGGAGCTGATTGTTGATCTATGTGAGGACGAAGGGGTGCCACTCGTTCTAATCTGTGCGCCGTATCCCGTGTCTGATGAAGAGCAGAGTGTGTATAACTATGTGGCGGATTATGCCGCTGAACGTGGCGTTCCGTTCGTCAACTACAACCTTATGTACGACGAGCTGGGCATCGACTTCTCCACTGACTTCGCAAATGACCAACACCTAAATTATCTTGGCGCTGAGAAGTTCACAGCTGAATTGGGGGAGTACCTGACTTCCAGCTATGATCTCCCCGATAGGCGCGGCGAAGCGGGATATGAGTCATGGGAGCGCGATGCCGCTGATATTAGGGCACGCGTGAGAGATGTTGAGCTGGGGGGCGCGTGGCTACCGTCGGCACTTATTTCAGCGACATTCGAGGGCGAAAATGCTGAGAATATGCTGGTCGTAGTGTCCGGCTATCAAGTGAATGCGGAGTCGCCAGAGTGGAGGAGCATGGCGACGGTTCTTGGGGAATACGAAGTGACGGTCGAACCGTCGGGCTTCTCGGCTGTGATTGATGGCGGAGACCTTGTATTTCAGTCGCAGTCACCAACGTATGAGTGGCACGGTGAGGCGGGTTCGACGTATGTCATGGCTTCGCGCAATGCGGGCGGTGCCCCTGAGACAAGGTTCCCAACTGCGTCAGTCGAAGTTCCCTCCGGCTGCGTGACTGTGTTTGTCTACGACAGCCTGACGGATAAAACAGTTTCGATGAGTACGTGGCTTCCCAATGCCAGTGGTGTTGAGAGGGTTGCTTAGTGTCGAGATAGTCGCAGCATGATTCCACGGTGCCTATCAGGACAATCTCGTGCGCGCTCGCGAGTGTTGCCTGGGCTCCATCTAGATGGGCGGCCATTCTTGGGTGCTTCCTGTTTAGTACACTGATAGCAATTGTTTGCGAAGGCTCTTGGAGGGGCGTGCATGAGTTCGGCTATCGAACCCTTAGCAAAAGAGCATCAGCTCAGTCGGAACACATGGGCGCTTTCCGCCTTTGCGGCGGTTGCGGCGGTTGCGGCGTCCGCTCTCGTCATCCCTATGTACTTCCCCACGAACGACGATGCATATGCGATTCAGGTTTTCTCAGGTGGCGGGGGTGTGGCCGCCGAACCACTGCCCTGCGTGGGGTTCATTAACTATGTCCTGTGCTGGGCCATCTCTCGGCTGTACACGCTGGCGGTGGACGTACCATGGTGGCCCATCTTCCAGCTCGCCATGCTTGCCCTGTCGCTTGTCGTCATCGGTCGTGCCCTTGTCATCGCCCGTCGCGAGCGGGGGAGACCGTGGCATGCCGTCTGTGAGCTTGCGTGCCTGACCATCTTTGACTTTGCTCTCGTGGCGTACTTCGTGGGACGCATGCACTTTACCAACACCGCGTCCCTCCTCATGACCGCCGCAATCGTCTCTTCATGTTCCCCCCAGGATGTAGGCGGGGCTTCTCGAAAGGTGGGCTCGCAAATTGCTCTGCCCGCCTGCCTGGCTATCGTCGGCTATGCGATGCGCTCCCAGTCGGGCTACCTCGGGCTCTTTTTCTGGGCGCTAACGATTGTCGCCCTTGTCGCCCGAGGGGAGGGCGTTCTGCGGGAACGTCTTCGGGAGCTCTGGCGCTCTCTTGCCGGCCTTGGGTTGGCAGCGGCTGTCATCCTCGTGCTTATGGTGGCTCACAGCTTGGGTATGGTCGCTGAGGGCATGGCGAGCGATGATCCCCCCGAGGCGGCAATGAACATCCTTACGGACTATCCGCGTACGCCCTATGACCAGGACCCCGAGCTTTACGAGGCCGTAGGGTGGGATAGGGAGCTCTTGCAGCTGGCGGGCGACTACTGGTTCATGATGGATGAGCGCGTGAATCCCGAGGCTCTCGCATACATCAATAGCCACAACTCAGAGCCCGTTGACCAGCTTCTCGAGAATCCAGTTGGCACTATAGTGGCTCGGCTGCACTACGTGGTCCAACCGGTCGCGGTGGCCAATCTTGCGCTGACATGTGCCGTCGTCGTCACAGCTTTTTCCCTGTCATCCCGCCGCGGGGAGCGCTTGGTGTTGTGGGTCATGGTTGCGGTGATGTTGGCGCTTCTCGGCTATCTGCTCATTCGCGGGCGTCTACTCGAGCGGGCTGCCTATGCGGTGACGCTCCCGGCAACGGGTGCGTTTTTGTGCGTTGCGCTACGCGATTCTCGTGAACGCAAGTTGGCGGACGGGGCGATACTGTCACTGGCGCTGGTCACAGCGCTTTGTGTGGGCGCTCTGGCCATGCTGCTAGTACGGGCTCCGACTATGGGCAAGATGGCGGCAGTGCTGGGGATTGGGTATTGCGTTGCTCGGCTTGTTCAGCAGGCGCTCTATTCCAGATGCCATGAAGGCAGCGGCCTTGTTCGAGTCACCACGATAGGGGCTTTGATCCTGGTGTGTGTGGTTGCTTTGGCCCCCGGAATCATAGCCGTGAAAAAGTATGGTGTCGGGAGTTGGGATGCACGGAGCCAGGCGGCGAGTCTCGCCAATACGGAGTCTCTGTTTGCGTATGTGGGCGAGCATCCGGACACCCTCTATGTCACTGCTGGGTGTAACACGAACATCCAGTACGTGTGGCAGGGGAGGTGGCCCGTCAACCAGACCGGCTGGGGTGGATGGCGCTGGGGCTACGAATGGTGTGAGGAGGCGATGCGCGCTGCAGGTTTTGACGGCCTCCCCACAAGCGAGGACTTCTTTGATGACAATGTTCGCTTCGTCTCTGCTGACGAGTCGATATGCGACCTTCTGTTGCGCTACATGCGCAACACCTTCGGAGCGGACGTCCAAATGGAGCAGGTGGATGAGATTTCCGGTGGCATGATCGTGTACCGCTTCGTAAGGGGTGAGGGTTAGGGGGGCAAACGGCTTGCCCTCTTGTGTCGCAAACGCTCTCAAGCCAGTTCGTTCACAACGAGCCATCGGATAACGCGGCTGCTGATGGACGCGCATCCTACACTCGGCGAACCATAAGACGTCAGTGTGACTCCATATGGAATAGACGTTATCTCGCTGCGCGAGAGAGTGAAGACTTGTTCTTTACGTGCTGCGGGCAGGGCCAATAAATCAAGCTCTATCCCCGCCCGACCCCCTGTAATGCAACCATTAGGAGAAAACAGAGACTATTTCGAGAAAAAGTCTCCAGATTTGGAGACTTTTTACATTGCTACAGGAAAATGTGCAATCTCATGGTCGACGCTCCGGACAGCCGTCGTACGGGGAGAGACGCAGAACGAATCGGTTCTTTCGCGCGAGGTGCCTCGTCTATGGTGCGAGGCACGCAAGCGGCGCCACGAGCACGCCGTCGTCACGTCGATACGCGGCCTCCGTCGCGGTGAGCACCATGAGGAATGCCGGC
>UMBF01035884.1_pt1 | contig 11802 bp, 10 predicted proteins | sample 1963901 | NCBI WGS metagenome assembly UMBF01 (sample SAMEA4835935, study PRJEB28245) | human gut metagenome | biome: gut microbiome; material: fecal sample | place: Denmark | collected 2008 | reverse complement strand
CTCGCCGTATCGGCACTTAGAATTATGCGGTATTGCCCTAGCCCCGCGTGTGCCCGGTATGCAGCGGCCGCCAGCCGTCAATGCCGCTTTGCTGCAAAGCGTGCAGTGTTTTCTGACGGAAAGCCGGGTCGTCCCGGCTCATCTGCTGCACAAACAATTTGGTCTGTTCGCGCACTGTGGCGCCATCAGCCGGGCAGTGGCTTTTGATGATGGGCAGCCCGGCGTGGTATACCGCGCTTTTTACCTCGCTTTCGGTGGCAAAGATCATTGGCCGGATCAGCGTAATATTGCGCTGGTCCAGATAGGTCACGGGCGAAAAACACCCAATACGGCCTTCCCGCCAAAGGTTCATGTAAAAAGTCTCCACGGCATCATCCAGGTGGTGCCCCAGCGCCACTTTGTTGCAGCCAAGTTCCTGCGCGGCAGCGTGCAGTGCCCCGCGCCGCATTTTGGCACACAGCGCGCAGGGGTTCGGCTCTTTGCGGTAATCAAATACCACGGGGCCGATATCCGTGCGCCGTATTTCGTAAGGAATGCCTTCCTGCGCAAACAGGTCCGCAAGTGGCTGGTAGTTGGCTTCCACCCCGCCAAAGCGCGGGTCCAGCGTGACCGCCATGACCTCAAACGGAACGCCGAGATACCGCCGCAGGTGTCCCAGCGCCACGGTCAGCGCAACGCTGTCCTTCCCGCCGGAAACACCAACGCATACCCGGTCGCCCGGTGCGATCATCTCGTAATCCTGCACTGCCTTGCGCAGCAGACCCTCCAAGCGCTGCATGCCCGTTCCACCTTACCTTTATACACTCTAAGACGATACTATAAACATCGCTATTATAGCACATCCTGCTGCCCAATGCCAACAGCCGCAGCCAAATCGGAAGAATTTTATCAAAGCACCGCACAGGAGCTGCAAAAACAAAGCCGCGCCCGCGCCGCAGTTTGGCTGGCAAAGCAGGGCAGGGGAGAAAACCGGAAACCAGCAGACTGCACAAAGCGGGCAGAACACTTTGCTGCAGGGTACACAAAAACAAGTGCAAAAGGCAAAACAGTAAAATGCCGTTTGCGAAAACGTTAGAAAACAAGAGAAAACACAAGAAAACAAGAGCTACACGAGAATAAAATGATTTTATTTGCAAAATCCCTTGACGAAACAGCGCGTATTTGCTAAAATCATACTTGCGCGAAATCAGCGCAGTGCCGTGCTGTGCATTGCGCTTTGAATAAACCGAAATGATTCGGATGCGTCACTATAAAGTATGGAGGATTCAAATCATGAGCACTACTCTCGCTAAGCCCGCTGAGATGGTCGACCGCAAGTGGTATGTTATTGATGCTGCCGGCAAACCGCTCGGCCGCGTTGCTGCCCAGGCCGCTGTCCTGCTGCGTGGTAAGAACAAGACTACCTTTACCCCCAATGTTGACTGCGGTGACCATGTCATCGTGATTAACTGCGACGAAGCTGTTCTGACTGGCAAGAAGCTGGAAAAGAAGTATCATCGCACCCATTCTGGCTGGATCGGCGGCCTGAAGGAAACCCAGTATAAGACCTTGATGGCTGAAGCCAGCGATAAGGCTATGACCTACGCTGTTAAGGGCATGGTTCCTTCCAACACCCTGGGCGCTAAGGCTATGACCCGCCTGCACTGCTACAAGACTGCTGAGCATGCACATGCTGCCCAGAAGCCCGAAGTTGTGGAATTTTGATAAGGAGGCAATAGAAGATGTACGAAACTAAACAGTATTTCTACGGCACTGGCCGTCGTAAGCATTCCGTTGCCCGCGTCCGCGTCTACAATGGCACCGGCAAGATTACCATCAACAATCGTGATATCGACGATTACTTCGGCCTGGAAACCCTGAAGCTGATGGTCCGCAGCCCGCTGGCTCTGACCAACACCGATGGCAAGTTCGACATCGTGATTAACGTTGTCGGCGGCGGTACTTCCGGCCAGGCTGGCGCTATCCGCCACGGCCTGTCCCGCGCTCTGCTGCAGTTCGACCCCGAGCTGCGCAGCACCCTGAAGAAGGCTGGCTTCCTGACCCGCGATCCTCGTATGAAGGAACGTAAGAAGTACGGCCTCAAAGCCGCTCGTCGCGCACCGCAGTTCAGCAAGCGCTGATTTATTCAATCCGATTCTTATTATGTCGGCTCATTTTGGGCCGACATTTTTTATGACGTGTTTTCTGTTACAGTCAGGAACATAGTGCCTGCCCGTTCAGGCGGTTGGACTTGATGTGGAAGGGGAACTTATGTTATCAACAAAAACAAAAGAGCATATCCGGCGCCGTGCCGCGCTTGGGTTGCCGCGGTGGGGAACTCTGCTGGCAAGCCTGGGGGTGCTGGCGGGCTGTGTGGCCTTCACCGGCAGCCAGCTGCATGTGGTTAAAATTACCGATACCCACGGTGCACAGGGCATGGCTATCACCTCGGCGCATGATATCAAAACGCTGATGCAGCAAGCCGGCATTGCGGCACCCGATACCGAGGACGAGCTGGAAATTACCGAGGATGCAGGCCTTGACCAGATCCACATCCTGCGCGCTTACACCGTGCCCGTTACGGTGGACGGCGGTGTGCAGGAGGTTGTGGTGACCGGCGGCACCGTGGGAGATGCTCTGGCGGAAGCCGGCATTACCCTTGGCCCAGATGACTGGATTGAGCCTGCGCTGGATACCCCGGCCCAGGAAAACACCATGGTGACCATCCAGCGGGTGCGCTATGAAGAATACACTCAGGACGAAGTGATTCCCACTGAGACCCAGTATGTGGAAACCAGCCTGTTCTACCGCAAACAGAGCAAAGAACAGCTGGTCCAGCAGGGCAGCGACGGCCTGTGCAGCGTGAGCTACCGGGAAACCTATGTGGATGGCGAACTGACTGACACAACAGAAACGAACCGCGAAACGGTGATAGAAATGGTGCCCACCATTATAAAACACTATGACGAGCAGGCACCTGTCAGCTCCTTCGTGGGCCCCGAGATCGTGGACGGCAAACCATGCGAGGGGATTGCGGCGACTTATACCGCACAGCGTTCCACCGGGTATTCGGCATCGCCGACGGCAAAAGGATCTTCGGGGCGGCGGCTGACCTATGGTACGGTGGCGGTCAACCCCAATGTGATTCCCTATGGCAGCCTGATGTATATTACCTCCGCAGACGGCCGGTTTGTGTACGGTTATGCTTATGCGGCAGATACCGGCACAGCCATGATGACGGGGAGCGCATTTATTGACCTGTATTACGAGACTTACTCCGAAAGCGTTGATAATGCAGTGATTGCCGTGAATGTGTATGTGCTGGACAGCGATACCGCAGCCAAGTATAAAGAAGAAAACGACGCCATTTTAGAGGCAGATAATACGCCCGGATTATAAAGGCAATACCGCATAATTCTAAGTGCCGATACGGCGAGCGAGGTGCGGCAGATGCTAAGCCAAAAGCGCAGATAATACTGGATGCTGCAAAGGTGAGCGCCGCCAGTGGCGGAAACAGCGAACCGAAGCAGGGGCAGCGGTTGCAGAGTGCGAGGGGCTTTTGCCCCCGAAGCACGATGCGGGTACCGCAACCCGACATTATCGAGCATTTTGGCGACGCAGATGCCGTGCCGCAGCCGCCGGAGCGGTGCTTAAGCCGTCAGGCGGGAATTGTGCGGTGTTGCCATAAGAATAAACAGCAGACAAAAAAGCGCCTGCCGCACGTTGCTGTGCGGCGGGCGTTTTGCATAACACCTGATATAAAATTTTATGCAGTACGCGGCAGCGGTTATCTGCTATAATACAAGCAACAAGCAAAACAGGTGTATCGGAAAACAGAGAAACGGGCTGTATTTTCAGCTTTTAAGATACACCCCAAGGGAGTAGAAACATGAATACAAACAACAAACACCCCCATTTTTCCCGCACGGTGCTGCATAACGGGGAAGAACGCGTAAAACGCATCTTTCGTGACCAGCTGGCCGAGTTGGCCGGCCTGCTGGAAGTGGGCATTTCGCTGCTGGTTGTGGTGGCGTTGATGCTGGCGGTGGTGCCGCTGATCAAAATGCTGCCCGGCCTGCTGGTGGATACCAATGAAGTGGAAATCAGCCTGTTTTTGCAGCGCGCGCTGGATATCGTCATCGGCATCGAGTTCATCAAGATGCTTGCCAAGCACAGCCCCGGCAGTGCGCTGGAAGTGCTGCTGTATGCCATTGCCCGCCATATGATCGTTGGGCATGAATCGGCAGTGGAAAACTTTATCAGCGTGGCATCCATTGCGCTCATCTTCTTTGTGCGCAAGTTCCTGTTTGTTCCGGCGTTTGGTGCAACCATGCCCGGCGGCCGCAAGGCACCGGATATTGAGAAGATGGAAAAACAGGATACGGCAGGGGAGAGCGAAGAATAAGCCACTGCGCTGCAAAAACAAAAATCAACCAAAACAAAAGCTCCGCAGCTGGGCATTTGCCTTTGCTGCGGAGCTTTTTGGCATATTATGTAAATTTAAGCTGTTTCAGGGATAAAACGCCATCAGAACAACCCGGTAATGCGGCCTTCTGCGTCCACATCAATATCCATGGCGGCGGGGTGCTTGGGAAGGCCGGGCATCGTCATAATGCTGCCGCAGATGACGACCACAAACCCAGCACCGGCGGAAAGGCGCACTTCGCGTACATTCATTTTAAAGCCGGTGGGGGCGCCGGTCAGCTTGGCGTTATCGCTGAAAGAATACTGCGTTTTGGCAATGCAGACAGGCAGCTCGCCGTAGCCCATGGCGGCCAGGTCGTCCAGCATCTTCTTGGCGGCGGGAGTGTAGGTCACGCCGTCAGCACGGTAGATTTTTTTGGCAACTGCTTCGATCTTCTCCGGCAGAGAAGCGCCCAGATCGTAGGTGTACTGGATGGGCTGGGGGTCCGGCATGATGGAAAGAACGGTCTCGGCCAGGGCTTTGCCGCCCTCGCCGCCCTTGGCGAACACTTCGGACAGGGCGCACTTGACGCCCGCCTTGACGCATACTTCCTCGATTACGGCCATCTCTTCCGGCGTGTCGGTGGGGAAAGCGTTGATGGCAACGCAGACGGGCAGGCCAAAGCCGTTTTTGATGTTGTCAATGTGGCGCTCCAGGTTGGCGGCACCCTTGCGGACGGCTTCCACATTGGGCTTGTTCAGGTCCGGCTTGGCAACGCCGCCGTGGGATTTCAGCGCACGGACGGTGGCAACCAGAACCACCGCAGAGGGGTGCAGGTCCGCCATGCGGCACTTGATATCCAGGAACTTTTCAGCGCCCAGGTCGGCACCAAAGCCTGCTTCAGTCACAACGTAATCGGCCAGCTTCAGGCTCAGTTTGGTGGCAGTCACGCTGTTGCAGCCGTGGGCAATGTTGGCAAAGGGACCGCCGTGGATGATGGCGGGGTTGTTTTCCAGCGTCTGGACCAGGTTGGGGTCAATGGCATCTTTCAGCAAAGCCGCCATTGCGCCTGCTGCGCCGATCTGCCCCGCAGTGACCGGCTGGCCATCGTAAGTATAAGCACACACAATGCGGCTCAGGCGGTCTTTCAGGTCGGCCAGGTCGGTGGCCAGGCAGAAGATCGCCATGACCTCGCTGGCAACGGTGATGTCAAAGCCGTCCTCACGCGGGGTGCCGTTCACCTTGCCGCCCAGGCCGTCCACAATAAAGCGCAGCTGGCGGTCATTCATGTCCATGCAGCGCTTCCAGGCGATGCGGCGGGGGTCAATGTTCAGCGGGTTGCCCTGCTGGATGGAGTTGTCGATCATGGCAGCCAACAGGTTGTTTGCGGTGCCAATGGCGTGAATATCGCCGGTAAAGTGCAGGTTGATATCTTCCATGGGCACAACCTGGGCGTAACCGCCGCCCGCAGCGCCGCCCTTTACACCGAACACGGGCCCAAGGGAGGGCTCACGCAGGCAGAGCATCGTCTTTTTACCCATGGCGTTCAGGGCGTCCGCCAGGCCAACACTAGTGGTGGTTTTGCCCTCGCCAGCAGGGGTGGGGCTGATGGCGGTCATCAGGATCAGCTTGCCGTCTGGGCGGTCACTGTGGATCAGCTTGTGGTTGATCTTGGCTTTGTAACGGCCATAAGGAATCAGGTCCTCGTCCGTAAGGCCCAGTTTTTCAGCTACTTTGGCAATGGGCAGCATTTTGGCTGCCTGTGCAATTACAATGTCGCTCAGCATGTGGCATTCCTCCGTTTACAAAAAATAAAGGGCTGCGTACACCATACATCAGTGTATGCAGCCCAGACGGTCGGCTTAATGCAGGGAATAGCCCGCTTCCCCGGTGGTCATGCCCACCAGATTCCGTCAGTCAGCGGCCCTGCGTTATTGTTACTGTATCACACCGGCACACAGTTTGTCAAGCCAATTTTTGGCGGATACAAACAGAATAAAAAACAACGGATCAGCGCTTGCTGCTCTTGCGCCACAGGCCCATCTTTTCGGCGTCGGCAATCAGCTGCTCACGGAAATCTGGGTGGGCAATGTTGATCAGGGCTTCGGCACGCTCCCAGGCGGTCAGGCCCTTCAGGCGGGCAACGCCGTACTCGGTCACCAAATAATCGGTGTTGGCGCGGGTATCGGTCACAACACTGCCGGGGTGCAGCGTGGGACGGATGCGGCTTTCGTTTTGGCCGGTCTTTTTGTTAAAGAAGGTGGAGGACAGGCAGATGAAGCTCTTGCCACCCTTGGAAAGATAGGCACCCAGCACAAAGTCCAGCTGGCCGCCTGCACCGGAAATGGCACGGGTGCCGCTGCTTTCGGCGTTCACCTGGCCATACAGGTCAACGTCAATGGCGTTGTTGATGGAGATAAAGTTATCCAGGCTGCTGATCACCCGCACATCGTTGGTGTAATCAACGGGTACAGACATACACTCCGGATTGTTATCCAGGTAGTCGTACATCTTTTGGGTGCCAGCACCGAACGCATAGACCTGGCGGCCGTTGTCAATGTTCTTACAGCGGCCGGTAATGCGGCCAGCCTTTGCCATATCTACAAAAGAGTCCACATACATCTCGGTATGTACGCCCAAATCTTTCAGGTCGCTCTCGGCAATCATGGCACCGATAGCGTTGGGCATGCCGCCGATGCCAAGCTGCAGGCAGGCGCCGTTGGGGATGCGGTCCACCACCAGGCGGGCAACAGCCTGGTCAACTTCGGTGGGGGCACCGCCGCCGCCCAGCTGGTCGATCGGCGGGTTGTCACCCTCGATAATGCCGTCAACCTGGGAAATGTGCAGGCAGTTGTCGTAGCCGCCCAGGCAGACCGGCATGTTCTTGTTCACTTCCACAAACACCTTGTCGGCCTTGCGGGCAGCATCGGCCAGATGGCTGGCGCAGGGGCCGAGGTTGAAGTAGCCGTGGCTATCCATGGGGGCAACCACAAACACCGCAATGTTCAGCGGGTCAGGGCTTTCGCGGTAGTAGCGCGGCAGCTCGGAGTAGCGCAGGGGAGAATAGTAAGCGTAACCGGCGGCAACGGCCTTGCGCTCAATGCCGCCCATATGCCAGCTGTTCCAGCAGAAGTGCTCTGCCTGATTTTCAATCTTGAAGATTTCCGGCACATGGCACAGGATGCCGCCGCGGAATTTAATCCCGTGCAGCTCCGGCAGGCGCTTGGCCAAAGCAGCGTCAAAGCTGACAGGGGTGCCGATGGCCCAGCCGTAATCGACCCAATCGTCATCCTTGACCAAAGCGGCAACGCGGTCGGCCGTTGTCAGTTTCTGTGCATAAACAGTGTTAAAATCCATTTCTACAAACAGCTCCTTTGTTCATTCCGCAAAAACTGCTTATGCAATCTTTGCGCATTTGCTTACCTATTTATATAATGTTTATGGGGCGGCACGCTGCTCTGGCGGTACGCACAGTGCGGATGCCTGAAAATCAGCCGCCCGGTGGCGTGGCGCGCTGCCCGCAGCGGGGGAGCCCCGCCGGAAGAATGGCGGCACAGCACCACAACCATTGATATTATTTTAACATTATATTGACGCTTGTCAACCAATAAAGTTCATTTTTTGCCCCCAAAACGTGCAAATCGGGTGGATTTTGTACATTCCACTGAAACAGTCCAGAAACTTTTGTCGGATTTTTAACAGATAAGCCATTGACAAAAGCTTAACAAAAGTGTAAAACTATAAGTGTGAGCTAAGCGGAACCCTGAAATAGGAGCCGGAGTTCACTTGCGGCACCAGGCAGGCGGTACGGTCTGCGGCGGGGGTTAAGGCCCGCCCATTAAACGCGCGGCGCGCATGGTGCTTTTATTTCCGCCCAAGACTGTTAGATTTTTAACAGCTTTGGCACTGCAGAGGAACTAAAGATTATGCCCATTGCAATGTATCCCGGCAGCTTTGACCCCGTTACACGCGGCCACCTGGATATTATCAAACGCAGTTCCCGCATGTTTGATACCCTGATCGTTGCCGTGCTAAACAACAGCGCCAAAACCCCGTTGTTTACCGTGAAGGAAAGGGAAGAGATGCTGCGGGAATGCTGCAAGGATATCCCCAATGTCAAGGTGATGAGCTTTGACGGCCTGACAGTCAACTTTGCCCAACAGCAGCACGCCACCGTAATGGTGCGGGGGCTGCGCGCCGTAACGGATTTTGAAAACGAGATCCAGCTGGCGCACACCAATCACGCGCTCTACCCGGGGATCGAAACCGTGTTTCTGTCAACGTCCCTGAAATGGAGCTACCTTTCCTCCACCATTGTGCGGGAGGCTGCCCATTACAACCACGATGTTTCCAAGTTCGTTACCCCCAATGTGGAAGCTGCCCTGAAGAAAAAAATCCGTGAGGGTAAAGTTTGACCCCCAAAAACGTGCTTTGTCGGGTCGCTAAGGCCTGTAAAGATACAAAGGATTCCCAACCGTCTAAATAAGATTCATATTTTTAGGAGGCTGTTTCTTATGAAGAAAATCGTTATCGCATCCGCATGCCGTACTGCTATCGGCAAGTTCGGCGGCTCCCTGGCCAATGTTCCTGCTGCAGAGCTGGGCTCCATCGTCATCAAGGAAGCCCTGAACCGCGCCAATGTTAAGCCGGAGCAGGTTGACCACGTTTACATGGGCTGTGTTATCCAGGCTGGTCTGGGCCAGAACGTTGCACGCCAGGCTTCTCTGAAAGCCGGCCTGCCCATCGAGACCCCCGCTGTCACCGTCAACGTTGTCTGCGGCTCTGGCCTGAACTGTGTGAACATGGCTGCCCAGATGATCGAAGCAGGCGATGCTGACATCGTTGTTGCAGGTGGTATGGAAAACATGGATATGGCTCCGTTCGCTATGATGAAGGGCCGTTACGGCTACCGCATGGGCTACCCCATGGGCAAGAGCGAGCTGGTGGACACCATGGTCAACGATGCTCTGTGGGATGCAACCGGCTGCAACATGCACATGGGCATGACCGCCGAGAATGTCTGCACCAACGAAACCTACCAGAAGAAGTACGGCTACAGCCCCATCACCCGTGAGATGCTGGATGAGTTCTCTTACCATTCTCAGGAGAAGGCAGCCAAGGCTATCGCTGATGGCGCTTTCAAGGATGAGATCGTTCCCGTTGTCATCAAGGGCAAGAAGGGTGACACCGTGTTTGATACCGATGAAGGCCCCCGCATGAGCTCCATGGAAGTTCTGGGCAAGCTGAAGCCCTGCTTCAAGAAGGATGGTATCGTTACCGCTGCAAACTCCTCCGCCATTAACGATGGCGCAGCTGCTCTGGTTATCATGAGCGAAGAAAAGGCCAAGGAGCTGGGTGTTGAGCCTCTGGCTACCTGGGTTGCCGGTGCACTGGCTGGTGTTGAGCCGGAAGTCATGGGTCTGGGCCCCATCGCCGCAACCAAGAAGGTTATGGCAAAGACCGGCCTGACTGTTGATGATATGGACCTCATCGAAGCCAACGAAGCATTCGCTGCACAGTCTGTTGCAGTCGGCCAGGCTCTGCACTTTGACCAGGCAAAGCTGAACGTCAACGGCGGCGCCATTGCTCTGGGCCATCCTGTTGGCGCTTCCGGCGCTCGTATCCTTGTCACCCTGCTGTACGCCATGAAGCATCGCGGCGCACACAAGGGCCTGGCTACCCTGTGCATCGGCGGCGGCATGGGCTGCGCCACCATCGTGGAAATGTAATTTACGGAGGAATTGACAATGTCCTTTGTTACGACTGAAATTCAGGGCGCTGTTGCGATCGTCACCATTGACCGTCCCAAAGCCCTGAATGCACTGAACCCCGAAGTTCTGGCTGACCTGAAGGCCGCTTTTGAAGCCATCGACCAGAACACCGTGCGCTGCGTTGTTCTGACCGGTGCAGGCGACAAGAGCTTTGTTGCCGGTGCTGATATCGGCTCCATGTCCACCATGACCAAGGCAGAAGGCGAGGCCTTCGGTAAGCTGGGCAATGATGTGTTCCTGGAGATCGAAAGCTTCCCGCTGCCCGTTATCGCAGCTGTCAACGGCTTTGCCCTTGGCGGCGGCAATGAGCTGGCCATGAGCTGCGATATCCGCATCTGCTCCGATAACGCCGTCTTCGGCCAGCCCGAAGTTGGCCTGGGCATCACCCCTGGCTTCGGCGGCACCCAGCGTCTGGCCCGCCTGGTTGGCATGGGCATGGCAAAGCAGCTGGTTTACTCTGCCCTGAACATCAAGGCAGACGAAGCCCTGCGTATCGGCCTGGTCAACGCTGTTTACCCGCAGGCTGAATTGATGGAGAACGTGATGAAACTGGCAAATAAGATTGCCAAGAATGCTCCCATCGCAGTCCGCAACTGCAAGAAGGCCATCAACGAGGGCATCTCCAAGCCCATCAACGAGGCTGTTGCGGTTGAAGAAAAACTGTTTGGCGATTGCTTCGAAACCCACGACCAGGTGGAAGGCATGCAGTGCTTCCTGAGCCGTGAAAAGCCGAAACCCAAGGCAGTGTTTACCAACAACTGATTTTGAAAGAAAAATGAATAAAGGATAATGAATAATGGTGGTGGATCGCAGCGCTGCGCGCTGTTCAAAAAGGCCGGGCGCTGTGGCTGCACCAAAGTTCATTATTAAAATCGTGCCGCTTGCGGCACACCTTCATTCTTCTTTTTTCTCTATTCATTATTATTTTTAACAGGAGGCACAACTATGAAAGTTGGCGTTATTGGCGCTGGCACTATGGGCCAGGGTATTGCTAAGGCATTTGCACAGACTGAGGGCTTCACTGTTGCCCTGTGTGATATCAAGCAGGAATGGGCCGATAAAGGCAAGGATAAGATCGCAGCTGGCTATGCAAAGCTGGTTGCCAAGGGCAAGCTGGATCAGGCTGAAGTTGACCGCCGTATGGCTGCCATCACCGCTGGCCTGAAAGAAGATCTGTGCGCTGACTGCGACCTGATCGTTGAGGCTGCTTTTGAGGATATGAAGGTCAAGCAGACCACCTTTGGCGAGCTGGACAAGATCTGCAAGCCGGAGTGCGTCTTTGCTTCCAACACCTCTTCTCTGTCCATCACTGAGATCGGCAAGGGCCTGACCCGTCCCCTGGTTGGTATGCACTTCTTCAACCCCGCTGACCGTATGAAGCTCATCGAGGTCATTGCAGGCGTGAACACCCCCGCCGAGACTGTTGAGACCATCAAAAAGATCAGCGTTGAGATCGGCAAGACCCCCGTTCAAGTCAACGAGGCTGCTGGCTTTGTTGTCAACCGCATCCTGATCCCCATGATCAACGAAGCTGCTTTCATCAAGATGGAAGGCGTTTCTGACATTGCCGGCATCGACACCGCTATGAAGTTGGGTGCCAACCATCCGATGGGCCCCCTGGAGTTGGGTGACTTCATTGGCCTGGAT
>UMBF01012459.1_pt1 | contig 11834 bp, 10 predicted proteins | sample 1963901 | NCBI WGS metagenome assembly UMBF01 (sample SAMEA4835935, study PRJEB28245) | human gut metagenome | biome: gut microbiome; material: fecal sample | place: Denmark | collected 2008 | reverse complement strand
CTGACATGATGGCCTGCTCTGTTGTAGCAGGTCACGTCACAACCATTCTGTGCCATTCGAGTACAAAGCTCTTTGACGACGATCTCTACGCCGCCCTCTCTCGACAATCGCTTCTGTCCGAACATTGCAACTGCAAGTTTTTTGTCCATATTGTTTCCTCACAACCCCCACACATGATTGGCTCTACGGTCAATCTCTCGAAACATCTATCCCAGATAACACAAATAGCGGATAGGTTCTTACACCTGTCCGCTGCTCGTTACCTTACCACCTCAGCCCAGTGTTCTGTTCTGAGGTAAGACAATATAAACTTCGGGTCATAGAGCCATTTACTTTACAGCAATCTTTCTTCAGTCGACTGCAGTGTATCATGATGCTATGTTTCCTATCTTCTTATTGTTTGCAACAGGCACCCGATCACATCAACTCCATCTGGACAACCTGCCGCCTGAATGTCCTTTCGTATCTGGAGCTCACTCTCCGAACCCCAGCAGGCACACCTTGAAGGTCTTAAAGATGATCTTCCAGTCCACCCAGAAGCTGCGCTCCTTAACATATTTCACGTCCAGGTCCATCCACTCCTCAAAAGAGAGCTCATTCCGATGGGGTGCGATCTGCCAATAGCAGCTGAGGCCCGGCGTCACATACAGACGCTGCCAATCATACTGGGTATATTGCTCCACCTCACGAGGCAATGCCGGGCGAGGACCCACGATGCTCATATCGCCCTTCAGGATGTTCCACAGCTGCGGCAGCTCATCGATGCTGGTCTTGCGGATAAACTTACCCACACGAGTGATCCGAGGATCCTCCTTGATCTTGAACACCGGGCCATCCATCTCATTCTGGTCCAGCAAATCATCCAGTTTCGCCTCCGCATTCGCACACATCGAACGGAACTTGTAGAACTTAAAAGGCTTGCCGTTGCGGCCGATACGGATCTGGCTGAAGATCGGTCCTGCCGAGGGGTCATCGATCATAATGGCAATAGCAGTGATCAGCATCACAGGAGACAGCACCACCAGGGCAAGCAGGGACAGGATCACATCCTGGGTCCGACGACCGATCCAGTACCACTTATGATTTTTCAGATTTTCTTTTCGGTTGATTTTCAACGGTTTTGCATACTTAACTGCTTTCATTTTTCTATCCTCTTACTTCCACGATCTCATGGTGCAACTATGCACCTTTATGCTTTTGGCTTACTCTTATAACAGTCATTTTCAGACATCCAACTGTTTTATCAGGCACCTGCCATCGTCACTTAATAAGCAATCCTCCTATTCCAGCTTGCGATACCTTCGTCGTTATCCACTTCCAGGCAAATAAAAACCCTGGACGACAGATTCGCCCAGGGTCATTTCAAATGCAATGCGGCCACGCTGTTTCAGCAGGTTTCATCTTCCTATGTCATTCAGAGGTCTGGTGGGGCAGCTTTCCTGTGCTGCTCAGGCCGCAAGCCAGCCCTCCCAAATCAAAATCAGGAAGTTATTGTACCATCGCTTTCTATCAGGCGGTTTCTTGCTTGTTATGTACAATCGCAGAGACCGTCGGGTTATCCCCAGCCGCAACTCCGGGGGCACCTTTCATCCCTGTGGGAAAAGATGCCATGACGCCTTGGATCTTTTTCTCATCACGACCACTATTCTACCATAAATCCCATTATGTTACAAGATTTTTGCGGTAGGTTTCTAGCTCGGACGCCTCCAAAAAAGGGTCTGTAAAATAAGATTTTTTTCTACATTGTATCCAAGATTCTCCAACATCGTCTTTCCACCTGTAAAAAATCAGCTTTTTCCCTCCCTGCTGTAAAGGACACTTGTCTATTTTTGACCTATGCTGGGGAGATTTTACTACTCCCCCTTCCTACTGTGTTGGACACCTATTTCAGATTTTTAACCACCCCCGGGGTCCGTAGAGGGGAAAAAACTTTCTCCACCCCGTATAGGAATTGTTGCCCTCTCTCCTCCGCCGGGACGATCACAGGGGGCACCCTATTCCATGGACAGGGAAACAGGGAAACAGGCAATCAAGGCACCACCACCACCCAGAGCCCCACAAGATTTTCCACAGCCCCTCTTATAAGTACTATAAATTGGATACATAATCCGTTATCCTATTGTCAGACCCCAAGGTTTCATGGCAGCCCAGCGATCCTGTTTCATAAAGTAAAGAAGGCCGGCGGTGGCGTTCCACACGATCGTAAGGCGAAGGACCAGGTGTATTCCAACGTCAGACCATGCCCTCTGCCCAGTAGGAATTTCCAGGAGAAAAGCTGCATCAAAAGTATATAAGTGCGCCACCAATGTCCCACCCTATGCAGTAGGAAAAGACCACCCGGATCGATGCAAAAAGCATCGAACAAACGCAGTAAAACGCAAGAGAAAACACTATGAGCCGCAACTGCGACCACGATTGGTTTGACCATTATATGATGTACAGCATGATGAGCAGTAAAGGCGGAGGCGGCAATATTGGCTGTGGTCCCATACTTACACTTATCGGTTTAGGGTTGATGGTATTCAGCATCCTGTACTACATCGCCGAACTAGCAGCATGATGGGAGGAACGGACATGGCCGAACACAAATTCGTGGTAAAGCTGGTTTGCTATCTCAGTGACGAGCCGGAGGTGCTTACCGAGATCAACTTTGCCACCAGAAAAGAAGCAGAAGAATACCGAGATCTGGCTTTATACGCTATGAAAGCGAAATACGGTGAAGACCAGACGATGTTTGACTTTAAAATCTTCGAGCCGTGAGTTTTCTTATAGTACACTTCAAAATATCAGGAGGAGTAATATCATAAGTGGAACTATTTCGTTTTTCCTTGGGTTGTTTGGTCTTGGTGCAGCCGGAGCGATAAACGCCGGGCAGAACATCAGTCAGTCAAAAAAGCAGGCAGAGCTTGACCAAATCTATACCGCACAAGCCGCCGATCGATCAGACGCAGATATTCGCCAGATGCACGAGCGGGTGCGCAAAGAGTGGTGGAGTATCCCCGACTTCCATCCGAACTGTCTTGGGAAGTGGCCCAGCGCTTATTCTGACCGTATGGGGCCCTACTATCAGACTAAGTTTTGGTTCCGTGATTATCTGAACGCCAAGGGTATCCCGTATGATGATGCTATTCTGGACGAGGTCTGCGGCGTAAACTATGAGAAGCTGATGAACAAAATGCTTGATGATGCTGTTCATGGCAGAAGACGGCGCAGATGGTTCTAACAAAAATTTAGTTCCATAGGGTCAAAGGGAGCCGGTTAGGATGGACACTCGGTCATAGCACACTTCTGCGCACGGCGGACATTTTTGACCATCGCCACTTGTGGCAATGGGAGCGTACCAGACAGTACAGGGTAGGGAGTTTATAATACCCCTCATGCTGCGAACGAAACGCCGAGCGTCTTGACTCCTTATCAACTGTTTTCAAAATGAGGACAGTTGAGGGTAGGATTACGAAAGAACGTGAAATTATTTGTTACAATCTGTGCGGTGTCATGGAAATCTGCCGTCTGTCATGAGCGTAACAAAGACAGTCTTAATAAGGTTTCAAGGGGATTTCAAATTGAACCCCCCTTCTTGAGTCATGTTTCAGGGGGAGCGTGGAATGCGACTCCCTTTGACAGCCCAAAATTCAGCCATCAAACGGTGTCCACAGTGTAGGCGGCCTTGTATTATATGGCAGCACGTCACATTCTGCTCGAGGTATACTTTTTTAATGGTATCAAACCCAGACAGAATCGCACCGGGCAGACGCTTACCAGAGTCCACGCAATCCATACTGCACCATTATTTCATCAGATCACACGCAGGCACAAACACTTATTTACTAATCATCGACAAATTCCTATTGATCAGATACCAAGCCACGGTTAAACAATCCACTTTATTTTTGCTGATGGTTCTTGACCTGCATGCAGGCAAACGTCTCTCATCGTTTTCAACGATTCTTTCCGTTTTGTTTCGAGTAAAAGAGCATCACGAGCAATAAAGCATCGCTCACGCTCTGCTTCATTATTCGTAATACTCTTTTAGCTCAAAACATTATTTATACTTGTCGAAATACTTGTCGAAAATTTTCACTTTTAATATTATGCAATGTGAAAAAAATCGACAGAATCATGGTTACAATCAATACAGTGTCCAGAATGTTGCCTTTTGTTTTGCATTGATTCTTTTCTCATCCGATCTTGCTTCTACACCATAGTATATCAAATATCGATTGACAATTTTCAAAGAAGGCTCAGATTTATCTTTATGCCGATCATTGGGGTTGGTAATACAGCCGCGTTCAACAAGCTCCTTTCGCATGATCTCGCCCAGAATAGGTTTTCCAAGGTTCTCTTCAATATAGTCCTCCAGCTCTTTGAACCGCAGCGGTTCGATTTTGCTCAGAAGCGCATTACTTTCCGTAACAGCATACAGCATCCCCCATTGATAGCCTTTTTCCATCATCAGTTTGAGCGCATCCATCTGAACGAGGTATTGATGTTCTGCGCGGCGTCTCCACTCCCAGCCATTACCATATTCATCGCGGTTAACCGTCTGGCTGTATTTATCCAGCATCTTCACAATACCCGGCTTATGCAGGTACTCTTGCCACACCTCCGGATCAGACTTTCCATCCTTCCATTTCTTTGCTGGCTCTAGCTGTCTTTTTCTGATATGCTCACGTTCCTGCTTGATTCGGTCGGAGCTATAGCCTTTAAAGTACACTGCGCAGGTGTCCTGTTTGCTTACCGGGCGCTTTCGTCCCAAGATCTGCGCATTTACGATCGGGTCCCACAGCCTGCTGATGATACAGATCAATTCCGGATCTTTGATGTTGACACCATTGTAAAACACGGTCGTCACAATTGTGATCCTCTTGCGCAGTTTCCCATCCTGCAGCACCTCTTCCAGCCCATCAAACTCTCTTGCTTCTGGGCGATAGGGCGAGCAGGCCGTGGCGATCTCCCCTGTAAACTCGTCTTCTAATTCTTTCACCAGTTTTCTTATCCTGCTCATCCGATCGACGAATACCAGAACCTTCCCCCTCCTTGCTTCCTGTCGGATTATTTTGATTTCCTCAGCATCTGTCCAGTAAAAGACCGCACGCTCTACATAGCTGTAGTCCGACGGGATATGGTAGTAGTTCTCCGGCAGGGCCTCATTTGTCTCATCCCGCCAACGGTGAAAGAACGGATGTGCGGTTGCACTCATAAAGATCACCGGGCGATACTTTGTCAGTTCGTTCAGTGTCATATAGGAGAGATCGATATATTTATTGATAGCTGCATCCGTTAACAGATAATGGTATTCGTCCGCTACTATATAGTTAAATCTTTTGAAGTAGTTCATTACTCCCTTCGGGTTGCCCTTGCAGAACGACTCCATCCACTGATAGGTCTCTACCCGGATCGTATCTTTATATTTATTCGTTACTCTGGTTTTGTAAACGAACTGCCGAAGGTCATGATTCCAACACCCAACCTTCTCTTCCGTCCTTCCAAGCCGCTCCACTTCCTGTTGGATCTCATTTCGCAGGGGGACACGATTGCAAAGATATATAATTTTCCGGTGCTTTTGATATGCCCATGGCAGCAGAACATTCAGGATAAAGTAGGTCTTACCTGAGTTCACACCTGCATCAAAGACGATTCTGGTACCGTCACGCCAATTTTTATAGTCCTCCTTCACCAGCTCCGTGATGCGTGTCCGCTTCGGCTCGCTGACCACCTCTGGGATCACTGTCGGTTCCGCCGGGAGCAGCAAAGCGCCCTCTCCCTGTGGAACAAACGTCTTCTCCGCTGCAGTCACCTCCACCTCTGGTGCTTCCTCTGCCTCCTGTCCGGTACAGCACCCTCCCTGCGGCTCGGCGGGCTCTGGCGTCTGGGGGCTGGATGTCCCATCTGCCTCTGCTTCCAGCTCTGCTGCCTGTCTGGTGGGCTTCGGCTCTGCGTTCAACCGTTCCAGCTCAGCAATCGCTGCATGGGTGCTTTCCGTCCATTCCCGCCGCTCTTCCTCGGTCAATGGGTTCTCCTTGCAGTTGCGTAGATATTCCTCATATTTGCAGGTTCCGTTCTGTTCATCCAAATTCTTCAAGAAGAAGCCGTCAAAGGGCATTTTTGTTTTCATATATTGATGCATTTCCTCCATAATAATAAGGCGCACAGCCCAGCCATCCTGCCAGACCATGCGCCGGTTTGTATGCGCTTGCCCAGAAAAAAGCTCTGGTCAAACGCTTCGTTCTGTGCTATTATAGGGGCGGGAACGCACACACACAGATATTCCCGTCTCTACAGCCGCTTTGCCTGTTGCCGCAGGTAAGGCGGTTTTTGTTTTACTGTTGTGCATGGGACCTTGCCTCGAGTGCTGCCGCCGCTTCTGCAAACGTCTGCATGGCGCTGCTGTAGCCGATTTGGAACGAGTGCTCAGCAACGGATGCGACCAGCCTTTCTAGAATTTCAGATAGGATCTCATTCTGCACTTCGCTCAGATACGGTCGAATAAGTGCCGCAGCCTGACGACTGCTTGCATCTACGGCATCCTTTAACTTCTCCTGACTCTGCTTGATCTCGTCAGCGGTCTGAAATACATCCTTTAAAAAGCTCATTTTAATCTCCTTTTTTAGCATGACACTGCTTCTGGACATCCTGCCCATTCCACAGCCTGTTCATTTGTTTGGGTGCGCTGTTCACTGCCGGTAGCTTGGTAAATGGTCATCGCCAGCTGTGGTGCACCGTCCTTGTTCAGGCACGGCTCAACGCCGATTATCGTGTTTTCCGGGTTATCTGGTCTGTCTGTCAGCCGCATTATAAAGCCATCAGCAAACGTTTTTCCCGGCTGAAGCGGTTTCACACCTCCACCGTAGCAGAGATACTTGCCCTCCAGTCCTGCCGACAAGGTTGCGAATGGTTCCAAATGTTTTAGTGCATCATCATAAAATATCTGCATAGCATCCTCCTTTTTTACATCTATAATCGTATTCTCCAGCTCTCCCCCGGCGAGTGTGCAAAGCAACTTCTGGTTCTCCCATATTATGTAGCACCTTCCGGGGTGTTATTGACCTTCTGCGCCTTGAGCCATTCCATCAGCCCTTCGCAGACGATTTGATAGCTGTTGCCCACCTTTATCACAGGTTTTTACCGATAAACGCCTTGCATGAGTCAGGCACTTTTGTTTACGATGGCATATTACCAGCACATGGCTCATCAAAATCGTAATTCGAGGCCCTCTGGTACACCTCCTCGACAGTCTCCTCCGTCACGCATCTGATTAGCAGCTCCGGCTCTCCCACCTCATTCAGGGGAGGCTTGCTTCGAAGCGTTGTGCCGTCGTCCAGATAGATCAGCCCCCCTTGCACATGGGCGCATGGTAAAAACAGGGCCAGATGCACATCTCCGTGTCGGTCGTTTTTCCAGCCAGCATGATGTTGAGCACCGTTTCTGCGGACTGCTCCTCTTCACGGCTCTCGGGCAGAAAATTTCCATCATTAAAGTAAAGTTCCAGCATATAGTCCCTCCTATTTATGCACAATTGTTTCCGTTCTTCAGAGCCAAGTCCAGAGCCTTGTCTGCAGGGCTGATAGACTCCAGCAGCCCCTGGACCTCACTCTTCAGCCGCCGGAATTCGCCGCACAGCTGCTCCCACTCTGTCAGTTTCTCGCTTGCGACCCCCTCCCGGAGCCCACGCCGCACAGCTTCCGCCAACGCCTCCTCCAGTCTGGTGTGGTAGGTACAGACATCGTACTCCAGCTTGCCGTCACCTTTCACATGAGCTTTTTTCAGCATATAACACACGCCGCTTGCGTCCAGATAGTAGTTGTCGAAGATCTTTAGCATAGAATACCTCCATTATTTTTTACCATTGTTTTTTCAGGCGATATACGGCCCAGGCCCTATGAGCTATCCATCCTGTAATCCCTCCTTTATTGTATTTTGAGACGGTCTAGCCGCCTGCCCCCAGTGACCCAGGAATCAGTCCAGCCAATCACCTACCAGGTCTATGGGATTTCAAGCTGTTTCCAACACCACATACTTTCTCCTCCTTTCTGCCCCCATACAACGGCCTTTTCCTTGCAAAGTACCACAGCCTTGCAAGGTTGCAGTGTGCGTTTATGTTCTTTGCATCGCTGTTTTTATCCAACTTTGCAATCTTGCAACCGTTATGCCACCGCAGCACCCTGTTCAAGGCCCGTAACCCAGCAGCAGCCACCCTCTAACGTCTTTTGCCGAATGTTTTTGACAATCCCCACACGGCTCAGATCACTGCGAGCATGGTTATAGGTGCTGTCACTGCATCCAGTTTCCTCCTGAATCAGCCTTTGCAGTTCCTTGCTGACCATGCACTTGTCCGGGGCGGAATTCAGCATGGCCAGGATCCTGCTCTGAACACCTGCATACTTCGGAGCCGCCCGATCCGGCTTTTCCCGGCAAAAATCCTCATCCTTCCAATCCGAGGTCGAGTCAAATTTTGCCCTTGCCGTCTCAACCCCCTTGACCGTCACCGTCTCCGTGGTAAAAAGGATCGTGTCTGCTGGGGCATCATAGCTGCTCTTCTCGTGAGAGACATAGATCTTGTTGCTGTTCTTTGCATGACCCATGATCAGCACATTGCGGGCAGTATCCCAAAGCTCGCCCGAGCCATTGAGGCGTTTGCGCCCACACGCACCTGGATTTTTGTTGGTATGGGTCACCAGCAGGATCGCAAACCCGTGCTGCTGCGCCTGCATCCGCAACAGCTGAAGCAAATTCCGGATCTGCTGACGATTGTTTAGATTGACAGAATCTGGTAAAAACGCCTGAAACGGGTCGATGACCAGCAACAGTGGGTCCCCTGCGGCGATCCAATTCATCAGGTCCGGGTCCCCAAGCTGCGGCATCTTATGCATCTCCTCGTAGTATGTATCGGGAGCGATCACAGCAACCTTGTTCAGATCCGCCCCTGCGGCATCCATCCGTGGGCACAGCACCGTGTCGATAGGGTCCTCACCTGCCAAGATCACAATGTTGCCCGTCCCTTCAGATGCCTGGGGGAAAAACTCTGTGGGCTCGCCCGTCGTCAGCGACTTTGCAATCTGCGCCACGAACTGCCCCTTGCCTACGCCTCCATCACCGCAAAGCAGCGTGATCTCGCCACGGTGCAGGAACCCGGAGGCCAGCTTCTCGCATTTTTTAGGTGTCACGTTGCTCAGCCGCCGGAGCACTCCTCCGTCCTGGGCCAGCATATCCAGCACACGCCCCTCTCCCATGGCAGGGGCCGTGGGCTCTGCAACGGGTGCAGTATCCTGTACCACCCCCTCGTCAGCCACCTGTGCCTTCAGGGGCAACTGCAGCAGATTCGTATTGAAAATGTCATTTTTTCCCATGTTCACATTCCTCCTTGTCCAAATAAATTTTTGACGATGTTCAGTTTTCAAGGTGCTCCACCCCGCTTTCACAGGGCAGCCGCCTGCTCCGCCGTTCAGGGTCAGCTTGCGAGTCGCCTCGGTCACTGCCCCCACACACAGGGCACGCTTGTCGGGATGTCGAGCTCGTCCGGGGCTTGCCGGCTGCGCTCTCCTCCGTGGGTGCATAAGCATATCACGCCTCGAAGGATTTGTCCAGTGGCTTTTTGAAAAAACTTCACCAGACTGGCTACAAGGCGCTTCTGGCTCGTTTTCCAGATTTTTGCCGTAAAGCTCTACGCCATCTGTAAAAATCCGTTGTAGAGGCTTGCAGGCGTGTTTGCGTCCACACAAACACCATATCATAGGTCGTTAAAACTGTCAAGAGCTGCTCGCTCCCTTCTGCCACCCACACAATCAGCCTACCAAAATACTGGTTATGTAATTTTATTGGTTTATTCTGCCCCCGTAATCCGTGGCATATCATATCAAAACACTAGGTATTCAGTTTTATCGTCACGTTTCATATCAGCAGCCCAATCTACAACATATTAACTTACCGGTTATATCGTATTATTGGGATCAACTCCGCTATTGTGCCCAACCCAATTTCCGTATACTACTGTTGTCAAAGCCCTCGATTTCCACTCCTGCACTTTCCTCAGTCATTTGAATCTATCCTGTTAAATCCAAAATGTAGCTTTTCGTATTAGGATTCCTGAATTCTAGATCAGCAAAAAATCACGAAGTTTTTGCGCTCATTCCTTGTCTAAGTCATTCACCTTACCTTATTATAAATAGATGAGTACATTATTATATAATATAGATGCGTTCCACAGCCTTTCTTTGGTACAAACATTTTCTTCGCATCATCGTCTATTTTATTCATTATTTCTCAAGTCATAATGTTTCTATTTGTAAACAGATATTGACTCAGTTCTGCACTTCTTTATATTTTCGTTTTTTCATTGTGTATACGTCATTTGACGTCAATTGCATTTTCTGCTTTCTGTTGTTTTCTCTTACATAATCGAATTAACAATGTTTAAACAAAAAAGCAGCTCCACCACCCGGCGGAACTGCTCCCAAGCACACGATCTTCTATTCTTTTACAGGTTCATCAAGGGGCTGGTCTGGGTGCCCCGGTCCACGATGTCCTTATCCTTGATGCCCAACAGATACCGCTGGGTGATCATGATATTAACGTGCCCCATCAGGCGAGAGACACTATACAGATCCAGGCCATTCTTCAGCTGCATCTGAGCGAAGGTATGGCGGCAGGTGTGGGGGCTGACCCGTACCGAGGAGGAGACTCCCACTTCCTCTGCAGCGTGCTTCAACATCCGAGCAACTGCCTCATCCGTGAGGGGCTTGCCTGTTTTGCTGAGGAAAAGGTTTCTGTGGCAGGTGGGGCATTCTTTCCGGTAGCCATCCCGGAGCGCACAGTATTTGATGAGCTGCTTGGACAGTGCCGGAGATTTAGGAACCACACGCTCCTTGCCGCCCTTGCCATGCTTCACCAGAATGTAATCCGGTTTGATGTCCTCCGGTTCCATCAGGATCATCTCGTTACAGCGCATCCCTGTGTCAAACAGCAGCATGATGATGGTCTTGTTCCGCACCTCCAGAAAGTCCTTACCGTCGTAGAACTGGATCATCCGCTTCATTTCTGCTGCGGTAAAGGTATCAATGATGGTCCGGGGCTGCCGCAGTGGCTTCACCTTTTTGGCCGGGTTATCTCGCTCTTCCAAATAGCCCTCCTCCACCAGATAATTGAACCAGGTGCGCCAGACCTTCAGCAGGTCGTTGATGTACCGGGGCGTATTGCCTGCATCCTGCTTTTCCTTCATCAGGTCCCGAAGGTGCCTTGGGCGCACATCCTCCAGTTCCGTGATCTGCTTTCGTTCCAGAAATTCCAGCAAGAACCGGGTAGATGCCCGATAATTCCGCAGAGACCCCTTTGCCAGGTGGCGGCATTCACAGTCATACAAAAATTCGTCCCGAAGCTCTTTCAAACACATAAAAAAACACCCTTCCTTTTGCGGCGGACCACAAAAAGAAGGGCAAAAAACTCCTAGATATGGTTGTCGTACCTAGTCAGGCTTGTTCGTAGTTGAGCAAGGCAAACTCTGGCAGACAAATCAGGCGATTTTTAACGACAGAACGTCATTAGCAGTTCTCAGCGAAGTACTTAATGGTACGAACCATCTGAGAAGTGTAAGAGTTCTCGTTGTCGTACCAAGACACGACCTGGACCTGGTAGGTGTCGTCGTCGATCTTAGCGACCATGGTCTGGGTAGCGTCGAACAGAGAACCGTAACGCATACCGATGACGTCGGAGGAAACGATCGGGTCCTCGTTGTAGCCGAAGGACTCAGAAGTAGCAGCCTTCATGGCAGCGTTGATGGACTCAACGGTAACGTCCTTACCCTTGACAACGGCAACCAGGATGGTGGTAGAACCGGTGGG
>UMBF01039243.1_pt1 | contig 11874 bp, 9 predicted proteins | sample 1963901 | NCBI WGS metagenome assembly UMBF01 (sample SAMEA4835935, study PRJEB28245) | human gut metagenome | biome: gut microbiome; material: fecal sample | place: Denmark | collected 2008 | reverse complement strand
TGGTCTTTCACCACCTAGTTGTTGCCCATGCCGGGCGCACAACAAAAATGCCTGTGCAGGCTTCAAACCTGCACAGGCATTTTTGCTGTCGTAAGATTTATTCCGCCGTATCCGCCAGCATCTCCGTCACTTCTGCCTTGGTAAACTCGCCCAGCGGCAGCACCAGCTTAGCCAGCACTTCCTGCGGCAGACCTGCCAGCGCGGCACTCTGGTCTGCCTCGGCGTTCGCAGCAGGCAGCAGGTGAGAAAGCCCCTCGCCGTCCACCTCGATGCGGGCATAGTGCCCGGTGGCAATGAACGCGCAGTCCAACTCGGCAGCCTTGTCGGCCAGCAGCTGCAAAAGCCCGGCAGGCGTGACTTCGTGTTCAGCCGTGAATGTCTGCACCGCAAAGCCCTGCTGCTGCAAAATGCGCATGGCTGCGGCGGCGTCACTGCCGCTGTTCAATCCCAGCAGAACCTTATCCTGCTTTTCAAATGTGTTAAAACCGTTCATGTTTCTCTCCTTATGCCAGGGTCAGGCCTGACGGCCGCCGTATTTCTTGCTTTGCTCCACAGCCATGCGGTCACAGCGTTCGTTTTCGGGATGGCCGGCGTGGCCCTTCAGCCAGTGGTAGGTGATTTCATGCTTCTCGCTCTCGGCCAGCAGCGGGGCCCACAGATCCGGGTTCAGGGCGGGGGATTTGTCAGCCTTCTTCCAGCCGCGGGCGCGCCAACCCCTGGCCCAGCCCTTTTGCAGGCTGTCAATGACGTATTTGCTGTCGCTGTACAGGTCAATGGCGCATGGCTCCTTGAGCTGGCGCAGCGCCTCCAGCAGGGCGGTCATCTCCATGCGATTGTTGGTCGTGTTGGCCTCGCCGCCGGAAAGCTCCTTCTCGTACACCTTCTGCGCTGTGCGGAACCGCAGGATCGCGCCCCAGCCGCCCGGGCCGGGGTTGCCGCTGCAGGCACCATCGGTATAAATTTCAATATGCTTCATGCGTTGTACTCCGTATTTTGGTCTATAATACTACTATTATAGCAAGCCGGGCTTCATAAGGCAAGATATTTGACATAGACGCCATTTCCGATTATAATAGAGTGTAATTGCATTGTGTGTTTTATCGGGCCTGGCCGCGCCTTTTCAGGCGGGCTTTCCGAGCCCATTCCATTAGGCATAGGAGCATCCGCTCTTAAAATACATAGATCGCAACCGCTTTTGAGGGGATCCGGTACCTGCAGATGGCAGGCACCAGGCCGGAAATACGACGATTCGGAGGTTTTCGATGGAAGAGTTCAAGCCAAAACGTAAAAATACCGCACAGCCTGCCCAGAACGGCCAGAGTGCGCCCCATACCCGCAAGCCGCGCACACCCAAGCCCCAGGGTGAGAACGCCGCCAACGCGCAGCACAAGCCCCGCCGCCCGCGCCCCGCGCCCCCGGCCACTGCCGAGCAGAACGCCGCCGCGCAGAGCATCCCGGCTCCGCGTCCGCGCCGCCCGCGCCAGAATCAGAACAGCGCTGCACCCCAGAACGGTCAGGCTGCCGCACCGCACCCCCAGGGCCAGCGCCGCGGGCACCGTCCAAAGAGCCCGGAGCATCTTGAGATGACCACTCCGGCCATCCCGATGCACATCTGCCCGCTGGGCGGCCTCGGCGAGGTCGGCAAGAACATTACGCTGTATGAGTGCCAGGGCGACATGATCCTCGTTGACTGCGGCCTTGTGTTCCCGGATGCCGATATGTTTGGCGTCGATCTGGTCATCCCGGACTTCACCTACGTGCTCGAGAACAGGGACCGCATCAAGGGCCTGTTCATCACCCACGGTCACGAGGACCACATCGGCAGTCTGCCGTACCTGCTCAAAAAATTCAATGTGCCGATCTACGCCGCCAAGCTGACGATTGGTCTTATCAAGAACAAGCTCGAGGAGCACGGTCTTGCGTCCAGCGCGATCTTCCATGAGATCCGCCCGCGCCAGAAGGTCACGCTCGGTTGCTTCACCGTTGATCCGATCCACGTCAACCACTCCATCCCGGACTCGCTGGCCTTCGCCATCGACTGCCCGGCGGGCGTGGTCATCCACACCGGCGACTTCAAGGTCGACTACACGCCGCTGTCCGGCGACGCCGTGACCGACCTGCCCACGATTGCCGAGTATGGCCGCAAGGGTGTGCTGGCGCTGCTGGCAGATTCCACCAACGCAGAGCGTCCGGGCTTTACCGCCACTGAACAGACCGTCGCCGAAGGCGTGCGCCGTCTGTTTGCCAAGGCCGGTAAGCGCCGCATCATCGTGGCAACGTTCGCCTCCAACATCTACCGCGTGCAGCAGATCATCGACCTGGCGATTGAGTCGGGCCGCAAGGTCGCCGTCAGTGGGCGCAGCATGGTCTCCAACACCGAGATGGCCCGCGAGCTGGGCTACCTGCACGCGCCGGATAATGTGCTTATCACGATTGACGAAATCAACAAATACCCGCCGGAGAAGGTCGTGCTCATCACCACCGGCAGCCAGGGCGAGCCGCTGAGCGCGCTGTCCCGCATGGCGCAGGCCAGCCACCGTCAGGTGCGCGTCGGCCCCAATGACTTCATCATTATCTCGGCCCGCCCGATCCCCGGCAATGAAAAGACCGTCACCAAGGTCGTCAACGGCCTGCTGACCCTTGGGGCCGAGGTCATCTACGAAAATATGTACGACACCCACGTGTCCGGCCATGCCTGCCAGGAGGAGCAGAAGCTCATGCTGACGCTGGCCCACCCGCAGTTCTTCCTGCCCGTGCACGGTGAGTTCAAGCAGCTCAAGCGCCACGCCGAGACCGCGGAGCATCTGGGCTATATCCCGAAGCAGAATATCTATATCGCCGAGAACGGCCAGAACATCCGCCTTTCCGCGGATGGCATGACCGTTGAGAACACTGTTACGGCGGGCGCTGTGATGGTCGACGGCTACGGCGTCGGCGATGTAGGCAACGTGGTCCTGCGGGACCGCCACCACCTGTCGGAGGACGGCATCATCATTGTGACCGCCGCCATCGACGGCAGCAACGGACAGGTTCTCTCCGGCCCCGATCTCGTCAGCCGCGGCTTTGTCTACGTGCGTGAGAGCGAGGAGCTGATGGAGGGAGCCCGCACCCAGGTGGAGATGGCCCTGGACCGCAGCCTGGCCGACAACCTGCACGACTGGGCCAGCGTCAAAGCTCGCGTGCGCGAGGCGCTGTCGAGCTATATCTACCGCCGCACCAAGCGCAGCCCTATGATCCTGCCAATTCTGCTGGAAGTGTAATTGTTTTCCTGAACAGGGGAGTGTACGATGAAACACAAGGATGGATTGGATATTGCCGCCCTGCTGCTTTTGCTGCTGGTCGCCATCGCCGCGATGGTCGTGCCGGTGGCCCTGACGCAGCCTGCCCTGCTGGCCGTGCCTGCGGTGCTGGTACTGATCGCGCTCTGTGTAGTGCTCTACCAGCGCCGCCGCCTGCGCGCGTTTCTGGCCAGGCAGCTTTGCAGCACCGAATTTTGAGAACAGCCGTATCCAGTACAGCCTGGCAAATCTGCCTATCCCCACGGTGCTTGTCAACGACGGGCGCGTTTTGTGGTACAACCAGTATTTCAGGCAGGATGTGCTGAACGATTACGACGCGGTGACCCGCCCGGTGAATCGCGTTCTGCCGGAGCTGGATCTGGCTGTCTGCTCCCGCCCGCACGGGCAGGACCTGAAAGTGGGGGAGCGCCGCTTTACGGCCTATGCAGGCTCAGCCAAGGGCAGCCGCGGGGCCAGCCTTGTGTATCTCATCAATGATACGCTTTATAAAGAAACGCTCGACGAGTACAACGAGAGCCGCCCGGCTTGTCTCATCATCGTCATCGACAGCTATGACGAGCTGTTTGACGATATGAAGGACAGTGAGCAGGCCAAGGAGCTGGAGGCTATCAACAGCCTGTTGGAGAAATACATCGGGCGCAGCACCGGCTTTTTGCGCAAGGTCACGAACAGCCGCTACATCGCAGTGGTGGAGGAGCGTGACGTCCGCTGGATGCTGGCGGAGCGCTTTGACATCCTCGATAAGGTCCGTGCGCTGCATCCCGGCGGGCTGACCACGCTGTCCATCGGCGTCGGCCACGGCGGAAAGACCCTGCAGGAATGCCACCAGATGGCGCGCGAGAGCATCGACATTGCCCTGGGCCGCTGCGGTGACCAGGCCGCCGTTAAGACCGTTGACGGCTTTGAGTTCTACGGCGGTATCTCCCACGGCGTCGAGAAGCGCAGCCACGTCCGCAGCCGCATTATTGCCAACGCGCTGTGCGACCTCATCAAGCGCAGCGACAGCGTCATCATCATGGGGCACCGCATGAGTGACCTCGACGCCGTCGGCTCCGCCATCGGCGTGCTGCGCATCTGCAAAATGTGCGATGTGCCCGCGGTCATCGCCATCAACAGCGAGGCTACGCTCGCAGGGCCGCTGCTCAAGACTTTTCTTGATGCAGGCGAGGGCCACGACTTTATCGCCCCCGATCAGACGCTCGACGTCATCACGCCGAATACGCTGCTGATCGTCGTCGATACCTACCAGAAGCGCCTGCTGGAAAGCCAGCAGATCTACGAAAAGTGCAAGCGCGTCGTCGTCATCGACCACCACCGCATGGCGGTGGGCCACATCGACAACCCGACGCTGATCTACCATGAGCCCTATGCGTCCAGCGCCAGCGAGCTGGTGTGTGAGCTTCTGCAGTTCATGCCGAAGGAAAACAACATCACACCTTTGGAGGCCCAGGCACTTTTGGCCGGCATCATGCTGGACACCCGCAGCTTTGCGCTGCATGTCGGCGTGCGCACCTTTGAGGCTGCTGCTTGGCTGCGCAGCCGCGGTGCCCAGACCGCTGACACCAAGCTGCTGTTCAACACCTCAAAAGAGGAGTACGAGGCCCGCGCCCACATTGTGGAGGCGGCCTACATATACAAGGGCTGTGCCATTGCCCTGTCGGATGAGCTTGAGGCCGGTATGAACGTTGTGCTGCCGATGGCAGCCAACGATCTGCTGACCATCAACGGCGTCGATGCCAGCTTTGTGGCAGTCGCCAAAAACGACGGCGTCAATATCTCGGCGCGCAGCATGGGCGCGCTGAACGTGCAGGTCATTCTGGAGCCGCTGGGCGGCGGCGGCCATCTGATGATGGCGGGCGCTCAGCTCCAGAACTGCACGCTGCAGGATGCGGAGCACCGCATCCGTGAACAAATCGACCTTTACCGCGCGGCGCAAAAGGAAAATACTGCGCGGTAATTGTGATAAAAATTTTGGGAGGGAAACCCTTATGAAGATCATTCTCAAACAGGACGTCAAGACCATCGGCAAAAAAGACGAGATCCACGAGGTTTCGGACGGTTACGCCCGCAACTTCCTGTTCCCGCGCAACCTGGCAGCCCCCGCGGATGCCGCAGCGCTGAACCAGGCCCGCACCAAGAGCGAGGCCAAGGCCCACCACGAGGCCGAAGCACGCGCCGCCGCAGAGGAGCTGGCCGCCAAGATCAAGGGCCAGGTCGTGACCGCCAAGGTCAAGGGCGGTGCATCCGGCAAGCTGTACGGCAAGGTCACCGGCAAGGAGGTTGCCGAGCTGCTGACCGCCCTGACCGGCACCGAAATCGACAAAAAGAAGGTCGAGCTGCCTTCCGCCATCAAGGAGTTCGGCAGCTATGATGCCTCCGTGCGCCTGTACGCCGGTGTCGTCGCACCCTTCAAGCTGAAGGTCGAGGAGCTGTAATTTGCCGTCTGGCAGGGAAGGAGGATGTCCGCTATGCCGAAAAATGAAGAAGTAAGCCTTGCCAGCCTGGGCATCCAGATGCCCTACAGCATGCAGGCCGAGCAGAGCGTGCTGGGCGCGGCGCTGGTGGATGAAACGGTGCTGAACCGCCTCATCACCGACATGGAGCCCGAGATGTTCTACTCGGACCAGAACCGCGCCATCTATGAGACGATGCGCTCGCTCTACACCGAGAGCGAGGCCGTTGACATTGTCACGCTTGTCAATGCGCTTGCCAGCAACAAAACGTTTGCCAGCGCCGACGACGCCAAGGTCTATCTGGCCCGCATCGCCGAGACACTGCCCTCGGTCTCGAACGTTGATTCCTATTTTAAAATTGTCAAGGAGAAGTACCAGGGCCGCCGCCTGATCGACGCCGCCCGGTCCATCCTGAACGAGACCGCCTCCGGCGAGGACGCCGATCTTCTGCTCGAAAGCGCGGAGCAGAAGATCTACGACATCCGTTCCGGGCGCGACAAGTCGGGCGTCAAGACGATCCGCGAGTCCATTCTCGAGGTCATCGACACGATGCAGAAGCTGAGCGGCGCGGACCGCGACAAGTTCGCCGGTATCCCCACGGGCTTCAACTATCTGGACACGGTCCTGACCGGGCTGGGCCGCTCGGACCTGATTATTCTGGCCGCCCGCCCCGGTATGGGCAAGACCTCGTTTGCGCTGAACATTGCAACAAACGTTGCCCGCCAGCAGAAGGTGCCGACGATCATTTTCAGTCTGGAAATGACCTGCGAACAGCTGACGGACCGCATTCTTTCCAGCACGGCGAACATCGACAGCCAGGCATTCCGCACGGGCCGTCTGAACAACTCCGACTGGAACGATTTTGCACAGGCCACGTCGCTGCTCTACAACGCTCCGATTTACATGGACGATTCCTCCGGTATCTCGGTGCCGGAGATCAAGGCAAAGATCCGCACGATCAACCAGGATCCCAAGAAGGAAAAAATCGGGCTTGTTATCATCGACTACCTGCAGCTGATGCAGAGTGCCAAGCGCACCGAGAGCCGCGTGCAGGAGATCAGTGACATTACCCGGAACCTCAAGATCATGGCCAAAGAGCTGAACGTACCAGTCATCGCGCTTTCCCAGCTGTCCCGTGCAGCGGAAAAGACGACGGGCCGCTCGGATCACCGGCCCCAGCTTTCCGACCTGCGCGACTCCGGCTCTATCGAGCAGGATGCCGACATCGTGCTGTTCCTCTACCGCGCGGCCTACTACAATGCCCAGAACGGCGAGGAAAACCAGGCCAATGAGAATGAGGCCGAGTGCATCGTAGCCAAAAACCGTCACGGCGAGACGAGCGTTGTCCGTCTGGGCTGGGACGGCGCGCACACGCGCTTCAGCAATCTGGATGTGACCCATGAGTTCTGACGCGGAAAAAACTGTACAGCGTATGGATGAGGCTCTGTTGGACAACTGCCGCCGACAGGGTCTGTTCAAGTCTGGCGACAGAGTCATTGCGGCCTGCTCCGGTGGGGCAGACTCGATGGCTTTGTTGCTTTTTTTACTGCGCCATCGCCGCACGCTGGAGATCGAGGTGCTGGCGACTCACGTCAACCACGGTATCCGGGGCGAGACCGCCCGCCGCGATGCCGACTTTGTGGCGGACTTCTGCCGCCGGAACGGCGTGGAGCTGTTCCTGTATGACGCCGTGCAGGAAGGCATAGAGGTGCCGCCCCGCCCGAGCGAGGATTGGGCCCGCGGTCTGCGCTACGGCTGGTTCGATGAGTTGGCCGCGCGGGAGGAGGCCGTCATTGCCACGGCCCACACGATGTCCGACCAGGCTGAAACGGTGCTTTTCCGCATGGCGCGCGGCACGGGTCTGCACGGGCTGACCGGCATCCCGCCGCGCCGCGGCTGCTATGTGCGGCCCTGCCTCTGCCTGACCCGCGCCGACACCGAGGCATACTGTGCCGCGCTGGGGCAACACTATATCCGGGATGAGACGAACGACCAGGACGTCTATGCGCGCAACCGCATCCGGCATGATGCCATCCCGGCGCTGCAATACGCCAACCCCGCCGCCGAGCGCAGCATTGCGCGGCTCTGCCGCCAGATGCGCGCGCTGGACGACTGGCTGACCGGCGAGGCCGCCGCCCTTCTGCAGGCGGCCACTGTGCCGGGCGGCTATGATGTCACGGTCCTGCGCCGCGCCGAGGGACCTGTGCTGGACGCCGCGCTGCACGCGCTGGTCAGCCCCGTGCGCGACGCCGAGGAAAAGTATATCAGCCTGCTGCACTTCCTTGTTTTAAAGGGGGAGGGTGCTGTTCAGCTGACCCCGGACGTAAACTATAAAATACAGGACGGTCTGCTCGTCTGCCTGACGCAGGAGGGCTCTCAGACCCTTCCCGCGCCGCCGCAGCCCTTTGAACCGGGTGATTTTTACCTTCCGGGTGGTTATTTTGTGAAATTTCAGGTCGTAAAGTATGAAGATTTTCTAAAAAATCAACCAATTTTCAAAAAAGACTTAAACTGCTGCGCAGATTGTGCTAAAATACAGGGGAATGCTATTCTGCGCACACGGCAGCCGGGGGACTTCTTCCGCCCGGCAGGACGCCATCTGCGAAAAACACTCAAAAAATATTATAATGAACTTGGTATACCGCAGGCCGAAAGGCCGCTGCTCCCGCTGCTGGCTGACGGCAGTGAGGTGCTGTGGCTGTGGGGCTGCGGCTTTGCCGAGGGATGTGCCCCCGATGAGTACACCCACGAGGTACTGACGGTGCGGACAGAAAAAACAGGGGAGGCATAACTCTGATGTACAGCATGGACAATGATATTGACCACATTCTTGTATCGGAAGATGCGCTGAAGGCCAAGGTCAACGAGCTAGGCGCACAGATCAGCCGCGATTACGCGGGCAAAGACCTGCTTCTGGTCTCAATCCTGAAGGGTTCCGTCGTCTTTATGGCGGACCTGATGCGCGCGGTTCAGATTCCCTGCGCCATCGACTTTATGGTCGTTTCCAGCTACGGCGGTGCCAACACGTCCTCCACGGGCCTTGTCAAGATCATCAAGGACTTGGACGCCGACCTGACCGGCAGGGACGTGCTGATCGTTGAGGATATTCTGGACACCGGCATCACGCTGTCCAAGCTGGTTCCGGTGCTGAAAATGCGCAACCCCGGCAGCGTGAAGATCTGCACCATCCTCAGCAAGCCCAGCCGCCGCATGGCCGACATAGAGCCGGACTACTGCGGCTTTGAAGTGCCGGATGAGTTCGTGGTCGGCTATGGTCTGGACTACGACGAAAAGTACCGCAACCTGCCCTATGTGGGTGTTCTTAAGCCGGAAGTATATTCCGGCGAATGATAAAATGCCCGGTGTGCACACCGGATAGGAGTTGATTTCTTGAAGCAAAAACAACCGAAATTCAGCGGCATCCTCGTGGTAGCCGTCCTGATGGTGTTGGTCCTGTTCATCGTCAGCCTTTCGCCGCTGCTGGCAGCGTCCGGCAGCAAGGACACGACCTACTCCGAGATTTACTATTACTTTGAAAATCAGCAGGTGACATCGTTCCGTCTGGACCTTGGCACCGGCAGCCTGGAGTTGTGGCTCAAGGAGGGTAAGGCTGCTCTGCCGGAGTCCAACGCCGCAGCCAGCCTGCCCACCGGCGGCCTGCTGACCGGCGTGTACAGCTCGGGCGATAACGCCCTGCCCGCCAACGGCGGCACCGTCTATATGACCTATAAGCTGCCCTACGGCGGCGACTTCAACACCGGCAAGATCTCCGATTTTGTTGACGAGTACAACGCGGCCAACCCGGATGCGCCGATGGTGTTTGACTACGTCGCCGCCAAGACGAGCATTCCCTGGCTGGAGATCATCTTCTACGTCGCAATGCTCGGCAGCATCGGTATGTTGTTCATGTCGATGTACCGCGGCGGCGCGGGCGGCGGCATCATGAATGTAGGCCGCGCCAAGGTCAAAGATCAGCAGGAGAACCAGCGCAAGGCAACCTTTGCCGATGTGGCCGGTGCCGATGAGGAAAAGGCCGAGCTGCAGGAGGTCGTTGAGTTCCTGAAGGCCCCGAACAAGTTCAACTCCCTCGGCGCACGCATTCCGCACGGCGTACTGCTTGTCGGCCCTCCGGGTACCGGCAAAACGCTGCTGGCCCGTGCCTGTGCCGGTGAGGCCGGTGTGCCGTTCTACGCGATTTCCGGTTCCGATTTCGTCGAGATGTACGTCGGTGTCGGTGCCTCCCGTGTGCGCGACCTGTTTGAAAAAGCCAAAAAGACGATGCCTTCCATCATCTTCATCGATGAGATCGACGCGGTGGGCCGTCAGCGCGGCGCAGGTCTCGGCGGCGGTCACGATGAGCGCGAGCAGACCCTGAACCAGCTGCTGGTCGAGATGGACGGCTTCGACGCCAACGACGGCGTCATCGTCATGGCTGCCACGAACCGCGCGGACATTCTGGACAAGGCGCTGCTGCGCCCGGGCCGCTTTGACCGTCAGGTCTACGTCGGTCTGCCCGACGTCAAGGGCCGCGAGGAGATTCTGCGTGTCCATACAAAGAATAAGCCTCTCGGCCCCGATGTGAGCCTGAAAACGATTGCCCGCTCCACGGCTGGCTTCTCCGGCGCTGATCTGGAGAACCTCGTGAACGAGGCTGCGCTGCTGGCCGCCCGTCAGGGCAAGAAGGCCATCACCGAAAAGGAAATCGAGGAAGCCTCCGTCAAGGTCATGATGGGCCCTGAGAAGAAGAGCCACGTCGTCACCGACGAGGAGCGCCGCCTGACTGCCTACCATGAGACAGGCCACGCTATCACGGGCTATTTCAGCAAGCACCACGATCCTGTGCACCAGATCAGCATTATCTCCCGCGGCGGTGCGGGCGGCTACACAATGTATCTGCCCGAGAAGGATCCCAGCTACGTCACCAAGACCGCGATGTTTGAGAACATTGTCACCCTGCTGGGTGGCCGTGTAGCCGAGCAGCTTGTGCTGGAGGACATCTCCACCGGTGCGTCCAGCGACCTGCAACGCGCCACCGATACGGCCCGCGCCATGGTCACCCGCTACGGCTTCTCCGAGCGGATGGGGCCTGTCGTCTACGGCAGCGACCCCGGCGAGACCTTCCTGGGACGTGACTTCGGCCAGGGCAAGGGCTACTCGGAGGCTATCGCATCCGAGATCGACAACGAGATCCGCGACATTGTGGATGAGGCCTATGAGACCGCCCGCCGCACCCTGACCGAGCACATGAACGAGCTGCACAAGGTAGCAGGCGTTCTTATGGAGCGCGAAAAGATCAGCGGTGAGGAATTCAAAACATTGATGGAAGGCGGGACCCTGCCGCCTTATGATCTGGGCAGGGGCGAGACCGCCCAGCCTGTAGCACCTGCGCCGGATTCTGCCGCACCTGTGCAGCCTGCCGAACAGCCCGAAACCCAGCACCCTGCCGAGCCGGCCAACCCCCAGCCCGACACGCAAGAGTAAAGAGTAGGTGTAACTATGGATCAGAATTTTTCCCTGATGGCGCAGTCCCGCGCCAACTACTATACCGCCGGAAGTCCGGTGCAGTTCGTGCGTGTCGAACTGCTGAAGGGTGACACGACCGGTGAGGTCGCCGTCTGCCTGACCTTCAAGAATGTCGGCACCGAGCCGTTGACCGGCCTGGTCGTCCACTTCAAATGTAAGGATGCCGCCGGTCAGGTCCTGTGCGAGGATGACTTCTACTATGAGCAACTCAACGCCCAGCCCGGTGCCGTGTTCGGCAGCGATGACGCTGTCTATGTCAGCGACACGCCGGTTTCCAGCGTGGAGGTCGAGCAGGATCGCGCGTTCCTCAATGGCCGCGGCGTCGACCTGCGCAATTACAAGCGTGTTCGCTTGAACATGCCCCGCGTACTGCCCGGCTCCATCGCCAAGACGCTGCAGCAGCGCACCGGCAATGTCCAACTGACCTGCGTGCCCCAGGACACCGAGTACGGCTGGTTCTGCGCCTGCGGTGCGTTCCATCCCAATGAGGAAAACACCACCGTCTGCTCCGAGTGCGGCGGTGACCGCGCCGGTATCAAGGCAACGCTGACCGCTATCCTGGAGGAGGCCCGCCAGGCCGCCGAACGCCAGCAGCAGGA
>UMBF01008743.1_pt1 | contig 11880 bp, 12 predicted proteins | sample 1963901 | NCBI WGS metagenome assembly UMBF01 (sample SAMEA4835935, study PRJEB28245) | human gut metagenome | biome: gut microbiome; material: fecal sample | place: Denmark | collected 2008 | reverse complement strand
GTCGCTACGAAGCCGAGTGTGTCGGACTGGACGAGAATGCACATCTGCTGGTGAAAACCGCGGACGGACAGGTAAATACCCTGTCCTCGGGCGAGATCAGCATCCGACTGTAAACCGCATTTTTATACATTATATATAAGGAGATATTTCTATGTTTCAAACCGCTGCAGGCGTGACCGTTCCGTTCCCCGAAAAGCTGTCCGAGCAGTACGAGCTGGACGGCAACACCATCACCGCAAACCTCAGCTTCGAGAAGCTGAGCGACTTTGTGCATTCGTTCTACGCCGAGCTGGACGAGCCGCTGTTCCTCGCCATCCATCCGGATGCGGAAAGCGATGAGGTCTGGTATCTGGACGGCATGACGAAAAAGCAGCTGACCATGATTTTAGACGGCTACGGCGAGCTGCTGTATCAGGACGGTCTTTCGGCATTCGCCATTGGCTCTCTGACCACCGAGGAGGAGCTTTTCGTACAGAAGTACAAGGTTCTGTCCATTTACAGCGAGACTGCAAAGCGTTTCGTTCCCCTGCTGAAAAAATACGGCATGGAGCCGACCGGACATCTTGTCACCGCATGGGATACGTTCTCCGAAGAAAAGCCCGGCGCCGCAGAGCGCCTCGAGATCGCCGGTCAAACCGTGCCGGATATGATTAAAGAGCTGTGCAAGATCGGCATGTATAAAGGTTAATTATAGGGCTTATATGAAAAAAAGACACCGAAAAAATCGGTGTCTTTTCTTATCTGGCTTACATTTAGATTTCCATGATGATCGGCAGGACCATCGGACTGCGCTTGGTCTTCTTGAACAGGTAATCACTTACATCGCCCTTGATGGCGGATTTCAGGCTGTTCCAGTCACGCAGATTCTCTACCGAGCAGCGGTCGAGCGCCATCTGCGAAATGGTACGCAGTTCCTCCATAAGCGCCTCGGCTTCCTTGACGTAAACGAAGCCGCGCGATACGATATCCGGACCCGCAATGACAACACCGGTCGTTGCATCAACCGTGACAACGATAACCAGCAGACCGTCCTCGGACAGATGCTTGCGGTCACGCAGAACGGCAGTGCCGACATCACCGATGCCCAGACCGTCTACCAGCAGACGGCCGGCCGGCACGGAATTGCCCAGACGGGCGGAATTCTCTCCGATCTCGACCGGACGGCCGATCTCGGTGATGAGCACGTTCTTCGGGTTTACGCCCATCTCCTGTGCCAGACGCGCGTGCTGCACGAGCATGCGGTACTCGCCGTGTACGGGAATGAAGTACTTCGGCTTGCACAGACCGAGCATCAGCTTAAGATCCTCCTGGCAGGCATGACCGGAAACATGGATGGCTGCCGAACGGTCGTAAATGACCTCAGCGCCCTGCTTGTACAGCTCGTTGACCATGTTGTTGATCGACTTCTCGTTGCCCGGGATAGCAGACGCTGCGATCAGGATACGGTCGCCGGAATTGACCTCCACCTGCTTGTGGCTGCCGTACGCCATACGGTACAGCGCGGACATGGTCTCACCCTGAGAGCCGGTGGATACGATGATCAGCTGACTGCGCGCGTAGCGCTTGATCTCGGAAATGTCGATCATGACCTTGCCGGAATCCTTCAGATAACCCAGCTCCATCGAAACCTTGGAGATCTTCTCCATGCTTCGGCCGCAGACAGCTACCTTGCGTCCTGCCTTGGCGGCAATGTCGAGAATCTGCTGCAGACGCGATACATTGGACGCGAACGTTGCAATGATGATGCGCTGGTCGCTCTCCATGATAAATTTCTCGAGCGATTTGCCGACGATCTTCTCACTCGGCGTGTAGCCCGGACGCTCGACGTTGGTCGAGTCGCTCATCAGCGCAAGCAGTCCCTTCTTGCCCAGCTCACCGATGCGGACAAGGTCGATCATCTCACCGGAAACCGGCGTCAGGTCGATCTTGAAGTCGCCCGTGTGCAGGATGGTGCCCAGCGGCGTGGTAATCGCCAGCGCAACCGAATCCGCAATGGAGTGGTTGGTGTGGATAAACTCGATCTTGAAGCAGCCGAGCTTAATCGTATCACCGGCGCGCACGCGGTTCATCTTGACCTTCTGGGGCATCTTGTGCTCGGACAGCTTGGTCTCGATGATGCCGCAGGTCAGTCGGGTCGCGTAGATCGGTGCGTTGCACTCGCGCAGAACATACGGAATCGCGCCGATATGGTCCTCATGTCCGTGGGTGATCACATAGCCGCGCAGCTTGTTCAGATTGCGCTTGAGGTACGTTGTATCCGGAATGACCAGGTCAACGCCCAGCATGTCGTCATCCGGAAAGGCAACGCCGCAGTCGATAACTACGATGTCATTGCCGTACTCGATCACCGTCATGTTCTTACCGATCTCGTTCAGACCGCCGAGCGGTATGATCTTCAGTTTTTCCTTCATAATAGTATTATCACTTTCCTTTATCTGATTGTTGTTTATTATATGTACGCGGATGTCGTTTCCGCTTTTCTGAAAAGGCAGACCATGCGATCCCGTCTGTCTTTATCCACATGTGAAGGATGCGGTCCGTTTTCGCTGCAAATGGCACAGCGCATTCCCACACGGACTGCAAACACTTATTTTTAATATACCACAGCTCAGCAGAATTGTAAAGAGTCAGTCACCAAAGCGCTCTGCACGGCTTCGTCGAAACAGCCAATCTACCTATATACTATTTATGCACAGTGTCCATCTGTTTTACCCATTCTGCGTGTCCTGCATAATGACCGGTCAAACCGGGCAGACTTCCCTTTCGGTCCCTGCGGTTTGTAACAAAGCCGCCGATGTGCGTTTTACACGGCTAACCGTAAAAAACCGTATTTTCGCCCAATTATGCCATACAGATTAACGAAATCCAGCGATAAACTCTGTGAAATGTGCACAAAATTCTATGAAACCGTTTGACAAATCGGAGAGGATGCAGTATGATTGGTTACAGTTCGGAAACAGAACGTAAACAAAACAGTAACAACCCAGAAAACAACATCGGTTTTTCCGGTGGCGCGGGAAGTGTTCCCGCTGCGTTTTCACCTGACTTTTAGGAGCGTAACACAAATGTCTATTTCTCTGCGTAAGCATGCTGCCATGTTCCTCGCGGCAACCTTCACGGTAGGCTCGATGGCAACCTTCGGCGCTGCTGCACTGGATCAGCCGACTGCGGTACTCTCTTCCACTCTGAACCATTCTGTCGGCACGGTGCTCACCTCTGCCGAGATCTCCAATGCACAGCAGGCTATGGCGAAGGCAAAGGCTTCCGCACTCAAGGCACAGCAGGATGCTGCCAAGAAGGCGCAGGAGGAAGCTGCTAAGAAGGCTGAGGCTGCCAAAAAGGCCGCTGAAGAAGCAGCTAAGAAGGAAGCCGAGATCAAGGCCGCTGCAACCCAGACCGCTTATAACCAGCTGGTCGCAAGTGCAGCCACCGCCCGTCCGGTAGCTTACTCCACAACGTATCTGGCAAGCGATGCCATCAAGGCAAATGCCACTGCGCTTGGCAATTATAAACTGACCTTCTACGATCCGTGCGTTGAATGCAACGGCAACAATCTGGCACTGACCGCTACCGGCACCACCCTGACCGAAGGCCGCACGATCGCAGTTGACCCGTCCGTCATTCCGCTCGGCAGCCGCGTATTCATCGAGGGCTACGGCGTGTTCATCGCTGAGGACACCGGCGGAGCGATCAAGGGCAACAAGATCGACATTGCAGTAAGCACTCACGAGCGTGCAAACGAGCTTGGCGTGCAGTACGCAAATGTATATCTGCTGAAGTAAATTTTTGAAGAGCTGTGCGAAAGCACGGCTCTTTTTTCTTCTGGTTTGAACAGTTTGGAGACCGAGGACAGGTGCGTCCTCGGTTTTCGTTTTGTATTTCGCGTCAGAATCGCGTGTGCGAGGATTTTGGTGAGTCTGCTCAAAACTACACGCCGAATTTGCAGGAACGATTGTGCGGCATTTGAGCGGGTTTTCGTTATCATTCCAGAAATTAGGGTTTTCGCTTGCGAAGCGAGAGAATCCTGCCTCCCCGGCAGGGGCGCAAGAGGGTAGACACCAATGGTTTCCACCCTCTGATTTTCTCCCCTTTCCTAAGATAATCTGGTGCAAGCCAGAGAACAGCGACCTCTGTGAAAAGGAGAACGGCAGAGGATTTTTTCTTTCGTGTCGTTCTCTAACTATTCGCAATGTCAGATACCTTGCTGCTGCACAGGCGGTTTCATCTCCGCAGGCGCGGCACAAGGTGAATTGCCCGAAGGGCACCCTGGGGGATGACCGTGACGCGCAACTCGTTGGTCTGGTGGCTACAGACGGCACCTGCGAATTTAGATGTTTGATATCATTTATCCTCGCAGGTGCTGTCTATCATAACACGCTTACGATTTGCGCGACACGGTTATGTCGCGCCTGCACAGACTCTCCGACCTGTGTAGCAGTACACTATCCGATACTGCGAAAAGGTAAAATAAAAGGACGAACCTAACAGGTTCGTCCTTACGACACGAAAAATCCTCTGCCTTTCCCCTTTTCGAAGCGGTCGCCGGTCTCTGGTCTGCGCCAGACTATCTAACAAGGGAAAGGTAGGAGTTCAAAGAGGGAGGGAAACCGTAGGTTTCCCTCCCTCTTTGCCCCAGCCGCGGGGCGGCATTACGCGCTCTCGCGCTCCTCCTGCACCTTGGCGATGCCATGCTGGATCGGCTTCCACTCGACCTTGCCGACCAGAGCGGCGATCGAGATCGGAACATAGGTGAGCATGAAGAACGGGAAGGTAAAGATATACAGCACCTTTTTCCACGCCGGACCTGCGATGCGCTTCCACTCGGCGATCATCGTCACCGCGCCGAAGGCAAACAGGCTGAACGTAATGCCGCGCACGGTCAGCATCAGAATACGGCCGAGCATGCGCATAACGCGGTATGTAATGTATGCCGGCTGTGCGAAGCTGGTCACGCACAGGAGTACGGCCAGCAGCAGTGAGCCGATGGTAACAAGGTTGCACGGTGCAACCGTCATCAGCATATCATAGCAGGACATGCCCGCCTTGCCGCCGCGCGTACAGCCGCGCAGCAGTGCGCCGGTATACTTTGCGTCCACCTGATAGAAGCCCTTGCTCCAGCGCAGACGCTGATCCCACGACTGACGGAAATGCTCCGGCTGCTCATCGTAGATGATGGCATTGCCGCAGTAGCCGATCTTACGGCCGCGGACCGCACTGGCGATGGAGAACTCGATATCCTCGGTCAGCAGATGATAATTCCATCCGCCTTCCTCACGGAGCACATCAGCCGAAATCAGAAAACCGGTGCCGGAAACCGCACAGTTGACGCCCAGACGGGTTCTCGGGCGGTTCAGGAAACGCGACTCACGCAGGAACCACAGTGCATAGCCTGCGGAGATCCAGTTCGCGCAGAAGTTCTGCGAATTGCGGTAGCTGGTCAGTGCGGAATACTCGCCGGTATCGTACATCTTGTTCATCTCACGGACGAACTGCGGATCTACGATGTTGTCCGCATCGAATACGAAAAACGCATCGTACGCATCCTCACCCTGCTCCTCAAAAATATGCTTAAACAGATAATCCAGCGCGTAGCCCTTGCCGACCTGCACCTTATTAAATCGCTCGTACACGATCGCACCGGCGCTGCGCGCTACCTCAGCGGTATTGTCCGTGCAGTTATCTGCAACAACAATGACATCGAGCAACTCTGACGGATAATCCTGCTCCTTCAAGGTGCGGATCAGTCTGCCGATAACGGCGGACTCATTGCGTGCCGAAATGATCGCCGCGTAACGGTGCAGCTCTGCATTTTCTACGCCGCCGCGCTGCTTGCCCCACAAGCCAACCAGAAGGTAAAAGATCTGGTACGCATACGCTGCAGTAAAGAAAATGAACAGCACCCACTGCATGCTCTCCAAAAACCGAAGCATAAAAATTCCTCGTTTCTTCTCCTGATGTATTTCTCTATACTTTAGATATTGTGGCGGTTGTTTCAACCCTTGTACTATAATAGCACTATTAACGCATTATGCAACATATTTTTAACCGGATTTCACAAAATTTTTAATTTTTCACTGTTCGCACAAAATTTTTGTGCTTTCATGCGTTTTTTTCATGCCACTTTGCCCTGTCTTTTCGTAAAAAAACAGTGAACCAGGAGACGCATTCGTTCCGCACCGCTGACGCTCTTTCACTTTTCCCTGCTGTTTGCCTGAACAAAGCCGGATTTTCTTTATAACATCATCAATTTCGTATACATTTCATAAAGGAAGGGAGGGCATTTTCCCTCGCCGCTCTCCCCTGCATATACAGCAAAACGGCTGCCGCATTGCGACAGCCGCCGGTATTTGATTATTAAGGCAACACCGCACAATTAAAGCTGCGGTGCTTTGCGGAAATTTTGTGTCCTGACTTTGTTGCAGTTTCACGGTAATACATCGAGTATTACCGCAAAACTGTGCCTCGTCAGTACGCAAAATTTACTCGCAAATCACTCTTGTTCAATTATGCGGTATTGCCTTAACCGTTTACCTGCTTTGCCAGCTCGTCAGCCAGCGCTTCGAGTGCGCCGAGCTGGTTCTCTGCCAGTGCAGACTTGATGGAGATCGTGTTCTCGAGGATGGTCATGTTCTTCATGCCCTCGAGCGTGCCGATCATCTGCTTGCCCGCGGTAGCGGCCCAGGTGCCGTTGTCAATGACGGCAACCGTGCGGTTCTGCAGGTTAAGCGCCTTGATATCGGACAGATATGCCTCCATCTTCGGCTGAATACCGCTGTTGTAGGTCGGCGCGGCGAGCACCAGATGGCTGCAGCGGAAGCTCTCGGCTACCAGCTCGGAAACATCGGTCTCAGACACGTCGTACATCGCGATATTCTTCACACCCTTGTCGGCCAGCATGCCTGCGAGCACGTTTGCGGCGTTCTCGGTGTTGCCGTACATGGTCGCGTAGGCAATCATGACCGTCTTGTCCTCCGGCTCATAGGTGCTCCACTTCTGGTACTTCTCCAGCAGCAGACCGAGATCCTTGCGCCAGATCGGACCATGCAGCGGGCAGATCATCTCAATATCGAGCGATGCCGCCTTCTTGAGCAGCGCCTGCACCTGTACGCCGTACTTGCCGACAATGTTGGTGTAGTAACGGCGGGCATCGTTCATCCAGGTGGTGTCAAACGTAATCTCGTCATTAAAAATGTTGCCGGCCAGTGCGCCGAACGTGCCGAACGCATCAGCCGAGAACAGGATCTTGTCCTTCTCGTCATAGGTGACCATGACCTCCGGCCAGTGCACCATCGGCGCCATGACAAAATGCAGGGTATGCTCGCCCGTGGACAGCTTGTCGCCTTCCTTGACGACTAGCGCACGCGCGGCAACGTCCGTTCCGTAGAACTGGGCAAACATGTCGACCGCCTTGGCACTGCATACCATCTTCGCTTCCGGATAGCGGCGCAGCATGTCGTCAATCATCGCACAGTGATCCGGCTCCATATGCTGAACAACCATGTAGTCCAGCGGACGGCCGTTCAGCGCGTGAACGACGTTTTCGATATACTGACGGCTGATGGACTCATCCGCCGTGTCAAACAACACGGTCTTTTCGTCCAGCAGCACATAGCTGTTATAGGATACGCCCTTGGGGATTGGGAACAAATTTTCAAAGCGGCTCAGGCGGCGGTCGCTGCCGCCAACATAAATGAGATCATCCGTGACCTTTCTGGTACTGTGCATCGCACGACACCTCCGTATAAATATCTATATTGAATTGTAGCATATTTTTGTGCATTCGTCCAGTGGGAGGGTTAGTCGCGGCGTACAAAAAACGACCGGTGAAACAGCCGGTTTTTGACGGGATACAGGTTTTGATCGGTTACAGCAGCGTGCAGGTACCGAGCACCATGAACAGACCAAGCGACAGGCTGATCAGCCGACCGACAATCTCGCCGGGAGTTTGCCGTTCAGCGCTCCGTGCAGCATATCGAATGAGCGTTCTGTTTTTGCCATGTGCATTCTCCGTTTCGTTTTTGTCTGCTTCTATTGCAGCACGGTTTTATTGATGAGAAAAGTACATGTTTCTCATGTTTTGCATTGCAATTCTGCATATATATTGTTTTGTCCGAAAATAAAGAAAAAGTGCAGAAAACTTGCGTTTTCTGCACTTTGAAAGCACGAATATATGATTAGCGCTTGCTGAACTGCGGTGCACGACGTGCAGCCTTCAGACCGTACTTCTCCGCAAGGCGCTAAACTGCGTGGTATTCAATTCCCGCAAAAAGCGACACAAATCGCACATTAAACGCACGCTTTCGCGTTTTTTAAACGCACGCAAGTTCTAAAATCGTGTGTTTTGGAACGCTGACTTTTGCGCTTTCTCGTACCTTTTTATGCCCTCGTGTCGTCAATTTGTCGTCAGATTCCCGGTGCAGTCGAGTTACTTCTCCATCGCCTCGGCCAGCTTACGGATCAGCTGTTCGCCGTACTGGTACCGCAGCAGATACTCGATGGTCTGCTCCTCCAGACCGGCAACCTCCTGCACGGTGTCGATGGCGGCCTGCACGTCCGGCGTGCCGTCCGGCACGAACGTGCGGCACTGCGGCGAGGTAATCGACGGCAGCTTACGCACGGCGTCGAAGTCCACCGCAAAGCCTGCCTGCTGGAGCGATCTCATCTTGATATAGTTGGTTGCATCCTTGCAGATGCACTCGCACTCGTAGGTCTTGCCATTGAGCAGGACCTTTTTCTTCTCTACCACTTCGTCGTCCTCCTTTTTCTCCGGTTCAACCGGCTTTGTCGGCGCAGTCAGCCGCGCCTTGAACTTACGCCACAGACTTTCGTCGCGTACCCACGGCTCGGGGCACAGCTTGCCGGTGACATCATAGTGCCGCACGACGTGATCTACGTCAATGCCGTACTTCGCCATGAGATACTTGACCAGCTCGACGGCACGGTCTACCGTCTGCGGCGTGATGGTGTACTTGCCACCTACGATGTCGCTGCACATTTCCACACCCAACGAATTACGGTTCATACAAATGCCGCGTAACGGGTGATGCGAGCTCTCGAGAGCGCCACCGCAGTGCCATGCTGCATCTCTATCACGCACGGACTGCGTAACGCTGTCCTTATCGACAAAATAGTGTGCACTTGCCCGTCGGCCTGCGCCCTGAAAATAGTGCGCGTTGCCCTCGTCGGTATCGCCGTCGTTGGCGGTATAGTGCATGACGATGTACTTGATCGAATTGCCGCCGCGGCCGGAGTAGTAGTTGCTCGAATCAGCCGGCACAAACGGAATGTTCATCAATCGTTCTCCTCCCCTAACTTATCCACTGCGTCCTTTGCTGCGGACAGCATCTTCTTGAGCCACTGTGGCACGGGTGCGCCCAGGTTAACTGCATTTTCGACGATTGAGCCCAACTCCGTGAGCGTGTACCACACGACCACCAGCGGGCACAGCAGTGTCGTATACTCAAACGGCAGCACGACGCCCGGCAGGTGCCCGAGCATGGCGCCGATGAGCAGATCAGCCGCACCGGCCACCATTACTACAATAACTGAGCCGATCTTGTGAAAGATGCCGTCTCGTGCTGACTTGCTCGACCACTCGCCGCGGTGCATTGCTGCTGCGGTGCCGGTGAGATAATCCACCGCCATGCAGCCCACAAACAGCACTACAAGCCAGCCGAACCAGCCCCAGAGTGAGGTCAGCAGCGCGACAACTGCCGTCACGGCCAGCTTAAAATCGTTTACTTTATCCATGGTTTTACCTACTTTCTTACGCGATAACGCGATTATATTCGTACTGTACGCGGATTGGATTGATCTCCGCATAGATGAGCGTCGTTTTCGGGTCAGTATGCCCGAGCAAATGCTGAATAACTGTCAAGTCCATGCCGGCCGACAGCGCATGCGACGCGAAGGTGTGCCTCATGAGATGCGGATAGAGTGGGCGCTCCATGCAGCCGTTTACGCGGCTTCTACATCCTTCGTACCGCCGAACTCCGCAGGTACAAGCTCCGGCATACCGCATTCGTCGATCAGGATTTCCGATACCTGCTTTTTCAGCTTCGCGGGCACCTTATCGAAGTCACACTTACCCAAAATAACTCTCTGTGCAAAAAGCATTGCCATCATAATAACCGTCCTTTCAAAACGTTCTTGAATGTTGTTGATTAACTTACGCATAAACTATTTGCGCCATTTCCGCGATGCAGTCCTCATAAAAAGACTGCTGATCGGTCGCGGCGCTGACCTGCGCCTTGAGCAGCTTGTTCTCCTGTTCGGCCTGTACCAGCCGGTCAGAGATCGTGTCCAGCGCGGCCGCTGTGCCGTCCACCGCACGGGTGTACACTGCGGTGACACTCGTCGGATCGGCGGCTGCGACCGTGGCCGTCTTGAGCGCGTACCCTGCCAGCACCTCCACCGTATCACCGGCATCGGTCTTGACCGTGAGCACGGCAGCATCCAGAGCCAGCACGGCCTCGACCGACGTTTCCGCAAACGGGATTGTCAGGCTGTCGCCCTGGCACTGATAGTCCAGAGCCTTGATGTCATTTACTTTCATGGTTACCCCTTTCTGTGGTCAGTTCGCCACATACTTATTGTATTGATGCCTTACACCTTCCTCGTTCAGCTCGGCGTAGATCTGCGTCGTTGCAATGTCTTCGTGACCGAGCAGCCGCTGGATGACGGTTACGTCCATACCGCCATTTAACGCATGGGTTGCAAACGTGTGCCGGAGCAGATGCGGGTGCACCCTGTCCTCCAGTCCGGCACGCTCACTCAGGCTGCGGACAATACGCTGGATCGCCCGAGGTTTCAGCGGCTCGTATGGCGATTTGTTGGACACAAACAGGCCGTCGCCGCCTTTGCGCTGCACGATGTACTCCTGCACCATCAGCCGCGCACGAACCGAGAAGTACACCACACGGTCCTTGTCACCCTTGCCGGTGACCTGCACCGACCGGTCTGCAAGATTGAGATCTGCCGCACGCAGCTGCGCGACTTCACTAAGACGGCAGCCGGTAGACACAAGGAACTCGATCAGCGCCTTTTCGCGGTAAGTTACGCAGGCATCGCGCAGGCGTTCCAGCTCTTCCACTGTCAGCGCCTGGCGGGCACCCTTCTTGTCCAATTTTAGGGACTTTATCTTTGCCATGGGATTCTTCTTAATGCGTTCCTCGGTGTGAAGCCATCCAAAGAACGCACGCAGTGTGTTGATGTGCGTTTGCAGCGACGTGTCTTTCAGGTGACGCGTTTCATCGAGGTACGAAATGTAGCCGCGAATGTCGTCGGTCGTTACCTTGGCAGCGCTCTTGTTCACCCTGGCGGCAAACATTTCGAGGTTGCAGCGGTAGTTCCCCAGGGTCTTGTCGGATAAGCCGTCAATGCGTTTCGCGCCCAGATAATACTTGATCCTGCGGTGCAGATCGCTGCGCTGTTCGTCCGATTCTTTCGTGATAGAATAGTCCTTTAAGATCGCGGCGAGCGCTTCGGCGGTCACAGGCGTACCTTTGGAAAAAGTTTCGGAAAGCCGCTTTGCGAGTTCTGTTTTTGCGTTCATAACGTGTTTCCCCTTTCGGATTTGGTGTATCTTTCATTATACACGAAACCCGAAAATCAGGGCGTTTTTGTGCGCATTAGACCGCTATGGCGGCAATCATCGCAAACAGTACAGCGCTCAATGCTGTGGTATCGTCGTCGGCTGCCATGTCCGCAGTAGCTGCATCCCAGACCGCTATGGCGGCAATCTTCCGAAGCAGCACCGCATTGCAGGTTGTACAGAACAATGCCTCTGCGTGGGCAATCTTTAGCAACGCAAGCAGCGCTGTAATGGGTAAGACCGTAGCAGAGCTGGCCGGACTGAATCCGAGCGGCTATGCGGACATG
>UMBF01027756.1_pt1 | contig 11994 bp, 10 predicted proteins | sample 1963901 | NCBI WGS metagenome assembly UMBF01 (sample SAMEA4835935, study PRJEB28245) | human gut metagenome | biome: gut microbiome; material: fecal sample | place: Denmark | collected 2008 | reverse complement strand
CGCCCTCTGCAAAAAAGGTTACGTTATCTTACCTCAACAAAGTTTGTACCGGAGTAGCCATCGTCCGCCAGGAACAGCGTGTTTTCAAACCCATGATCCGCCGCGTACTGTTCCAGGAAGAGTTTTTGGTTGTGAATGGAATTGGACTCTTTCTGTCGGTCATCCCTCTGCCGCTCATCCTCCTGACTGAGTCTTCCGTATAAGATATTATATTTTTGGCTTGCCATATCTCTGTAACCTCCTTCTACTGGGGCAAGCCGGTATGGGGTACGGACAGTATACCCCACCGGCCTGCACAAGTCCATGGAAACCTTACGCGCTGTGGGCTTCCTTCTTTAGGTCTGTGTCAATGAGCGAGAGCAGTTTGTCCGTGGGTGTTGCCGTGGCATCTATCTGGAACACAGAGGTCACATGAAAGACCTTCCCTCCAATGAGCATTTCCCTGTGATTGATGATGTGATCGTCCAGGTGCTGGTAGCTGGTGTCACGAAAACTGGTCAGCACCTCTCCGTTTTCTGTTTCCCGCAGCGTTGCCCTGTCAGGATCGTATCCGCCCAGCATTCCAGTCTCTCGGTATTCCTCGTATTCTGTTCTCATAGAACTCCTTTCCTCCGGACATGATCCGGATAACAAAAATAGCAGACCGTCACATGGTCTGCTGCCAAGTTGGTTCTTCTTCGTGATCGTCCTCCTTGTGACCGAGGGCGATTTTTATTTGCCGTTCCCGACGGAGCGCTTTCCGGTCCGTGTGCTGGTGCATGGTGGTGGCATCCCTTATGGGATCAGCAGCTTGATCACGCTCCAGAGAGCGGCCAAGCCGGACCAGATCACCTGCAAGACCACCATACCCACCATGGTCCCCAGCAAAATCAGAGCCAGCCATATCATCACTGACATTGCAGTACCCAGACTGGGCGGAGAAACAGTAATCTCTTTCTTCTTCCCAGCCTGTTGCAGCAGCCGCTGTACTTCCGCCACATCCCGCGTCAGTGCCTCCATCTGCGCCTGGGTGGGGCACGGCTCCCTCCGGCTGGAAGTCTCCCGCAGAAGGGCTGTGTGGGCCGCTGTGTGCCGCTCCAGCTCGTCCAGCCGATGGAGCAGCTCCTGCCACTCCTCCTTGCTGGGACAGTTCTGCGGTATCATACTCTGCGGAGCATTCCTTCGCTTCAATTCCTCCATGGGCAAGCGCTGCCCGGATTCTGAACTCATGTTCCATGACCTCCTTTGTGTACTTCTCCTCGTGGAGCCGGTCGTCCCGGCACTTCATTCCCGTGGGTGTGGTGTAGGTGATGTTCTTCCGGCTGTCCGTCCAGCGCACCTGATACCCCTCACTCTCCATCAGAGAGATGAATTCCTCCTTGCTGGCAGCGTACCGCATGCACTGGTCGATGGTGTTTATGAGCCGGAACTTCCAGCTCTCGCCCTTCGCGGCGGAGCGGTACTCTCTGGTGCTCATCCGCTTTTGCTTGACCTGCTTCTGCGGCGGCGGAAGGATCTCCAGACCGTGGGCAACGCAGATTTCATCATTGGCTATCCGGTGAGCCTGCAGGTCGGCGGCACTCTGGTGGAGTTTGCGGCCATCTTGAAAGCTGACGCTGTTCACCACCAGGTGGCTGTGCAGATGGTCGGTGTCAATATGGGTAGCCACCAGCACCTCGAAGTTTGGGAACTCACGCTGAACCAATTCCAGCGCAATGGCGTGGGCCTCCTGGGGCGTCAGATTATCCGTCTCCGCAAAGGACTGCACGAAGTGATAGTACTGTCTGCCATCTGCCTTATGGAACCGCTCCTTGGTGAGCTGCATTTCGGAGCAGACACTTTGGGCGGTGCAGTTCCAGCCAGAGACCAGCCGACGATCTTCCCATGTGGTTTTCTCCTCCTGCTGGACATAGCGCAGCACACCACCCAGAGCACCTCTGCCTCCGCCACGATTTTTGATTGCGGTGAAAGTTGCCATCTCGTCGACACCTCCTCCGTATCATTCGCTTTCAGCCTGATCGGCTGAAAGCTCACTCGCTCCAGGGTGTCTCCTCTCCTCACAAAAGCGGTTCACCGCTTTTGTGGGGGCCGCATTTACCTCCCGCAGCAGTTCCCGGAGCTGTTCATAAATTTTTCCGTAGTTTTCTGCCAGTGCGTCACCCTTCAGAACTGTTACCCTCCCCATGTTTGCGAGGGTTGTGAGCTGATTCAGATTTCGCCCCTGGGCTTTCAGTTCAGACAGCACCTGTTCTAACCCTTCCACCCGCACGATCTCTTTTCCCAGTCCGCTGTAGCACAGGTAATCAGTGACTGTCAGGCCAGCAGCCTCGGCTCGTTCCCGGATAGCTTCTTTCACACGGGGCGTCACCCGCAAGGTGATGATCTCGCTCTTTTTTACTCTCTGCATTGATCCTCCTTCTCCCCCTCAGGGGCCGGGTACGGGGCGGCGCCCCGAAACTGTGCGCGGCGTATAGTCGGGCGCGATGCTTGCCCTCCCCGAAGGGAGGAATCCGTCTCCACGGCCCTCGCCGCGCCCTCTCCAGACGGTTGGTCAACGGCAGCAGGGTCGATAGGGACGATTTTTCCGGCACCCTCCAAATCGACACTATCGGCACGATTCAGCTCGATTACACGCTTGCCGTTGCTTCGGCGGATCACTGCAGCAATCCCGTTCTTCCTTAGGGCCTCAATGCTTTGCAGGATCAGCCTTGAAATCTTTTTGGGCGTTACCCCTTCAGACTTATCAGGGTCGATCTTTTCGGAGAGCTCCGTGGGAGTGCCGATAAATATTGTTCTGGTGCTCATAAATGCAGAGAGGAGAACGACGATCCGATCCTCATGAAACACGGGTTCTTCTCTGCTGTCTGAAACCAGCTCCCACACATTTTCATCGCCGCGTCGGAGCTCCAGCTCCCGGTATTCGATGTCCCGGCCCACGCAGGTCAGTCTGGCCCTGCCGCTGCCCCGCTTTTCTTCCACCAACGTGAAGCTGGAATCCACCGCGCCGCTGATGGCGGTGGTGCCGGAGATCCGGTGGAACACATCCTCTGCCTTTTCTTTCCGCAGATGGTGGATGAGCAGGATGGCGATGCCATGCTTGTCCGCCAACCGCTTGAGCACAGACAGGTCCCGGTAGTCGTTGGCGTAGGTGGCGTCGTGGATCGGACGGATCATCTGCAGGGTGTCGATAATGACCAGTACGGTGTCGGGGTGGGTGGTGAGAAATGTTTCCGCCTGTTCCTCCAGCCCCTGACCGATGAGGTCGCACTCGGTACAGAAGTGGACGCTGTCCGGTGCGTCCTCGGTGATCTCAAACAGCCGGTTCTGGATGCGGAGGACGGAGTCCTCCAGACAGAGATAGAGGGTGGTACCCTGCCTGGTGGTCATGTTCCACACCGGTTCTCCCTTGGCCACTGTCACGGCCAGCCACAGAGCTAACCAGGACTTGCCCACCTTTGGGGAGCCTGCCAGGATGTGCAGGCCCTGCGCAAGCAGGGTGTCCACCACAAAATTGGGCGAGTGCAATGGCTGGCTCATCAAGGTTGCTCCATCCACTGTGCGGAGCGGCGCGTTGTTTTTTCTCACGGTCAATTCCTCCTTATTTTGAATATGAAAAGCGCCCACCTCAGTGAGCGCTTCCGGGAAAGGTATTTTTCCTTTCACTTGATTATTCTGGGAGTTTTGATAAAATGAGAATATCACAAGACAGGCCCAAAATGGATATAGGACAGGAGGGGGACACATGCCGCTGGGGATCAAGCAGAACAACAACCTGCTGTACCTCACACTGGACGTGTGGCAGGATTTAGTTTTTCTGAACGAGCAAGCCTATCCCGCCGGATATTTTGCGGCCAATATCATGAATCAGGATCAGTCAACCCTTCAGGCCCTGATCCATTACGGCGGTGCCATCAGTAAAGAGGCGGAAGCACTCCTGGACGCAGATCGGGACACCTTTGCCCGTCTGCTCCCACAGGTGCGCTCGGATGTCTCCGCCCTGCTGGATGTGCTGTGGACATACCCGCCCTTCTGCTTCCTGGACAAGTCTGGAGAACTGGAGGTGCTGGATCAATATTGCCGCGAGAACATGGTGGATGCCCTGATGTCGACCGAGGCCCCGTATCGGGATTTTTTCTTGCACTACCTGGCCGCCGCCTTTGCCATCCCCCTGGGGATCTATCATTTTGTTGTAGCGGCGGACTACTTTGAGCGGGGATATCTCTACCGGCTCAAGGAGCGGAACGAGACCTTCTTTGCCATTGCTGCCCACGACTGTTTCACCAGCGACGACTTCTGGCATGTGATGGACACCCTCCCCTTGCCGGATATTGAAAAATTTACGGTGTCCCCAGTCATGGAGTCCACATACATCTTTGCCAGGAATCCTACCCAGAAAGAAAAGATGGTGTTTGTCCAGCGCATCCGCTTTCACAGGATCATGTCGTTCTACTGCTTCGACTTGATGAACGGGCTGCATCACGGCCACGCTCCCTGCGTGTGTCAGAACTGTGAGCGGTATTTTCTTACCCGCAGCGGACATAAGCCAAAATACTGCAGCGGCATGGCACCCCAGGACAGCCGCCTGACCTGCCGACAGTACGGCGCCATGATGCACCAGAAGGAGCAGAACAAGCAGCACCCCGTCTACCGCCTGTTCAGCACCCGCACCAACACCATCCGCAAGCATCATCAGAGAGGAAAAATCTCCGATGAGCTGCGGCGGGAAGCGCTGTATCTCGCGGAGACCTATCGGGACCGGGCGCTTATGGACAACGACTATGCCGCTGGAGACTATGTCCACGACATGGAGCAGGAGACGCTTTATGCTCAGGCGAGAGCGCGGCTTGCCCAGGAGGACAAGCCATGAGCATGTACCTCTGTGACGCTCCCTGCCTCAGCAACGAGGAACTTGCCCGGCGCATACAGGAAGGCAATCCAGAGGCCGCTTCACTTCTGTTTTCCCAAAACGAGGGATATCTGACCATGCTGGCCATAAGCTACTGCGAGCAGTTTTCTCAGGATTTTCTGGTGGACGATCTCAAGCAAGAGGGTGCGCTGGCACTGCTGGAGGCGGCACGGCGGTTTGAGCCATCCATGGGAACCAGGCTGCTGACCTACGCCACGCCCGCCATTGAAACGGCCATGAAGGACTGCGCTGCCCAAAGTTCTTTTTCTCTGTCACTCCCGCTGGACCGCTACTACCAACTGCGCCAGGTGGCGTTCCTCTATGCCACACACGAGCAGGACACCGAAGCAGATCTTCTGACCGCCATTCAAGAGAAGTTGGAAGTTTCCGTCAAAGTGGCCAAGCGTCTGCTGGAGGAATACCACACCGTGTTCCAGATCGAGTCCCTGGGTGAGCGTGTCTTTGATATTAGTTTTGGCGGTGATCCCGCCAGAGCCTATGACCATTTCATGCGCCGGACGCTGCTTCTCCAGCGCATGGTGGAGGTGCTCAAGCCCAGAGAACTGAATTTGGTGCGCTGTTATCTGGGGATCGGCCAGCCCAACGAGCAGGGCATGACCTTTCAGGAACTGGCTATCCGGCTGAACTACAACGGCCCCAGCGGGGCGGAGAAGGCGTATAAGAGCGCCGTCCGGAAACTGAGGAAACAGTTGAACGGTGGTGCTTACGGTCAGTGGCTCTCTATCCAGAAAGCGATTCAAGCTGCACGCCGGGAGGCCAGCAGAGAGATAGGATACCGTTCACCCCAGTCCACATGGCTGTATGAACAGGAGCTGATTCGGGATTTTCTGTGCAAGACTGCGGCGTTAAGTCGTGTGCATCAAATTCTGCACACAGCAAATGAGGGGGACCCAAAAGGGTAATCAAAAAGCAACTGGGAGGGACCGGAAATTCCGGTCCCTCCCAGTTTTGTTGGTTTTATCTCATTGCGCGATGCTTATGCCAGCTCCCGCCACAGGAAGGTCACGGCCTGAGCGCGGGAGACCGCCGCATCGGGGCTGAAGGTGGTGCCGCTGGTACCGTTGGTAATACCGTTGGCCACAGCCCAGGTTACAGCATTGACATAGTAGGCGTCAGCAGCCACATCGCTAAAGCTGCTGCCGGACACCACCGGGGAACCGGCAGCCCGCCACTGGAAGGTGACCGCCTGGGCGCGGGTCACGGGGGCATCCGGGCTGAAGGTAGTTGCGCTGGTGCCAGTAGTCACACCGTTGGTAACCGCCCACAGCACCGCGTCATAATAGTAGTCGCTGGTGCTCACATCAGTGAAGGGATTCGCACCGGTGATCTCGGGGGAACCGTAAGCTCTCCACAGGAAGGTCACCATCTGAGCACGGGTCACAGTGACATTGGGACCGAAGGTAGTGGCACTGGTACCGTTGGTCACACCGTTCTCCACAGCCCACAGCACCGCATCATAGTAGTAATTGCTCTCGGAAACATCGGTGAAGGGGTTGATGGGTTCCTCGACGGTCTTCTTAAAGGAAGCCTCGACCTCCACACGAGAGCCGGGCATCTTGAAGGTAAACTTATTGTCATCCTTCTTGGTGAGCTTGATGGAATCGCCGTCCTTGTTGGTGACGATCAACTTATCCAACTCATAACCCTTGTCAGGTTTCACGGTGATGGTCACAGTGTCGCCTTTATCAGCACGGCTGGGGCTTACGCTGATCTTGCCGCCGGTGGTGCGATCCACGGTGACTTGGTAGTCGCCGGAGGGCTCAGTGGTGCCGCCGCCCTGGTTGATGTAGTTCCACCGGGCCACCAGGGTCACATTGCCGGTCACCTTGTAAGAATCATTATGACCGCCGACCCGAGAGTCGTTCAGATACCAGCCCAGGAAGTTGTAGCCGGAACGGGTGGTAGTGGGCAGAGAGATAGAATTGTTCTTTGCCACGACCTGAGTTGCGACAGCACTGCCGCCGTTGCTGTTGAAGGTAATGATGGCGATTGTGCTGGAATCAACAAAGTCGCTGATATCTGCATTGGGGAAGGTACCGCCGGTAATGGTGATTTTGCCGTTGCCGTTATTGGATACCTGACCGGTTACAGAGCCGCCGGTGACGGTGACAGAGGCAGCTTTCTGATTGATTACATCACCGTTAATGACAGCAGTTTCAGAAATTTCAAGTTTGCCTCCGGTGTAAGCGTCTGTCAGCACAATATCACCATTCAGCGTGCCGCCGCTAATGTTGACGTCACCGCTATGGGTAGCTCCGCCCATGGTGGTCAGCACCGGCGCACCGGTGGTGGAGGTAAAGGTGCCTCCCTTAATCTCCAGTTTGCCCGTATCAAGAGTGCTGTCTGCAAAGCCGTTGAGAATGACGCTGTTAACGCCAGGCTCTGTGACAGTGAAGTCACCACCGGTAATGGTGGCAGTGTTCCAGTTAAGAACAACAGCTTGGGATACGTTGGAGAAACGACCGCCGTTGATCTCCAGTTTGCCGCCGTCGTCATTCTTTACGGTATTCAGGCCGCCGGAGAAGCTGCCGCCGTTGATGGTGAGAGAGGGATTTGCTGCATTGGTTCCAAGGACATATCCCGTGGAAGCATTGCCGCTGTTATAGTTCTGATAGCCGTTTTCAATCATGCTGGAGAAATGACCGTTCTGTGCCACAGTAACGCCATCGTTGATGGTCATGGTACCGTGGTTCACGATAGCATAATAGGAGTTTCCGCCAGCATTTTCGCTGTTCTGGCCGTTTTCCTTGCTGCGGTCATACTTGCCGCCATTAAGGGTGGCAGTACCGTTATTCAGGATCGCCGCGCGTGCGTGGGACACATTGTCTACAAGACCGCCGCCCACGCTGTCCTGCACGGTGAGGTTGCTGCCCAGGGTAACGGTAATAGTGTGGCTTCCTGCATTATTGGTGAGTGTCTTACCGTTCAGTTCCAGCAGAACGGTCTTGCCGGTGGGGATCGTGACGCTCTCTGTCATGTTATCCAGCAGGGTGATAGTGCCGGAAGTCACAGAACTCATTGCATCGATGGCGTCCGCGATGGTGTTGTAGAAAGACACCTTGCCGTCCGCTACCAGACCTACCTTGCCGCTGGCAGCTACATAGTCAGAAAAGTGGGTGACGTCCCAGGTGATTACTCCGTTTTCAAAGGCGGCATTCATGTTTTCCAGACTGCCGTCTTCCCGAACATAATAAATAGGTGCTTCAGCGGTTGCTTTTACAGCGACAGTAATCTTGCCGCTGGCATTATCTGCGGAGTAGACATTCTCGCCATCCGCCTGAGCTGTGAGCGTATACACAGGATTTGTTTCTGTGCCGCCCTTTGTGAGGCCGAGGGTTACATTCTTCCCGTTGGCGTTTTGAGTAATATCTGCCCAAGCCTCCTGGCTTACAGTCAGGACGGCAACATCGGTAGTGATTGCTATCTCATAGTTGGTAGAGGAGACGCTTGTCAGGGCGTCGCTGGCGATTTCGATGGAGGTATGATTTACAGCAGCGTTCTGGGAGCCATCACTTCCTGTAGCGACATTGATTTCGATGGTAGAGCCGCTGGTGTCGACGTTGTCACCATTTTCAGTAGAGGGATTGAAGGTGCCGCCTACGGTGCCGGAAGAGGTGCTTCCGCTGGCGCTGGAATCAGCTTCCATGCCGTCCTTAGACACTACAACATACTTGCTGCCGTCCTGCTTTGTTGTGTATCCGGTGGCGCAATAATCTTTCACGTCGGTAGTGAAGGTGCCGCCGGTGATGGTCATAATGGGTTTGCTCGGGCAACTGTCAGCACCGGTACCATAGCAGTATACATCAACACTGCCGGAAATTGTGTTTTCCGCGGAATTCTGGATACTCATAGTAGGAACTTGATCCGCATAGCTGGTACCCAACCAGTGCATCAAATCCAGCGCAACCAAATTTTCATACGTTCCACTGATGTTGACATCTTTTAATACGGTATCGCCATAATTGCAGGAGATAATATATTGGGTACGATTATTGCCAATCAGATCAATATTGTCCAGCGTGAGATTACAATAGTTTTGGATCAACATTGCGGTGTTTTGGCTGTCCGGAGCTACCGTAATGGTTCCGTTTTTCAGGGTAACAGTATTGTCCTTTTCCAGATGGAACGCCTGGCTTTCTGTTCCAGCAGAACCTACGGCCGGGTCCCCGGCAGTATAAGTATGGCCGCCAAAATCAATGGTCAAGTCAATGCCAGCATGGCCTTTGCTGTTGAACAGGCCGATGCCACACCCTTGCGCATCATTGAGAAGGGTAACGGTGCCGGTCTTGCCGGAGGAGGATACGACTGCCTCCACTGCTTCTGCCAGGGTCATGTAGTATTCGCCGTTGGCCTCTGCCACAGCCACATCTTCTATGGGGTGCACCGTGTAGGTCTTATCGCCGTCCTCAGTCACGCTGATATAACCAGGAGCGCAGAAATTTGCAACAGGGTTCTCAGTCTTGCTGGCACCAGGGTCAAACCCTTCAAAAGTGCCACCCATAACAGTGAATTTGGCATTAGAATTATCGATTAGATTCAGGTGCCAACGAGTTCCGCCCCACTCAATCCCTGTGGAAAAAGTACCATCCTTAATTACAACTTCAGAGCTATCTCCTGCTTGAACGCAAGTTAGGACAGCGTGATAATTTCCGTTTTCAATAGTCAGCTTCGCGTTTCCTGCTACTCTAAAATTATATCCCAGTTCATCATTTGAACTATTATAGTAACCGTCTGTATAAGTAAACGAGCCATTACCAGTCACAGTTACATTTGCGGTACCATTAATATCAATAATTCCCACATCGTCGTTTGATTTACTCTGAACATAAGAAACAGTCTTGCCGTTTAGGTCAAGTACCACATTTCCTTCACTAATTTCAATGCCTTCATCAATGTTGGAATCTTTCAGCACCTTTACGGTATCTCCATCAATTGCTGCATTAAATGCATCTGCTAAGGTACCATAGTGAGTGTTTCCGATTGCTGCCACATGAGCGCAATCAGACTCAGTGCACTCTGTGCCCTCCGCCGCCAATGCCGTTACCGGCAACAGGCTCAGGAGCATGGCCAAGCAAACCAGCATGCTCCCAATCCGCGTTCGTACTTTGCTTCTCATTTTACTTCCTCCTAAGATTACATAAGTTATACTACCTTGCCTCGCAAGGTTGGGATAACAAATAGAGGAGCCGCGCTTTTGCTGCCTGGGCTGTATCCTCCGGCGATGCGCCTGTCAGATAAATCAATGCGTCATTCCACTCCCGGACATCCTCCTCACGAGGTGTCAACCGGTCCAGCCGTTGTGCCAGATACCGGCGCTGTTCCTGTGACAAAAACCGCAGATCGGATAAGTACTCACACTTCATTTGAATGGACAACAAGTCCAGCAGAGATTGTTCTACCATCACACCGACATGACCTCCTTTACTTCTGCCAGCATTTTTTCATAGCGTACCCGCCGTTTTCCGTTGACCACTCCGGCACAAACCGGACAGCCGTGCCTCTGCTTTCCGGCTCGGGAGTATATGGCAGCCTTCCAGACATGGCCCTCGGCGCAGAGCCACCAGACCTTTTTGTGGGAGCCTGCGGTTACCATTTGGGGCGTCAGCGAACCGTTTAGTGTGGGATGCCACTGCGCCGCGATTTCCGGCTCCATCGTAGACAGGTCGTTAAACCCGGCCAGGACTTTTTTCCCGGCACAGTAGGGACAACCGGAGTTCCGCATGGTCCGCATCCCCACTGCGGCCACATATTCATGTCCCAGGGGACAGCGCCACCAGATCCGCCGTTTGCAGGAGGGCGCGACCTGGGACGGCAGCAGAGAGCCATTTTTTGTAGGATGCCACTCCTGAGCTATCCCTGGAAATTGAGAGGCCATATCATTTTCTCCCGGCAGGATCACTCGCCCAGCGCAGACTGGACATCCAGTCCCGTCCAGGGTGCGGGACTGAATAGAAACACACCACTCGTGTCCTTTTTCGCACTGCCACCAAACTTTGCGTTTGGTGCCGAAGGTCACCTCTTGGGGCGTCAGTGTGCCATTTTTCGTAGGGTGCCATTCCTCGGCCAGTCTGGGAAACTGACTGGCCAGATCATTGACGCCTGGAGCCACAGCACGGTTGGCACACACCGGACAGCCGCAGCCATCTGTGCGGGAGTGGATGGTTGCACGCCACACATGGCCATGGCTGCACCGCCACCATACCTTTTTCTCACTTCCAGGCAGCACACACTCCGGCGTCAGCGGCAGATTTTTGGTGGGGTGCCATTCTCCTGCCAATTCCGGGAACTGACTGGCCAAGTCGGTTTCTCCGGGCCACGCAGCTCTGCCGGAGCAGTACGGGCAATCGGTGTGGCTGGAGGTGCGGTTGTTCACCGTTACCTGCCAGCGGTGGCCTTTTTCACACTGCCACCACACCTTTTTCGTGCTTCCGTAGGGAATGGTTTCAGGGGTAAGGGGAAGATTGGCCTGACGATCCCATTGGGCAAGCAATTCTGTACAGCCTTTCGCATGGCAGAAGGCAGATAAAGTCTCTCCCATATCACACATGTTCCGATTCCATAGGTTCAAGAGCAAATGGATGTTTTGTAATTTCCCGCAGGAGATACAGCAGTTCCAGGCCACTGCGAAAACATACCTCTTGATTGCCTTCCACACGCAGCGCTCCCTGCATGGTAGCGTGCTGACGGGTATAAATTCGAACGGATACCGTGGCCAGCACGCCTGGCTTAAATGACAAGGGATTTTGGAGCGGAGGCATCCTGCCGGAGTGCGGCCTTGTCTGCTCTTTGATGTGCCGTCTTGCCATCCAAGGCATTGGCTGTTCCGCCTGATCCATCATGGCATCCATGATAAAAAGCAGGTTATCCAGTCCGTGAAATGGAATCGGGGTAGATTGAAAAAAAGTCCACAAGCTGCCAATGGCCATATCGCTTTCCCAACGATCAAAGCATAGGATCATCGTTGCCGCATACTCTGGCCAGCGACCGCCGCTGCGTGGAAGATCATCTTCAAAAATACAGAACCGTTCTACATCCTTTGCGACGGCGTCCAAGTGGCCCACCCCCCTGGATTCACAGAATCGACATTC
>UMBF01004320.1_pt1 | contig 12022 bp, 7 predicted proteins | sample 1963901 | NCBI WGS metagenome assembly UMBF01 (sample SAMEA4835935, study PRJEB28245) | human gut metagenome | biome: gut microbiome; material: fecal sample | place: Denmark | collected 2008 | reverse complement strand
TTGTAACGATGATTCTGTCCGCCTCCCACACATACGGCATATTTCTCGAAAATACGCATGCATGGTGTTGTCTTTCTTGTATCAAGTAATGTTGTGCTGCTGCCCTCTAATAACCGTGCAACCTGATGTGTATATGTTGCAATACCACTTAAACGCTGCAGATAATTAAGAGCTGTACGCTCTCCGGATAAAAGAACCCGCACGTCACCTTTTACCGTCGCAAGGAGCTGTCCTTTTTTTACAGCATCACCGTCTTTTACTTCCCTGCCATCCTGATTTTTCGCCCACTCCACTTTTGTGGACGCATCTAACATGGTAAATACACGTTCAAATACCGGAAGTCCGGCGATCACGCCGTCCTGTTTACAGATCAGGTCCACTTCACCGGCTTTATATTCCGGCATCACGGCATTGGTGGATACGTCCTCACTGTGAATGTCCTCCTCTAAGGCAAAACGGATGTATTTGTCAGCAACAAGCTGCATGGTAATTGGATTCAAATTCATGATCTTCATTTCCTTTCTCTTCATTTTGTATTTTTACTGCTGCACGTTTTGCAAAAACAAGACTCTCTAACAGGCTGTTGCTTGCAAGCCGATTCTTTCCGTGAACTCCGTTGCAGCTCGTCTCCCCGACTGCATATAGATTTGGCATCGTTGTCGCAGAATCGCGGTTCACATGGACACCGCCCATAAAATAATGCTGTGCCGGCACGATAGGCGCCGGTTCTTTTAAAAGATCATACCCTTCTTCGAGACATTTTTCATAAATGTGCGGAAAATGCTTCAAAATGATTTCCTTTGGAACATGTGCAAATGAGATCCATTCATACTCCACACCTTCTTTTTTCATTTCTTCCTGTATTGCTTTTGTCACAACATCACGCGGCAGAAGTTCATTGACAAACCGTTCTCCTTTGTGATTGAGAAGAACTGCGCCTTCTCCCCTTGCTGATTCCGAGATCAGGAAACTCCTTCCAGGCTTTTTACTGTAAAGGCATGTTGGGTGGATCTGTACATAGTCCATATGTTCAAGTTCCACACCGTGTTCTTTTGCGATCCTGCATGCATCACCGGTCAGTATTGGGAAATTGGTGGAATGCTCATAAAGACCCCCGATTCCTCCGGTTGCCATAATTGTATTGTCTGCATGAATATGCAGCGTTTCACCTTCTTTTGTTTCTGCGGCCATACCGGTGCATTTGCCATCATCCACCAAAATATCTGTCATGGTCGTATACTCTAAGATGGTCACATTCGAACATTTTTTTACATGTGATAGTAGTGTCGTTGTGATCTCCTTTCCGGTAATATCCTCATGGAAGCAGATCCTCGGCCGGGAATGAGCTCCCTCCCTGGTATAGGCAAGGCTTCCATCCGGATTTTTTGCAAAACGGACACCAAAATTCAACAGGTCGTTGATCACATCCCGGCTGGAACGTATCATAATATCAACGCTCTCCTTTCGATTTTCATAATGTCCGGCCCGCATGGTATCTTCAAAGTACGAATCGTAATCAGATTCATCCCGCAGTACACAGATTCCTCCCTGTGCCAGCATGGAGTCACAGCTTTCCAAATCTTTTTTTGAAAGCATCAGAATATTCATTTCTTCCGGCAGATTCAAAGCCGCATAAAGTCCTGCCACACCACATCCTGCAATCACTACATCATAATACAGATTTTTCATATTTGACCTCATTTCTGTGCCGCCATCGGAAATGTTTCGAATTCCGTTTTAACACATGTTGCTTTTATTTTCCGGCAAGTTCTAACATTCTTGCCAGCGCATTTTTTGCAGCGCCTTCCGTTTCCGGTTTTGCATGGATCTCATTTTCCCCTGTTTTTAACACATGAAGCACTTTTTCCGGCGTGATTTTTTTCATATTCACACAGGTCGGTGTTGTTTCCGGGAAATAAAACTCTGCATCCGGTCTGCGCTCTTTTAATTTTGTAAGAACACCGCACTCCGTGCCAATGATAAATTCTTTGTCGCTGCTCTCCCCGGCAAAATTGATAATTCCGCTTGTCGATCCGATAAAATCTGCGATTTCAATAATTTTATGATTGCATTCTGGGTGAACCAGTACTTTTGCATCTGGATGTTCTGCCTTTAAATCGAGCAATTCCTCCACCTGCATAAATTCGTGTACAATGCAAAATCCTTCGTTGTAAATAAATTCTTTTTCCGGTACTGCTGCCGCAACAAAATGTGCCAGATTCCGGTCCGGGATAAATAAAATATGTTTATTCGGCAGATTTTTTACGATCTTTACCGCATTTGCAGAAGTTACACAGACATCCGACCACGATTTGATCTCCTGTGTCGAGTTGATATAACACACGACCGCAAGGTCATCGTACTGGTCTCTCGCGGCCTGTACGGTTTCTTTTGTTACCATATGTGCCATCGGGCAGTCCGCAGCAAGATCCGGCATCAGTACTGTTTTATCCGGATTTAACAATTTTGCACTCTCGCCCATAAATGTCACGCCACAGAGTACGATCGTCTTATTTGCAAGCTCTGTTGCCTTTTTACTCAGGAAATAAGAATCTCCGATGTAATCGGCAAGTGCCTGGACTTCCGGTCTTACATAATAATGTGCCAGGATCACGGCATCTCTTTTCTTTTTCCACTCTTCTAATTCTTCCAAACTTATCATACGCCCTCTTAACTCTCTCTCAAATTTTTTGCCCATTCATTTCAGATTTTTAATGAAACTTTTCGTAGTATACCACTTATCATTACATATGACAAGACACATGTTTAAAATCATGTAAAGTTTTCTGCTTTTATTTTTCAAAGAAATGTTTTGTACTTCTGAAACAATACATAATTCATTCTGTTTCAAGACATATTAAACAACAGAATGCATGTTCCGCATTCTATCTATTGCGAATATAAAAATCATGAAAAAGAGGGATTCTATATGTTAAACGGAGATACTGTAAAATTATTGCGGGAATGTAATGCCGGCACAAAAATGGCTGTTTATTTCATGGATGAGATCTGTGATAAAATTTCGGATGCAGATTTCAAAAATGTCATCATGGCATCCAAAGAAAAACACGAGCGTCTTGGAAATGAGATCCATGCACAGTTAGAAAAATGTGATGATCCGGTCAAAGAACCGAATGCGCTTGCAAAGGGAATGTCCTGGCTGAAAACAAATGCCAAGTTAGCAGTTGAGGAAAGTGATGCTGTGTGTGCTGATCTTTTGACCGAAGGCTGCAATATGGGTGTCAAATCACTCTGCCGCTATTATAATCAGTATGCGGCCGCGGACAAACAGGCCCAGGGATTTTGCAAAGAACTGATCCATCTTGAGGAAAATCTTGCCAAAGAAATACGATGTTATCTTTAACAGAAAAACTGCCACAGGCACAAAACAAAAAAGACAGTAACAACTTACTTTCGATTGTTACTGTCTTTTTATTCGGTTATTTACAGTCCCGTGTTTTCCGGTAAATGTGTTATCTTCCTTTTACCACAAATTCACGGATTTCCTCCATCACAGTATCATCTTCCTCATGTATGGTCAGTGTCAGAGGTTTTGACAGATCCATCGTACAGACTCCAATGATTGATTTTCCGTCTACGATATATCTGCCTTTTGCAAGGTCAAACGCTCCTTTATGACCACTTAAGATATGACACAGCTTCTTTGCTTTTTCCGGTGCATCGATCAATACTTCTACCTGTTTCAAAACAAAATCCTCCTGTTTTGTTCTTGTATAGATATAGTATTCCACAATTTTCCACCGGTTATTCATTATTCGGCAAGCAATGCCCCGATTTCATCAAGCACTTCCCCAAATACATCCAGTGCCTCCTGGATTGGCTTTGGTGTTTCAAGGTTGACACCGGCGATCTTAAGCAGCTCAACCGGAGAGGCAGAACAGCCACCGGATAAAAACTTCTTATAACGTTCTACCGCAGGTGCTCCCTCTTTTAAGATTCCATGTGCCAGTGCAACTGCCGAAGAAAATCCCGTTGCATACTGATATACATAGAAATTATAGTAAAAATGAGGGATTCTTGCCCATTCGTAGGCAATCTCAGAATCTGACACCATATCCGGTCCAAAATATTTGCAGTTTAAGTCATAATATAATTTATTTAACGTCTCAGCGGTCAGGCTCTCTCCCTCTTCCACCATCTTATTGCTTAACATTTCATATTCAGCAAACATAGTCTGACGGTAAACAGTTCCCTTAAAGCTGTCAAGATAATGGTTGAGCAGATATGCACGCTCCTTTTTATCAGTTGTATTTTTCAGCAAATACTCCATTAAAAGCACTTCGTTACAGGTAGATGCCACCTCTGCAACAAAGATCTTATACTGGGAGTAAATGTATGGCTGACTGGAATTTGAATAATAGGAATGCATCGCATGTCCCATTTCATGTGCCAGCGTAAACATATTATCAAGGGTATCATTATGATTTAACAGCACATATGGATGTGAACCATAAGCCCCTGCAGAATAAGCTCCGCTTCTCTTTCCCTCGTTCTCATAAACATCGATCCAGCGGCTTTCAAATCCCTCTTTTACCTTTGCGACGTATTCTTCCCCAAGTGGTGCTAATGCCTTTAACACGGTTTCTTTCGCTTCTTCAAAAGAAATCTTCTTTGCGGCATCTGCGATCATTGGTGTGTAAACGTCGTACATATGCAGTTCGTCCACGCCAAGGCATTTTTTGCGGAGACGTACATAACGGTGCATTTTATCCATATTCTTATTGATCGTATCGATCAGATTATGATAAACAGTCGGAGAAACATTGTTAGCATCCACTGCGGCTTCCAGTGTTGAATGATAGTGTCTCGCATTTGCATAGAAAACCTGCTGTTTTACCTGACCATTATATAATGCAGCAAGTGTGTTTGCATACTGTTTGTACACACCATAAAATCCCTCAAATGCATCCTTACGCACACGGCGGTCTGCAGACTCTTCAAATGGTACAAAGTTGCCATGGGACAGTCTCACTGTATCTCCATCTTCATCTTTGATCTCCGGGAATACAAAATCAGCGTTGTTGATGATGGAATATACCTGTCCGGATGTCTCCGCCATATCGCCTGTCATCGCTACCAGTTTTTCCATTTCAGCAGAAAGTGTATGTGCCTTGGTACGCTCGATTTCCTCGATCTGTTTACGGTAAAGTTCTAACTCTGGAAGTTCTTTATAGTATCCTTCCAGAACAGCCTCATCCATTGCAAGGATCTCCGGAACGATAAATGCAGTCTGGCTTGACACCTTCGTCAGCATAGAATACATTTTCTGGGACATTGCCTGATGTGCCGTATTTTTCTGGTCTTCATCAAACAGACGCTCTGCATAATTAAAATCATAATCCAGTTTTTCCTCTGCCTTAGCTGCGCGTTCTAATACAAATAACAGATTTTGCGCACAAGCAGCTACTTTACCTTCCATCTTTCCGATTTCATCCAGGATCTTGTCAATCTCATCCAGATCTTTTTTCCAATCCTCATCGGACGCATACATATCTTTTAAATTCCATGTATATTCTTCTTTTACTTCGCTTCGTTTTAACAATTCTTTTGCCATTGTAAACCTCCATATTTTTACTGCCGGGAAATGATTCCAGCACTCTCTAATTTACGCTCTGCAAAAGAATTTGTAAAGGGAAATATTGATGTTTTATTATCTATTTCCTATTCGGTGCAAGGAACTGATTATAGAAGTTATTCAACGCATCCGGTTCTTTGCTGTTTCCAATTCCGTGAGTTTCCACATATTGTTTCATCTGTTTGATCGTTTCCTTTGAAAATACATAGGTTTCCATCGGAGTATCATGATCCATGTTATTTAATGCGCTTTCCAGTGCTGCCTTGTATTCCGGATCGACTTTCCAGATAGAATTATCTTCAAGTCCGCCTTCTTCAAACGATTTGTTATAATATTTGCTGTTGATGAAACGGGTAACTCCGGTCAGATCCATCTGTGTGAGTTTTTTCGGTGTGGTATCGGTCACATGCACCATGATCTGTTTCACATAAGTGTTTCCCACATGGTCTACCACGGTTAAATTCTCGGATGTGGCAAAGTCATGCTGCAGATTTGTAAATTCTTCTGCCTGGTAGTCCGGGATCGTGAAAGATGTGAACACTTCTGGATCACTCGGTGCCGGATTGGTTCCCGGTAAAATCGGACTTCCATCTTCCCGGTCGGTTGCCGTTGCATGGCTTAAGATTTCTTCTTCCGTGATAAAACCACTCTGTGCCTGCTCTAAGGTATAATAGAGATCCTGTGCCTGAATCCACGGGCAGTCGTCCCAGACAGCATAAAGTGTGATCTCTCCACCATCTTCTGCCACCAGGTTCCGAACGGCATCCCCGGCTTTCCACTGTGGGATAAAGGTGTCTTTGCCATCTTCTAAGGACCAGCCCATAAATACGGATGCGTAGACTTTTTTCTTTGGCTCCTCGGCTTTCTTATTTTCCTCGATGTCTTCTTCCTCTAAGTCATTGAAAGCATCGATATCTTCGGCATCATCTTTATTCTCTTTTGTCACGGCAACTTTTTCATTCTGATCCGTATCGTCTGTTACATCAGGATTGTCTGTATCATCTGATTCATCAGAATTATCTGCCATTTCTGCCTCGTCTGCTTCATCGGAACTGTCTGCCATTTCTGCATCGTCTGCTTCATCAGAGTTGTCTGCAGTTTCCGCATTGCCTGATTCATCCATAGCATCCATGGAATCCTGTGCGTCTGCATCTGAATTACCTGCATCCGAATCATCTCCATTGTTTTCGGAATCCTCATCCTCTGAATTACCGGCACCCTCTGGGTCTTCCGCATTATCCGGATCTTCGGTATTCTCCATATCTTCCGTTTCTTCCTCTTCATATCCATCCATCATTGCCTTTGGAATCACTCCGGCAATCACATCCTCTGTCACGTTTTGTCCATCCAGTGTATATTTCACATAGGCTGCTGTTCCGTCTGCATTCCATACATCCGGCAGTGTCACATCGGTATCATACGTGGTTTCGATATCATCGATATGTCCGGCTCCGCCGTTTGGATCAAAATGGATTGTATATCTATTTGCTTCTGCATTGGCTGTCATTGTAACGTTTCCGGCTGGCATTGTAAATACAAACTTCTTAGCATCCACGGTCTGCTCCCCACCGGATCCGCCTTTATAATTTCCTTTCCAGTTTAACCAGTGATAGCCTTCTTTTACTGCCGCATCGATGGTGACGCTCTGTCCATAGCGGTACGATCCGCCTCCGGTTGTCTTTTCAATGCCGGTTCCGGCATTTAATGTTACATTATATAGATGTCTTTCATAATAATAATCAATGACCATCTTTCCATCCGCAGTGACTGCTTTCGTCTGTGTTTTCGGACTGTCAAATCCGGTATATGTCTTTACTGCAGGCGTTACTTTGCTTCCGATCTGTGCTTTCTTTGTCTCTGTCTCGGCAAGCTCGTAATTTTTATCATCATGTGTGGAAGCAATGCCCGTTGTTTTCTGTTTCCAGTGACGAACGGTATAAACAGCTTCATCTAACACTCCGGTAAGAGTTAAGGTCATGTTATAAGCAGGCATGCTTCTCTCATAGGCATAGGTTTTATCATTCACATAATCAGATGTAACCTTACAGTTTGTCGAAACACCAGTCTTTTCATTGAGATCCGTCCACATGCTGAACACGCAGCCGGTATTAAAGGTCGGTGTGGAAACAATGTTTGCATTACACGGCAATTCATACGATGCCATGTAATAATCACCGGATACCGTGCTGCTACTGTTTACTGTGCCACCGGCACCAGTGATCGCCGTCCCATTATTAAATACCTGTGTTACAGCTTTATTGACCGTGGTTTTGTCGATCTTGACAGTAAGTACATAGATCGGAACTCCAACTGATTCTTTCGTTAATATGTCATCAATGGTAGTACCAGTTGCAACATTTTGTGATCTCAAATCACCGGACAGCCTAGATCCATTCTTAAACTCTTCCACTCCGGAATTTTTCTCATATGTACAGTCGATACTGTAACTGATATAACTGCCTCTGCTTGGGTTTTTAAATTTACTTTTTTCATAGAATGTTCCCTTATCTCCCTGTGTATCAACCGCAAAGGTTACCGTATGATTTTTCGCATTCCATGTTCCTTTTATTGTTGTTTTTGTATCAGCTTCTTTATTATATACTGTCAATTCCGGTTTCGTATTGGTCGGAGTCAGTGCTTCATCTAATGTGACTACCAGTTTTCCATTGTAATAACCTGTTTTTGTCTGCAGGGTTTTATTGGTGATCTTCTGTGAAACGTTAACTGTGGTAGGGCTCTTTACCGTTGTGACCTGATTTCCTTCTGCAAAGTTATCCGAAATATCTACCGCAATACCCGTTACAAACATGGTAACCCATTTGGTAAAATCTCCGGTATTGGTCTGCAAAGTATAATACTGATTTGCATAGGCAGGCTGTGTACTTTCCTTTTTAATTGTAAAATCGACCAGATCTCCTCTTGTTGTCGTTGCTTTACTGTACAGTGCATTTCCATTGATCGATAAATACGGACTTACATCTTTTGACAGTCCGAAAATCTTTTTGTTTTTATCAAACTTTTCAGACGCTTTCTGTGCATACAGGTTCAGTTTGGTCAGATTAACTGCCGTGTTCCCACTATACACAAAAATCGTCAGATATTGTCCAGTTAACGGCTCTTTATCATTTGCCTTATATGCCTTTGACTTTATACTCGTAAGCATTCCGGTCTTGATATCTTTCTCTACCCATTCTCCATCGTGTTTTGAAACATCATCAATATTAAAATCCGCAGACATTCTAAGACGTACTGCTCTCATCGGAACCGTTATATCACAGTTTTCCACAACGATCAGCTGCCATCCTCCGGCGCCCTCACCGCCACCGATATGTTCATAATACGGAATGTTAAATACCGAATACGTTCCGTAGATTTTGTCACTTTTATTAATGATGTCTGTTACATCTGCATACATATTGACAAAAGTGTACTGTTTATTTACTCCATTTTCCTTTTTTTGATCTATATAATCGATCGACCGGTTATCATAAGTTGCATACTGTGCCTTTATCAGTTTTGCCGTTCCATCCGGCATCACAAAAGCGATTTCTGATTTTGCAAGTGCTTTCGCATCTGTGTCCGATCTTTTGATACTTGTTCTTGCCTGCCATACCAAGTATGCTGCACGGATCGTCCCATCCGCACCTTCTGACTTTGTCAGCTTTGCAGATCTGTTATTTTTGATCTTCTTTCCAATCACGGAGTTGTCTGCTTTTTTCAATACCGTTTCTGCAGCTTTATATTGGTCTGCTTTACTGTCATAGGTGTTATAGTTTGTAACAACATCATTAGACCATGTATCATAGTTCGTATTTCCGGTATAGTTGATATTCAACCGTCCATACAGCGGTTGTCCTGCCCCCGCCTGTGAATCCGTCATATAGGCTTCTCCTGCTTCTTCTACCGTGATCGCTTTCACACTCTGCGGAATCATGGTGACCAGAAACATTACTGCACAGAGCAGTAAAAATCTGCTTAATTGTGTTATCCTGTTTCTCATAAATCTCCTTTCGACTTTTTGTCATGTGTAATTTATATTTTCATTTTGAAAATACCGTAATAATAAAAAATGAACTGCAAGGTAATCAGAGATTTCAAGCAGTTCATTTTTCCGACTATCAAAATTAATTTTGATAGTTTTCATACTTATTCAATTTTCCTTGCTGTTTTAAAGTTTGGTTACCCAGCCATCCTTTTCATCAGTTTCATCCATGCCCTTTCCTGTTCTACAACCTGTAACATACTTACTAAAGGAAGTCGGTTTATCGCTTACGGTTACTTTCCAGGAATAACTCCAACGTCCATCGACTGTTTTTAAAGTAATAACAGAAGATCCTTTTCCCTTCACATCAAGATAAACGTCATCCTCTACCTTTAAAACATTTTTATTACTACTGGTCATAATAAATCCTATATCAAGCGAGCTAGACGTTGCAACTTTTTTATCAGAAGAAAACATTTCTCGGTTTACAGGCATTCGTCTGTACTCAATCGTTCCATCCTCATTTTTCTTCACATAGTACTTGATATTATCGTACCTATCAAATCCCACTGCCAGTACCATGTCATTTTTCTTGACAGTTACCTTGTAAGCAGCTTTGACTTTCTTATTGGCTTTGGATGTAACTGTGATCGTTGCGGTTCCTACCTTTTTTGGTGTAACAAAACCGGTAGAAGAAACGGATGCAACACTTGTGTTGCTGGACTTATAGGAAACAGCACTGTTCTTTACGCCGGTGATCCGTTTTACCTTGATCTGTGCCTGTCCGTATTTTTCTTTCTGTACTAAAAGCTGTTCTCCAATAAACTGATCCATGCTCTCGTGATCTTCGGTATAAAATTCAAGGCTGTGTGCATCACCACAATGATCATAAATCTTATGGAAAGATTTTTCCGGATATAAAGTTACGCTGTTTTCCGCAAGTACGATCTTACCTTTTCCTTTTTCGGAATAGTCCGTATCAATCATATCCGCCGTTTTTACGGTTACCTTAAACACAGCTTTTACTTTCTTGTTGATTAGGGAAGTTACGGTGATCGTTGCCTTTCCTGCTTTCTTGCCGGTTACTTTTCCTTTGGATGATACCGTCGCAACTTTTTTGTCACTGGAAGAAAAGGCAATGTTCTTATTGCTGATCCCTTTAAAGGATTTTACTTTGATAGTGGTTGTCTTTCCGACAACGATGGATGCTTTTTTCTCTTTTAAAGTGATCTTTGCTTTCTGCTTTCCCTTGCTTACAGTCAGACTCAATGTTCCTTTTACCTGGGAATCATAGATGGATGTCACAGTGATCTTACATTTTCCTTTTTTCTTTACTGTCACAACACCCTTTGCATTTACTGTTGCAATGCTGGTGTTCGAGGATTTGTATTTCAGTTCACCGGATTTGATACCATCTTTACTGTTTTTTGATCCTACTACCACTCCATTTTTAAACATGGCAACCGGAACAATCGTGAACTTCTCTCCTGCATAAACAGTTTTCTTTTTCATGCAGTGATAATGTCTGTATGTAGAAATATTGCAACAATGTTCCTGCGTTTTATGCCATTTGGCATCATCCGATGTTGCAAACACGATCTGATTCTTTGGCTGATCCTCTCCAAAGTAATCAATGTATGTTGCCTGCTTTGCCGATACTTCCTCCGGCTGTGGTACTACGATGCTGCTGATGCACATGATAAGTGCCAGCATCAGTACGACTGCTTTTTTCCATCCTGCCAGCATTGTGGCACTGGTTCTGTTCTTTCTTCCTCTCTCTCTCATAACTTCTGATTCTCCTTTATCCTTTATTTTTGATTCTTTTACTTACGACGTTGACAAACGAATTGGAAACTTTTATAATATACCTATCAAGACAGCCGGGTGATAAGCAAATACCTATCTGCTCCGGTGAAACAAGTTTATAAGTTACAAAAATAACCGTCAACTTTTCTCAGGAGCTGGACGGTTATTTTTTTGTCTTATCATGGGTATCATTTCTGACACTTCTGACAAGCGTTATGATGGCACATATCATAATAACAAATGTGAACAAGTCACTATATGTAACCATGCTACCACCCCTTTCTCCGAATCTCGGAGCAGATCTAAGTGGTAAAGCCGTCCTTTCGGCTGCCTTGATCAGTATACTATATCTGTTTTCCTTTTCTTTATTATAAACGTCATGTAATGGAAAAGCAACTTTCTCTGATCGAATATCTTCCTATTTATTTGTCAAGGTACAGTTCTTGTATAATGCAGATAAAAGCACAGTTTTCACTTTCATTACCATGGAATATTCTTAAAAGTATCTGTAATGAATAAAAAAGATTGTTTCAGATATGCCGTCTTTACCTATAAAACCGACATATAGAATACCAAGATTGTATTGATGTCTTAATCTTTCATATACGAATTTAGTATAGCAAATTTTTTTTATAAAA
>UMBF01020493.1_pt1 | contig 12144 bp, 8 predicted proteins | sample 1963901 | NCBI WGS metagenome assembly UMBF01 (sample SAMEA4835935, study PRJEB28245) | human gut metagenome | biome: gut microbiome; material: fecal sample | place: Denmark | collected 2008 | reverse complement strand
ATAGAACCTGCAGAGATTGACATAGAAGGAACAAATATTCACCTTACAGCATACTTTATTGACTCCACAAAAGCTGGAAGAAAAAGCATATTTCAAGGAATTGCATTTTGGCAATCAGGAAGGCTTGTGGGTGAGCCATCTTGGTCTCTTGGTAGAAATTTAGTTTTAGACGGAAGAACCTCTTTAGCTAAAAGATACACATTTATTATTAAGTCAAATGATTTAGCAGAATATATAAAAGAAGACTGGAGCGGTTTTAAAGTCTCAGATGAAATTGAGAAAGTTTATCAAGCAGTAGAAAATTTTGTAAATAATTCGTTTGAGAGTGTTGCCATCGCTACAATTTCAAATGTAACAGAAAATCTGGATACTCCTATTAAGCAGTCACTTAAAAAAGTTAATCCTTTAGTCCGGGAGGAGGTAAAAAGTGTTATAACAGAAATAGTTAAGACGAATCCTAAAGTTAAACAAGAATCAGTTAATCTTGTTGTTCAGACTATTATCAATATGGAAAACTCCAAAAACGGACATGAATTATTAGAGAAACTATCTACATTAAGTTCAGATGATATTGATGGTCTGAATAGTTTGTTAAGCAAATGGACTGTAAGTGACGCTTTAGTCGTTCTTAATGAAATTGATAGGAGGCTTTCAATTATAACTGCCATTCGAAAACTCGGAAAAGACAAAACAACTGATGAGCTACATGTTTTGCATCCAATGATTGCTGAGTCAAGATGGTTGTTTGGTCCTGAATACGAATCGTCTGAATATATTTTTAATCAACAAATGAAGACTGCCGTTGAGAAGATATTTACAGATGTCAAATATTTAACGTCAGATGCAAATTACAAAAAGAGACCAGATTTAATTTGTTTGCCTAATAGCACTGTTGGAGTAACTGGAATAGAAGATATACCATCTGACCTTGGATTAGTCAAAGTGCGAAAATTGTTGCTTATTGAACTTAAAAAAGGAGGATTTAAGATTAAAAGAGAAGAGCGCAATCAAGCACAAGGATACGTGGAGGACTTATTAAATTCTAATTTAGGTGTAGACTGTCAGATAACAGCTTATGTTGTTGGTGATTCTATTGCTGACAATTTAACATCACCTACCAAAATCGGAGAAAATGGTAGAGGTACTCTTTTTGTTACAACATTTGATCAACTAGTGGATACTGCAGAAAGACGAATGTTTGGGCTTAGACAAAAAATAGCATCTCGATATGACGATGTTCCTGGTATGGATTTATACGCACAAGCGATTTTAAACATGTAGCAGACAATGAAGAAACTTAAATATTGTATATTGGTTATAGGTCCTTCTATTCTTGCATTCTTATCTAATTTGCCAGCAAATTCAGAGAATAATTTCATATGCAAGTTGATTGAATACAAATTAGTTGTTTCACTAATAATTACTGGCCTCATTTTATTCGTTCAAATATGCGAATTAATTTTCACAAAGGAAGAGCGAGTTATTAGGGCATGGACCAAACGTTTTTTGCGTTTTATTGCAAAGGAACAACTAGGTGGCGGTGAATATCATACGAGGATTAGTATTCTTAGACCACAAAAGGGATGGCAATTTATAATCCAATATTTATATTTTGTTTTCATCAAGAACTTTATTAATAATTTTAAAAATGGCACTTGGAAAAAATCCATAAGAAATATCCCGATACATCTGTGTTCAAAATATCTAACTATATATGCCAGATATTCCTATCCTAATGAAGAAAAATCATATACCCATTTTAGAATTTCCAAAAGAAATGAAGAGTTAAATGGTGTTGCAGATAAATGCTATAAAGAGGGGCGTGAAATTGAAGTAAACACTTGCAATATATCTGATGTTATATTACCCCCAAATTTTAAAGATATAAAGAGTTCTAGAACTATTTCATATCGAGATGTGAAAAAGTACATGGAAGATTCTTTTATTGATGAAAGCAATTATGATTCATTGCTAAATATGAATACTAAGGCAAATAATCTTTATGCGCTTGCAATTACAAATGATGAAGAAGAAATTTGGGGCGTTTTAATTATAGATAATGTGGGAGAAACTCCTCGATTCTTTAAGGCTGAATTAGAATCGGTAATTGAGAAATATGCTAAAATTTTTTGTTTTACTCTTTCAACTGTAAAATGATGTGTGCGATTAGACTTATAAGACGAACTAAGAGTTCTGAGATTAATGACCAAGTAATAGATTTAAAAGGTATTAATATCAATCCTATCGACAGACCTGCATATGTTGTATATGCAAGCGACGGAGATAAATATGGAATGGAGTTTATTTTCACAAGCGACAAAGAGGAAAGAACTAAATATCAAATCAATGATATTATTATAGAGTATGGAGTGAACTCTGGTCGTATATATAAGTTGTTGGCAAATAAAAAAGAAATTAATCAAACAGATTCATTTCATATCATAAATAAATCAAAAACAGATTTATCAACTGAGCGATTTAAGGAAAACATTAAAAACTTCATTACTATATGTAACCAAATAATAGAATTTGCAATAAGCAATCCTATATAAAATAAGGGTTCACTTCGGTGGACCTTATTTTTATATTATCCCTGCCATCTATCAAGTCTTATAAGTGGTCCCTGTATGATTCTTCGCATTAACAGCATAAATAATGTTGGTGAGTTTATGCGATTAATTTCTATCATAGCATATCTAAAGTTTGCATTTCATCTACTATTTCTCTAACGTAGTCGTTGCGCTTATGGGCAGTGGCTTCGGAAACACGGGTTACCGATTCTTTTTCGTAGGAGATTATGAGGAGGCGGTTTTGTAACATTGCCTCCTCATATTGCTTGGGTAATTTACGGTACATACCACGAGCAAGGACTACGATAATACCGCATTCTCCTTGAAGGAGGATTTTAAGTACGTCACGTTCCATTTTAGAGTGGAAGCCACTGACAATGACAATATCTTTTTGCTTGCAGACCAGCATTGCCCAATCGAGGGTTGGGAGTATGGAAAGTGTGGAAATCTTGCGTGATGCAAGAAATCCGACCTTTCTCTTTTCAAGAAGTTCTGTATTGCCGAGATATGTTGGTAAACTACTTATCAAGTGCCAATGAAGATGTCATATGATTTATTAAAGCCCAAACAAATTTTGTCACTTCCGCAAGTATTCCAAAGAATTTGTTACATCTACTTGTTACTTCCTCCGCACTTAAATCAGATAACATCTTATAGACTTTTAGTGGGTCATCATCATAGTGTATTGCCAAATCCATCATTTCCTTGTTTAGAACATGGTCGTTTGCCATATCTTTTAGCAAAACTTCTATTCTATTATATTCATCAGCGTAAGACCCTAGGCTGTCTATCGCAACTTTAATTTGTGATACCCAAAAAGATTTCTTTTGTTGAGACTCTCCAAAACCATAAATCTTTTTATACCCCTCACTCATTATGACATTTATTTTAGTCATTGCTTGGCGTTTTTCATAATTGGTAGAGGTATCCGTAGACAGATATTGTCTATATGCAGCACATAAATCAAGATTGATATAACATAGCATAAGCTGAGTTTTCAAAACTCCTTTTAATGCCATAATAAAAGTCGTTTCTTGTTTCCCTCCAATAGAAGTTAAGATAGTTGCACAATAGTCTGCTGACTTCTCAAAATCAGGAATTTGTGTTCTTAATTGCTCGTGTAGTCTATTCGCTGTTTCCAAGGATAAATTTGCCATAACTTACTCATTTAATTCATCACCCATACGGTACTTGATATCATAGTTAATGATAAAATCCTGTTCTTCGTCCGTAAAGTTATAATGTTTTGCGAGAAGTTGGTCAATTTTATCAATAATAGTTTTTGATTGTTTTGGGAAAAATTGTGCAAAACGTACTGTTCCTTTATTTTTATATGTATATTCGGCAACAACCATTTTCTCAAACAAATCATAATTAAGGGCTTCTGCAAGAACCTTACATTTATTGGCATCTATACTTGTTGGTATGTTAATTTGAAAGTACTTCTTCGTTAAATTGTAGCAATCTGAAAATACAATCCAATAAAAGAAAAACAACGACGAATTTAGTAATATAAATGCAAAATCGCGATATTCGTGTGCAATATTCAGGGCCTTGTATGAATCAGCAATATTAAGTTCTTGCGATTCTAATATTGAAAGATCACTCAAACATTTTCCCCAATGAATAGGTGCCGCATGATAATATATTATTTTCTCAGGAATAAATTTATTAGCAAGAGTAGTATTCATACCTCTAATCTTTTGTAATATGCTATACCCTATAGTTGTTGGTACTTTAGGAGCTGAAATATAGTCTTTGATTTCTACATAATTTATTTTAGAGAACAAGATTCCTCGTTCTGCCGCTGAATATTTAATATATCGTCCAACATACTTTCTGCCATTTCCCTTTTGATGTCTACTAATATAGATTCCAGCACGAATCTTTACACCAGTAAATAATTCAGAAGGATTACGATCGCCAGAATAGTAACTATTCCAAGAATGACAGTTTGAATATATAATGTTTTGCAATGATTCAAATCCATCTATTGACATGCCGCTCAGGGGAATGATATATCCAATAGATGCATTGTTACAAACTAACGAAGTAAATCTCTCTCCACATAAAGCAAATAGATTTTTTGTATTATAAGTAGAATATTGTCTAACATTATACTTAAGTGATGCATCTGTAAATGTTACATACGGAGGATTCCCAATAATCACATCAAATCCGCCATTATCTTTGATAATTTGATAGAACTCCGCCAACCAGTGGAAAGGCTGATGCGATTTAAGCCAATCTTCATAGTCAAGATGAGTTGCAGCATGCATACGGCGGTTAAGTGTATCATTTAATGAGGCCAATCGTTGTTTAAGCTCGCCTTTGGCTTGCTTGAAAGCAGCCATATTCTCTCCTTGATTCAACTGAACATACTTAAAAGTGTCGTATGCCATTGAAACAAGTTGCATTTCAGATTCTACTTTCTCTTTAAATTCGGCATTAGCAAACATATCGCCCCAAGTAAGATCGTTGTTTAATTCCTCTTCTGTGGCATAGCCTACCAATGTGTTACCACAACGAATATTGAAATCGATGTCCGGCAATGGATCAAGACCAAGATTGTCGGCACGTTTATCAACTTCCACAACAGCTACCATTTTGAGGAATAGGCGTAGTTTTGCGATTTCTGTAGCCTCAACCATAATATCCACACCATAGAGGTTACGAAGAATGATACTCTTGAAAATGAAATACTGAATATTGCTTCGATACTTGTTTGAGATCTCTTCCAATTCCGCTTTGAACCACAATGGATTTTGAACATTGAATTCCTGCATACGCTCAATACAAACTTCATATAGTGGTTCAAGGATATTCATCGCAGCAAACAGGAATGCACCACTACCACAAGTTGGGTCAAGAATAGTTACATTCTGCAATGCCTTGTAGAAATGGAGTACAAACAGATGATCATCGGTGTTATGCAATAAATCATAAACAAACGAACGAATATCAAGATTGTATGTAATAAAGTCATTGATATGCGTAATCGCTCCGTTCTGTATTTTACTCAAAATGCTTTCGCAACGCTGTAGGCGTTCGATTGTTTCTCGCCATATTTCTGTGGGTAAAGCAAACTTTTCGGCTGTTTTGGTATTCCAAGCTGAACGACGTTCCAACAGGTTTGGAGTCGTAACATCAATACCTACTACGATATTTTCAGGTATGAGTTGTAGCCAATCTTCGCTATAACCTTTCTTTACTGCATCGTAGATGTACTTATCACCACTATTGCGAAGTGATTGCCAAACAAAGCCATTGGTAGCAAATGCCTTGTCTGATTTTTTGGCGGTCTTATCCATCAAGAATGGAATAATGCAGTTTTTACCTATGTATTCCGTTATATCCTCTTTGGTATAGTATGCACCCATTTGAGCTCTGTCGTTGATATATTGCTCAAATATGTAGCCCAACACATCGGGGTTAATATCCTTGCCACTTGCTGTTATGCGGGTATCCAAATGCCAACGCCACGTGTCAAAGAAGTTGAACAAGCGAATAAATGCCTCATCGCTGATGTCGATATCTGCGTAATCACGCTCCAACTGATGTTCATCGAACATTCCTCCATTTAGATATGGAATGCGTCCATATTTACGCTCAAATTCTGCATCATGTAGTGGAGCATTTAGCCCATCGTGGAATAGTTCAGACAAGAACCCACGATAGAAAGATTTGAAGAAACGATCTTCTCCCTGCTCTTTTCGCACCCATTTGAGTTTACGTTGCAAATAATCAAAGTCTCCATCGAGAAAACCTTTCTTCTGAATGAAATAACAGAACATCAAACGATTGAGCATAACAGAGGTGTACCATTGCTTATTACGATTGTCTTTAGCAACAATGTGGTCATCTATTCCTGTAATGAAATCGGCAAAAGCTTTATGCTCTTTTTTGAATCCTGCATAAAAATCTTTGGTTATCTTCTCGGAATTAACCGCAAATGTTCCTTGAATACGCTCCTTAACATCAACAATTGTTGTTGTTTCTGCTAAATCAAAAGAGAGTGCATCAATCTTGGAGAAAAGAAAATCTGCTTTGTCTGCAGTTTCATATTCGACTGTAACAATATCTCTTTTCTCAACAGTCTTAATAGGGGCAATCCATTGGTGGTGTTCTGAATTAGGAATATAGAATATACAGATATAATCATTTGCATTTTTACGCAACTTGAAATCTATTTTCCGACAAACAGAAGTTGTGGGAATGGTATTGACTGGACAAATGATGATCTGAAAACCGTTGCGCTCTGCAATAGTTTTCATTCTATATTCTGTGCAATCGATTTCTATGGGTTGAATATCTGCTTGACCATGAAAGCGGTTCCATCCCATTTCGGTGATGAACAGACCTTTGAAGTCAATCTCCTTTATATACTGATTAAATGTCGCTCTTCTCATATTGATTCAAAGTTTATGATTGATATTTCAAACCCATCGAACATATGATTGATGGCTCTTTGTGTTTACTCTTGTCCTCGTCAATTCTACACAAACTGAAATTTTTACGCATTTCGAGAACGCATTCGACAATTTCATCACTATTACTATTGCGAAGCATTCTTCCTAGTGTGAATTTTGCACTCTCCAATAGAGGGTAGTTGTATATGTCATCAATTGCCAATTTTAGCAGATCTTTATTTTCTTGCGAGAAGAATAATGTTGGTGGATTCTGGTAGTATCGTTCCAATAAGTTACTAATGCGGTAGCGGGTACTAAATCTATTGCCTAAGATTCCACCAATACTTGTGGTTTCGTTGTTTATGGTTTCTATAGCACTTGCTACTAATTCGTGATGATTATCGTGTGGTTCTATATTGGCGGTGTTTACACTGCAAGCCATTGCATTAAGAATGCGTTTCTGAGATTGACTAATAATGTTTCCATCAGCATCCAACCATGTGAGGACATCAAAATCGTTATGAGTTTTGGCGTATGTAATTACACCATTCTGCATAGCATCTTCTGTTGCCTTTGTCGCATATATAACATTACTGAGGGATGGTATTATTTCCTTCAATCTCGGGTTGGCGTCTGTAGCATTCTTCCATATTTGATAGGCCTGAGATGAGAGGTCAACGTCACTATCATCGTCATCATCAAGTGAACCGCTTTTTTCATTGAACATATCACGAAGGTTTTGCTCGTTGCCTTCAAAGAAAATTTCATCACTTCCAACAATATTGGCATTTTCGTTGATACGGTCGTTCAAACGTCCTCGCAGATTGATAATATCTTCTACACCATCTGCCGGGAAGAAAGAATAACAATATATTTGTTCCGCTTCTTGACCAATACGGTCCACACGACCAGCTCTCTGGATAAGACGAATAATGGCCCATGGCAAGTCGAAGTTTGTTATAACATGAGAGTCTTGCAAGTTCTGACCTTCACTGAGAACATCTGTAGCAATGAGTATGCGGTATTGCTCATCTGTTGCATAATCCTTATCATTGCTCTTTGGCGAAAAATGTTCAACAAGGTCTGTTGGATTCTTGCTATCACCTGTAGCACAAGCAATATGGGTAAATCCACGTCTTTTGAGTTGTTTAAAAATGTAATTTGCAGTATCTGAGAATTGAGTAAATACAATTACCTTATCACCATTATGCTTTACATTCAACAGCTCTTCTAATTCATTCAATTTTTGATCAGTTGTAGGATTCCAGTCTCCACATAGAGTTATCATATGAAGCAATACTTCACAATCTTTGCGAAGTTGTTGTTTGAGTGTGCGTTTGAAATATTTTGAGTCAATCCATGAGCAGTTATTCTTGGCTGTAATTATATCGTAATACTCTTTGGCTTTACGCATATATACATCCATTTCTTTAGGGAAGGATATTAGCTGTTCCTCTTGAATTACACGCTCAGGATCAAGGGCATCACCAAAGATGTTTTCATTTATATCTTCATCCTCAATATATTCTTCAGGTAAACTGTTCTCATCGCTGATAGGCAATGGCAATTTATTCTCAATGGCATAGATAAATACCGCATTACGAAGTATATGTCTGTAAACAGTCAACAGGAATGCAAAGCCACTGCTGTCAATGCGTTTAAAGAATGTACTTTTGCAGAACCCCATCATTCGTTGTCCTGCACGAGATAGATTATCAACTATCTGTCTTTCGTGTAGTTGAATATTTGTGGCTTTGGTTTCATCATAAAAGTGAATCAATCCATAGCGCGGTAGTTTTAATACCTCCATCAGAGCAATCATCTCTTCTGAATATAGACGACTGTACTGGTCACCTTGTTCCGTCTTAAACTTTACGGCACGGGGAAAGCGTTCTGGAAAATAAGATTTGCTTCCATCATTGAATTGCAAATACTTTCTTCCAGTTTCATCATCTACCTTTGCATAATTCTCTTTTATAAAAGTTCTGGTGCGACGAACCAGGAAAAGTTTCATTAACTCATTCCAATCGTCGGCATAAGGACTTTTCTCAAATGCCTTGATTGAGCGCATATGTATATCACTATGCTGACGCTGAAACTCTCTCTCTCCACCAAGTGAACGAATATATTCTTCAGGGCGTATACCTAAATCTTGGTCTTCGCTAATAAACAGACGTAATTGGTTACTCAAATCAGAGAAATCTTTATTGTATGGAGTAGCTGTGAGCAATAATACTTTACTATCCTGATGCTCAATCAACGCGCGAATGTTTTGATAGCGTTTACCACTTGAATTGCGGAGATTGTGGCTCTCATCAACAATAATCAATCGGTAATATCGGGCTGAGTCAACATCAATCGGTCGAGCCATTGACATAATATCTGCCTTCAAATCATACTTTGCAACATATTTTTTCCACATATCTTGCAGATTGGCAGGACAAATGATAAGTGTGCTGCTTGCAAAGGTCATTTCATAAATCTTTGCAATGGCACAAGCTGTAATGGTTTTACCCAAACCTACAACATCGCCAATCATGGCGCCATTGCGTTTGTCGTTATTCAAATTCTTTGCAGCTATTTTTACGGCTGTCTGTTGGAAATCAAATAATTCTCGCTTGAATTCCGGCGAAAGAGTAAATTCTTTAATACCATTACGAGCATCTTGGCTTAAATGATATGCAGTTTTGAGATATATGTAATATGGAGGAACCTCTTTTTCTCCGGCCCAGCTTTCATCAATTATCTTTATTAGTTCTTCTGTTATGTCCAAACAAAAACGATCATTCCAACGGTCGTCAAACCAATTAGCTAGTTTTTCGGCACAATCACTATCGCCAAATTCAGCATTAAGTTCACCCTGTTTGGTTAAGCCAGAATAAGTGAGATTACTACTACCCATAATAGCTTGAATCTTATTGAAATTATCTTGAGGACGATGGGCCAAATAGAGTTTTGCATGCAATGGCTCTTTTAGATAAAGCTTCACACAAACTTTACCCTCTTTCATTTGGGTTGACAATCTGCGTAAAGTCCATTCATCTGTTTTAGTGGGAACGCCTAACAACAATTGTTTACGGAAATCTCTTGCAATTTGCAACTTACATTGCATTGCATATTCTGCATCCGGCAAATCATCATGTTTTGAATAAAGAGATCTAATTAAATCTTCATCAGGGCGATGCATTCCTATAAGCAAACGACATATGCGTAATTTGCGATCATCGTTCTCATACACATAATCACCAGGAAGTTCGTCAACTTGATTGACAATAAGATTCCAACCCCTCAAATTGAAATAACCAACACAGAAATCAATGCGTTTAACGCCTACATTGCTAATGATGCCTTGTAGCCCTTCTGTGAACTTTACTTCTATATTATCGTAAATCCTTGCCATTGTATTATCAATGCCTGTAAATGCAGCTATGGGCCACTATAACCGCAATATATACTACGATAATGAACTTCAAGACACAAAAAAAGCGTGAAGCCCTGCACTGTCGCTCGCTTCACGTTCTGAGGCCTTCGCATTGCCCTGTCTGTCGAAACGAGCAACGCATAAGCCCCACGCCGATATGTATAACACAACCTCCATACCAATAGTTGCCATGTGGGGTACGGATACTCCAATGGCTGTACGGTATTTGGGGTATGTATATAACACACCTACGGGGCATCCACGTTGCTTTGTTTTTGACAGACATTTGAAAGTTGCGAAGTTTCAGAACGTCAAAACCAAAGCGTAGTAAACGCCTTTTTCATATGTCTTGTCCCACCCTCCCGTTCTTCTCCGTTAGAGATAGAACTATCGGCGTAGGACTTTGCGATAATTTAGCAAATGAGCAAATAAAAGTTTCTTTTTACTGACACAATTGCAATCAATAATCGCAAACTTTGCATGCAAAGTTAAACAAAATATTCTCTTCGACATATAAAGTAGTGTAACAAAATGCATTTACTCTGTCTTATAATAGCGTTTTATAGATGAATTTCCAACCGACTTTGGAGGGTAGGATAGCGATAGGTAGTTTTGGGATGCCGAAAACATTTCGGGTGCCCCAAAACACAACTTGCTATGTTCGCTTGAACATGAATTTTCAGTGCCTGAAAATTATCCTATGGCAGCCTAAATTTTACTGAAAAATTAGCATTGGTGCGTTGGTTATAACACTTGTTGGTTACTTGTTTATAACCAATAAGCAAAGCAAGCAATCAAGAATGAGTGCAATCATTATTGATTGTAACAAGTGATGCAATCATTCAACCTTGCAATCTCTCATACTTGCAGTCATGCAATCTATCAATCACTCTTTCTGTATTTGGGATAGCGATTTACATTCTAAAATACTACCACTTATGCAATCTAATGACACTTGACGACACGTAATGTCGGGATTGCAGAATGTATTATTTTTTGTTTTTACTTAGCGCTCAGAATCTAAGTTTAATGTAAAAATGAAATAGTTATGGAGATTATCTGTATTGAGAAAAAGACCTTTGAGGAGCTTGTGTCGCGCCTCGGGCAGTTCGTAAAGCGAATGGATAGTATTAACCGCCAGCGTAGTAGCAGGCGTATGAGCGATTGGATGGATAATCAAGATGTTTGTCAAGCGTTGAAGATTAGTCCTCGCACTTTGCAAACCCTTCGGGATAGTGGGCGATTGCCGCACTCTAAGATAAACAACCGCATCTACTATCGCCCCGAAGATGTGGAGCGACTTATCGGAGATTGCAATAATGTTTAACCTATAAATTCTATGCCTATGAGTAACGAAGTTATAACGCACAAGCACGAGTGGGTACGCGGTCTATTCTCAGAACTAGACCGCATTGCCAAAGATGCCGCAACGACGGCAGGTGAGAATCAACCGCTATTGGGTGGCGAACACTATTTGACCGGTAGAGAATTATCTGAACGCTTGAAGATCAGTCGCCGCACTTTGCAAGACTATCGCAACAACGGTATTTTGCCATACCGCCAACTGGGTGGAAAAATTCTCTATCGTGAAAGCGATATTGAACGAGTATTGCAAAGTTGCTATCGTGGCAAATTTTAGATTATACCCTATAAGGTATAATATGGGTTAAGTACTTGCAAATTACACCCGATAGGGTATATTATAAGTGTAAAGGAAACACTGACTGAACTTATTATGCAGAGT
>UMBF01063201.1_pt1 | contig 12194 bp, 8 predicted proteins | sample 1963901 | NCBI WGS metagenome assembly UMBF01 (sample SAMEA4835935, study PRJEB28245) | human gut metagenome | biome: gut microbiome; material: fecal sample | place: Denmark | collected 2008 | reverse complement strand
TAAGCCGTAAGGCGGGAATTGTGCGGTGTTGCCTTAGGTTTCCGGAAACACCTCTGATTGAGGCAGGCTATGCGCCGATGATACAAAGAACAGCACAAATTCCTGTTCCTGCTGCCTGTTCCGGCATAAACTGCACCCAATTTGTTTTTGCTATATTTATATTACCTGTTTTGCAGCGGAATTTCAAGAGATTTCTGTAATAAAGCGCTAAAATTTTCGTAAGTTGCTGGGTCGATTTGTGTAAAATTAACACACATTTACAGGAATCCTTGTTAAACTAGACAAAAAACGATTTAATACCGCGAAATATCCCGCCGTTTTTTTATGCAAATAGAACAAAATGCACTGCCTTGCCCCGCAGCAAAACGGGGGGTTGGCAGTGCATTTGTTGTACTTATGTTGTTGATGCCGCATAAAGGCGCGGGCAGCATCAGCTGCCCAGGATATAGAGCGGATTTTCGCCCGCATAGGTGTTGCGGCGATCCCATGCCGTATGGGTTGCCAGATAGTTGCACCAGGCGGTATAGCCTACCGGCTGCATGTGGATGCCATCGGCTTCGTATTCGTCAATCTGGCTGCCATCGGGCTGATTCAGGGCTTCGGCAATATTGACAAAGTAGCAGCCCTTGCGCAGTGCCATGTTAGCCAGCAGGTTGTTGACCAGCTTGATGCGGTCATTCTGCAAGCCGGGCTTGGAATCCTTGACCCATTCCTGAACGCCGGGGATGGACTGCACATAGATCGGTACGTTCGGCAGGCTTTCGTGGAACATGTCGATCATTTTTTCATAATAGGTGATGAACTTGGTGGCGGTGTCCTCGCTGCCGTTGACCAGGGTGTTGGTGCCGAACAGGATATACAGCGCATCGGGCTGGGTCTCCACCACGGCGTCAAAGGCCGGTTCCTGCACATTGCGGATGTGGTCCTTGACGGTGGTGTTATAGACAACACTTTCCGGACCGGCACCGCGATAGGCACGCACATGGGCGTTCTGGTAGCCGGTGGCATAACACTCCATGCCCTCGGTAATGCTGTCACCCAAAAAAGTAACGGTGTCAAAGTGGCTGCGCTCCACGGTGCCAAGGGCAGGCAGGGCGGCCATGCGGGAATCGGTGTTCAGGTACTCCAGATCTATGGTCTGTTCCACCGGGGTGGCTGTATCCCACGCGGCGTTATCCACGGCGGGAAGCAGGCGCTGGGGGTTACCCGGCGTTTGAGCGGTGGGTTCGGGCTGCTCCGGGGTTGCCGTGGCAGCAGTTTCCGCTGTGGGCATGGTAGGCTCCGCCTGGGGGGTGTTCGCCTGCTGATTGTGGCGGGACATCCAGAAAAAGCCTGCAGCTGCACACAGTATGATCAGCACCACCATCAGGGCAACTACCGCGTTGCGGCGGCGGCGCTGTTTTTCTATCTTTTGGCGGTAGTGGTAATAATCAGCCATAGGGTTATTTTCTCCTTTTATCAGCAGCCCCGGCGCGCCGGAGAGCAAAAGCAACAGATATAGATATTATACCCCGCTGCACACATTGGCGCAATAGCCCGCCGGGAAAAGGCGCTAATTTTTACACTTGCTGTTTTTTCTTGCTTGACGCTTTGTTGGGCGGCCCGTATAATAGAATTAGAAAATAGTATCCGCGGCCTGGGGGTTGGCCCCGCCGCGGCACGGCGGCCACGAGCGCGCCAAAAAAAAATGCCGGATTGTTCCGGCTGATTACGCAGCTTTTTGCCTGCGTTACAGGAGGTCTTTTTATGGAATGGATGATCGCATCGGACTCTTCTTGTGAGATCCGTACCCTGCCGGACACTGCACCGGGGGTTCAGTTTGCATTGGTTCCATTCAAGATTCGCGTTGGCGAGCGCGAGTTTGTGGACTTGCCCACCCTGAACACCAAAGCCATGCTGCAGGCCATGACGGATTATAACGGCGCCAGCGCCACCGCCTGCCCCAGCCCGGAAGAATGGGCCGAGCTGTTTTTGATGGCGGACAAAAGCATTGCGCTGACCATCAGCCATAATCTTTCGGGCAGCTACAACGCCGCGCTGGCCGCGCGGGAGATGGTGCTGGAAGAACACCCCGAAAAGCAGATTTTTGTGTTGGATACCCTGAGCTGTTCCGGCGCGCTGGCCGGTGCAGCAGAGCTGGCCAACAAGCTGATCCGGATAGGAACCAACTTTGATACCATCTGCATTGAGCTGGCCAACTGGGCACAGAAAGGGCACATTATGTTTGCCCTGGCCAGCTTTGATAACCTTGCCAAAGCTGGGCGGGTCAGCCGCGTGGTGGGCTTTATTGCCGGGCGGCTGAACATGCGCGTTTTGGGCCGCCGCACCGAAGATGGCACAATCGACTTTTTCTTTAAGACGCGCGGCGAAGCGCGGGTGCTTGCCAAGATTTTGGAACAGATGGACGAGGACGGTTACGATGGTGTGCGCCCGGTGCTGATCAGCGAGTGCAACAACCAGAACGCCGCCAACCTGTTGGAACACGGCATCCACGCCAAATGGCCGGATGCGCGGGTGGATATTGTGCCCTGCAGCGGTCTGTGCAGCTTTTACGCACAGGACCAGGGCGTGATCATCACCTATTAAATTTTGAGCTGAATGGCCTGCAAACGGGGCCGCTATCCTGTTTGCAGGATTTTTTATCCGAAAACGATCCATATAGAATGCCCATATAAAAATAAAAAGCACATGCTCTCCTGACTGGCCGGATTTTCCCGGCTGACATGGGGCATATGCTTTTATTTTATCTAAGGCAATACCGCATAATTCTAAGTGCCGATACGGCGAGCGAGGTGCGGCAGCTGCTAAGCCAAAAGCGCAGATAATACTGGATGTCTTATCGAGCATTTTGGCAACGCAGATGCCGTGCCGCAGCCGCCGGAGCGGTGCTTAAGCCGTCAGGCGGGAATTATGCGGTATTGCCCTAATTTGAATTTTGCTGAATTTTGTTTTCGCCCTGATTTTACAGCCAGAACTGCACCAGACGGCTGACATTCTGGTACAGCGCGGGATTCTGGCCCAGAAGGCCCGGTTCCGCAGCAAAGTAGACACAGAAGCTGTAACAGATCCCCACGGCAACAGCTGCCAGCATCGCCCCCTGCAGCATGTGCTGCACGGTATGCGGGATGCTGCCCGATGCGGCGGCCTGCACACGCGGGGCAAGGGCGCTTTCGGCCCACAGCCAGACCAATGCGGCGGCGAACAGCAGCGGGGTTAAATAGTCGCTGAGATAGCGGTAGAGCACACCGGCCATCTGGCAGTCCAACGTGGCCAGAATAACAGCCAGCAGCACGGGCAGCAGCACCATGGCGCGCAGGTCTTTCTGCCTTGCCATACGGCGGCGCAGCAAAGGCAGGGCCGCAAAGGCCCACAGCAGCGGCAGGCTGACCAGGGCACCGCCGTAAAATACTTCGGTAATGGTCATACCCATAAAGTTTGTCTGCATTTTGGTACCCGCCAGGTAGGGGAACACCGCCTGCACCACCGGCAGGGACAGGAAATAGGTGAACATCGCCGGGGCCAGCCGCCCAATGCGGAAGCCGCGGTGGGTCATATCGTTGCTGGTCAGGTTGTAATTGGCGCCAAAATCAAACGGCGAGCCGAACCGCGCGGCATTGTAGGCCATCAGCCCCAGGGCTACCAGAATAACCGGCAGAACAAAGGCGATGGCTTCGGTTATTCCCTGCTTGCTGCGCAAGCGTTTTTGCCGGATATACTGCGGCCAGAAGATCGGCAGGCAGAGCACGGCAAACAGCTCCATCTGGGGGCGGCATCCCGCCACCAGCGCCATGCACAGGCTGCCAAGCGCCATGTGCAGCATGATTTTGCCATGGTGCTGCACCGGGGTGTTGGCGGCGCACAGCCACTGCCACAGGGCCAGCAGCACAAATGCCGCGCCGCACAGGATGGCGTATTCATACACCGAGGGGCGCAGCAGCAGGTAGTACACCTGGCTACCGCCCGCAATGCCCGCCGCAGCCAGCAGGCAGGCCGCCGCTGAGGCGGACGGGAACCAGCGCTGCGCAGCCTGCCGCACCAAACCAAACACTGCCAAAATCAGCAGCCAGGCCATCACGATCATGGCCAAGCTGGGCGGCAGGTCCGGTACGCCGGTCAGCAGCTCAAACGGCAGCTGGAACAGCAGGCACGGCACAATGCCAAAGTAAACATAGTACCGCCCCTGATAATAAGCAACATCCCACAAAGCATCCGGGGCCGCGCTCTGACGGGCGGCGGTATCGTAAGGGTTCTGCATCTCCGCCATGGCGGCGGGCGGGTCGCGCTGCAGATCCAGGCGGCCATTCAGCAGGCTGTGGGCCAGAGCGCCGTACTGCGCAGCGGAATCATTCTGCCAATCGCTGATATGCTGGGTGAAGGTGATGCGGCTTTCGCCGTCCCAGTTTTCGACATTATAAAACGAGGTCGCCACGCCGGAGTTGCGGGCATCGGCAAAGGGGGCCGCTGCGGCCAGCAGGCAGAGCATGCAGCCCAGCACCAGCACCGCCGGGCGGTATTTGGCGCGGTGGGTCAGGTAGGCTTCGTGCCACGTGGCAGCGCCGGGGCGCAGCCCCCACAAGGCCAGCAGTGCCAGATACACCACTGCCAGCCGCAGCAGCGAGAAATCCATCGGGCGGGGTGCATTGGCCAGAACCGCCTGCACGGTATAGTTCAGGTCATAACTGCGGTACTCTCCGCTATAGCCCTCCGCTTGCAGGGTCAGGGTATCCACCGCGCCGGAAAAATCCAGCGTGCGCACCAGGCTGCGTGCCGCTCGCGGGGCCGCCTGCCACTGCCAGCTCTGGCGCGGGGCGGTGCTGGCTTCGTCGGTACCGGACACCCACAGGATAAACAGCGGGTTCTGATCCTGCGGATAGTTGCCGTCATACTGGTAGACAACGCCATCCAGCGCAACGTTATACAGTGGCTGATGGATGCCGGTAAAGGTAAGGGTACTGTGCGCATCGTTCAAAGCAATCGGCTCCCCATCCGCCGGGGCATCCTGCAAATAGGCGCGCAGGTCAACGGGCTGGTAGCCGTGGGTTGCAAAATAGGGTGCGTTGCCCACGAATACTTCCAGGCCGATGGCGGCAATCAGCAGCGCAGCAGCCGTCCAAAGTGTGCGGTACCGCCGCCCGCTGCGCAGGCGGAGTAACAACACGGTGCCGCAGGCCCACAGTGCCGCCCCATTGATGGCCAGCAGGCGGAACAGATCAAACCCCTGCGCCAGCCCCGGCTGGGCAAACACACATGCTGCGATGATCCACACTGCCAGCACAATGCCCGGCCCGGCCAGTACATCCGCATGGGTTGCCCTGCGGTCGCACAGCCGCCCCGGCAGTGCCCAAACCAGCACCCCCAACAGGATGCTGACACAAATTGCTGCTGCAAACATAAAAAGCCCCCATACCAAAGTGTATGGGGGTATTATACTATGAATTGCGGTTTTTGTCGATATTGGGGGTACTGGCGTCCTCTTCCTGCGGGTCGGACGGCTGTTCGCCTGCCCGCTCCGCTTTGCGGTACTGCGCGGGGGAAAGCCCGGTTTCCTTTTTGAACACACGGCTGAAATACAGCGGGTTATCATACCCGACGATCTCGGAAACTTCACCGATGCTGTATTTGGTGCGTTCCAGCAAGCGCTGTGCATTGACGATACGCAGCGACTGGATATACCGTGCGGGCGACAAGCCCACATACTGTTTGAAGCTACGGATGAACCATGCCGTGCTCATGTGCAGGGACTCGGCGTATTCATCCACATTGATGCGGGCAGTATAATTTTCGTTAAAATAGGCGGCTGCGGCTTCGATCTGCTCCCGCGTGGTGCCGTTGATCGACCGCCGTTCCTGCCGCTGGCGGCTGACCAGCACCAGCATCATCTGGAACAGCCCGGCCGTATAATCCCGATAGGCGTACTGGCAGAGCTGCAATTCCTGGATCATGCGGCGGAACGTATTTTTGTACTCCGGCATAATGCCGCTGTAAAACACATGGCCATCCAGCGGAATCTCATGCGCCTGCAGCACTGCAGCGGCCTCGCTGCCGGAAAAATAGACCCAGAACACCTCCGGATGGTCCTCAAGATAGTAGATATAGCGGCGCTCTTCCTGCGGGCGGTACAGCACCATATGACCCGCTGTTACCACATGCTCGGCATCATCAAACCAGAAGTGCGCCTTGCCCGCAGCGATATAAAACAGCTGATACGCATTTTCATCATACCGCGTAATAGTTGGCAGGCTGGCGTGCTTTTTCAATCGGCATGTTCCGCAGGAATCCACTGTAAGCGGTGCAGTACAGCTGCCGTCCGCAGCCTGGCGGCTGTTGATGGAACCAAAATTGATATACATCTGTGTTGCTCCCTCGTGTTGGCTGGGTAAGACGGGCGCACCCATCTTTTATGTAGATTGTATAATATTATCCACTTATAGTGCAAGTGCAACTGGCCAAATCATATTGTTTTGTTATCCTTCTGTTATGATTTTCGCAAATAATATTAGAATGCTTATCGAAATGTTTTTTTCAGCTTTTCTGTTTTACCGCGGGGCCACAACAAAAAAGTGCCCGCCTGCTGCAAGGCAGCGTGCGGGCGCTTTCATGCTTATTCCTTTGCTTTTGAGCCGGGATTATTCAATGCCGGTCACGGTATAATCTTTGTCCTCAACGGCTTTTTTCAGCACAGTGTCATCCACCGGCTTATCCAGCGTTACAACAGCGGTACCGGCGGTGTGGCTTACTTCGGCGGCGGAAACACCGTCCAGCGCTTCCAGTGCCTTTTTCACGGTTGCTTCGCAATGGCCGCACATCATGCCTTCAATTTTAATGGTCTTATTCATGGTCGTGTTCTCCTTTTTGCTTGTTTTGTGTGCTTTGCGTTTATGGTCATGTTTGGTGCTGCGAATATCGAACAGGTTCAGCCGCAGTGCGTTGGAAACCACGCAGAAGCTGGACAGGCTCATGGCCGCAGCGCCGTACATCGGGTTCATCTGCCAGTGCAGCAGCGGGATAAAGACACCTGCCGCCAGGGGGATGCCCAACACATTGTAGGCAAAGGCCCAGAACAGGTTTTCGTGGATATTGTGCAGAGTAGCGCGGCTCAGGCGGATGGCGGCGGGCACATCGCTCAGGCGGCTCTTCATCAGCACAACGTCAGCGGCGTCAATCGCAACATCCGTACCGGCGCCAATGGCAATACCGACATCCGCGCGGGTCAGGGCCGGTGCATCGTTGATGCCATCGCCCACCATGGCCACGCGTCCCTTGTTTTTCAGGCTGCGGATCGCAGCTTCCTTGCCATCGGGCAGCACACCGGCAATCACTTCGTCCACACCGGCCTGTGCACCAATGGCTTTGGCGGTGCGCTCGTTATCGCCGGTCAGCATCACAACACGGATGCCCATGCCCTGCAGTTCACGCACAGCCTGCGGGCTGTCCTCCTTGATGACGTCCGCCACCGCGATAACGCCCTGCATGGTGCCATCCTTGGCAAAGAACAGCGGGGTCTTGCCCTGGGCGGCCAGTGCTTCGGCGCTGGATGCCATCTTTTGCGGCACCGCCACGCCAAGGGTCTGCATCAGCTTGGCGTTGCCGCCGTACAGGGTACTGCCGTTCAGCACAGCCGTCAGGCCGTTGCCGGGCAGAGCCTGGAAATCTGCCACCTCGGCGGGGGGCAGGTTATCCTCCTGTGCCTTTTGCAGCACAGCGCGGGCCAGCGGGTGTTCACTCTTCTGTTCCAAGGCAGCGGCAAGGCTCATCAGTACCTGCTCGGTCACACCGTCTGCGGGCAGGATATCCGTCACGCGCGGCTCGCCGCTGGTGATGGTGCCAGTTTTATCCAGGGCAATGATCTCGGTTTTACCGGTCTGCTCCAGCGAAACCGCGGTTTTGAAGAGAATGCCGTTTTTAGCGCCCACACCATTGCCAACCATAATGGCAACCGGCGTTGCCAGGCCCAACGCGCAGGGGCAGCTGATGACCAGCACTGAAATACCGCGGGCCAGCGCATAGCCAACGGTCTGCCCTGCCAGCAGCCAGACAATGGTGGTGATGACCGCCAGGGTGATGACGGTCGGCACAAACACACCGGAGACGCGGTCTGCAATTTTGGCAATGGGTGCCTTGGTGGCTGCGGCATCGCTGACCATCTGGATGATCTGAGCCAGCGTGGTATCCTGACCCACGCGGGTGGCACGGCAGCGCAAAAAGCCGGATTGGTTCAGGGTTGCGGCGCTCACGCTGTCGCCTTCGGCCTTATCCGCCGGGATGCTCTCACCGGTCAGGGCCGATTCGTTCACCGCGCTGCTGCCTTCCAGCACCACGCCGTCAACGGGGATATTCTCGCCGGGACGCACCACAAACACATCGCCCTGCTGCACCTGTTCGATGGGAACGGTAACTTCCGCCCCATTGCGCAGCAGCGTTGCGGTTTTGGGGGCCAGGTTCATCAGGCCTTTCAGGGCATCGGTGGTCTTGCCCTTGGAGCGGGCTTCCAACGTTTTGCCCACCGTGATCAGGGTCAGGATGGTTGCGGCGGATTCAAAATAAAACTCCTCCATATAGCCCATCACGGCCATGGCATCCCCCTGCACCTGGGCCACCGTCATGGCAAACAGAGCGTAAGTGCTGTAGCCAAAGGCCGCGGTAGCGCCAAGGGATACCAGGGTATCCATATTGGGGGCACGGTTCCACAGCGCCTTAAAGCCGCTGATAAAGAACTTTTGGTTGATGACCATGATGATAATGGTGAGCAGCATCTGTAAAATACCCATTGCCACATGGTTGCCCTGCATAAAGCCCGGCAGCGGCCAGTTCCATAGCATGTGCCCCATGGAGAAGTACATCAGCACCACCCAGAAGATCAGCGAGGCAATCAGGCGGCGTTTGAGGCGCGGGGTCTCGGTATCTTTTAAGGCATCTGCTGACGGCGCGGCGGACTGGGCGGCAGCGTTTTTAGGGCTTGCGCCATAGCCTGCGGCTTCCACTGCGGCCACAATATCTGCCGGAGCGGCGGTGCCCTCCACACCCATTGAGTTGGTCAGCAGGCTGACCGAGCAGGATGTTACGCCCGGCACTTTGCTGACGGCTTTTTCCACCCGGGCACTGCACGCGGCGCAGCTCATCCCGGTTACGTTATATTGTTCCACTTCTTTCCTCCTGTTCCCTCTCTTTTGCGGTGGTGATTCTATAATTCCTGTGTGATGATTGGTGAGTGGTTTCGCTTTGGTGTTTGAACACGGGTTGTTGATGTTTGAGTTGTTTCTATGACAATACCGCATAATTCTAAGTGCCGATACGGCGAGCGAGGTGCGGCAGATGCCAAGCCAAAAGCGCAGATAATACTGGATGCTGCAAAGGTGAGCGCCGCCAGTGGCGGAAACAGCGAACCGAAGCAGGGGCAGCGGTCGCAGAGTGCGAGGGGCTTTTGCCCCCGAAGCACGATGCGGGTACCGCAACCCGACATTATCGAGCATTTTGGCAACGCAGATGCCGTGCCGCAGCTGCCGGAGCGGTGCTTAAGCCGCAAGGCGGGAATTGTGCGGTGTTGCCCTATCCTCACTCCCCTTTTGGTGAGCGGCTAGCCTGCAATTCGACATATTATTGAGGTTACCATTTCTATCCACACTCTCCTTGCGGAGAGCGATACGTTGGGGGCAACCAAGGCCGATGCGGCATTTCTATCCACACCCTCTCACAGGGAATGACTGACATTTATTCATGGCTCTGGTAATGTTACACAAACTTTTACCGATGGTTTGTGAACAGAAAAACAATCATACTGGGCACTGGCATGGCATTTTTGCTGGCTCAAACACTCGTGCATTTATTTCATGTTCTGCTTCTGCTATTTTGTGCAGGCAATGCTTATTTCATCAGTTTCTGCAGCGTTTTCAGCAGCTCATCCACAACTTCGTCATTCCCGGCACGGATACCATCCGCCACACAGGTGCGGATATGGTTTGCCAGCAGCTCACGGTTGAACGCGTTCATCGCCGCCGTTACCGCCGCCGACTGCACCAAAATATCCGGACAATACACTTCGTTTTCCACCATCCCACGGATGCCCCGAATCTGCCCTTCGATCCGATTCAGTCTGTGGACCAGGCTTTTATACTCTTCTTCACTGCGATGCTTTGTTTTGTGTGCACAGCAGCAACACGGTTCCTTCTTTTCGTTTTCCTGCATTATGTTACCCTCCCATCATATGCAAGGTACCCCGGCGGGGTATATTCACTATATACCCCGCCGGGGTACCTTGTCAAGTAGATAATATAATATTTTTATATTATTTTATGCGAGAGTTTTTTACTATAGCAATTTTTAAGATTAAAGCGGATATCCGCATGAACAAAACCACCCTGAACAGTCAGAAAGAGAAACATTCCATGCTCTCCTTGCGGAGAGCGACATTCCGCCGGCAAAGAGCACGCAGGGGGCCGCAACATTTCTATCCACGCTCTCCTTGCGGAGAGCGACGCTGCCAAACGCTGTCGGATTGCCGGTATACTGCAATTTCTATCCACGCTCTCCTTGCGGAGAGCGACAGCTTGCCATTTATAATCAACTCCTTATTCAAAATATTTCTATCCACGCTCTCCTTGCGGAGAGCGACGTGGCTGGTCTCATATTCCGCGCCAAGTTTGTTATATTTCTATCCACGCTCTCCTTGCGGAGAGCGACGTCAGCACCGGCAATCAAATCCTGCTGGTCATCGTATTTCTATCCACGCTCTCCTTGCGGAGAGCGACCAGCTGCTTTTGGATAGAGGGCTGACGCGTGATGACATTTCTATCCACGCTCTCCTTGCGGAGAGCGACACCACCTTTTCTGGTACTGTGCACCGCAAAGAAATTTCTATCCACGCTCTCCTTGCGGAGAGCGACCAGCTGCTTTTGGATAGAGGGCTGACGCGTGATGACATTTCTATCCACGCTCTCCTTGCGGAGAGCGACCTTTGTCGTTGTTGCGTTCGGTCATGTTCATGGCATTATTTCTATCCACGCTCTCCTTGCGGAGAGCGACGTGGCACTTATGTTTCTGCATCCCCTGCCAATGTAATTTCTATCCACGCTCTCCTTGCGGAGAGCGACATCAGGCCACCTGCACACAGGCGCACTACATAAGGTATTTCTATCCACGCTCTCCTTGCGGAGAGCGACGGTTTTCAAGGCCGTCAACAGCTCATTGGTAATATTTCTATCCACGCTCTCCTTGCGGAGAGCGACCGCCGGTATATACCAGCACCACCGGCGCAGTCAAAATTTCTATCCACGCTCTCCTTGCGGAGAGCGACCCCTTGCTATTCCGCGCCACCAGCAGGCAGACGCATTTCTATCCACGCTCTCCTTGCGGAGAGCGACCAAAATCTGCAAATACGTTGCCCGCCGTAACGTTATTTCTATCCACGCTCTCCTTGCGGAGAGCGACATATACTGCCATTTGTCTGGCGCCTCCTATTCTATTTCTATCCACGCTCTCCTTGCGGAGAGCGACGGGCCGTGGTCCACACTCCCCATTGGTATGGCAAATTTCTATCCACGCTCTCCTTGCGGAGAGCGACTTGTAGTTGACGGGCACCGGGTCCACATAACAAGATTTCTATCCACGCTCTCCTTGCGGAGAGCGACCAGCTTGGTGCTGTTGGAGCGCTTGGTGATCTGGTATTTCTATCCACGCTCTCCTTGCGGAGAGCGACCATTATACTTAGATACAGTGTCAGCCTTAGCGTCTTTTCTATCCACGCTCTCCTTGCGGAGAGCGACCAGTAGTAGTGGGCCCTTCCAGGGGGATCAACTGCTTTTCTATCCACGCTCTCCTTGCGGAGAGCGACCGGGCAAAATCTGATCAACGGCATTCGCCTGGTATTTTCTATCCACGCTCTCCTTGCGGAGAGCGACAATCAATGCAAGATAGACCAGAAGAGAAGTAGCAATTTCTATCCACGCTCTCCTTGCGGAGAGCGACGACTTGTTAATGCTTTTCATGGTGGTGATCTCCTATTTCTATCCACGCTCTCCTTGCGGAGAGCGACCACTTACATTGTAATGGAGGCGACCGAAGTTGAATTTCTATCCACGCTCTCCTTGCGGAGAGCGACCCATTTACCTGGCAATGAGTGGGACCACATTCCAATTTCTATCCACGCTCTCCTTGCGGAGAGCGACTCGTGCCCTGCTGGGCGTTGTACTCATCCAGCA
>UMBF01058053.1_pt1 | contig 12202 bp, 19 predicted proteins | sample 1963901 | NCBI WGS metagenome assembly UMBF01 (sample SAMEA4835935, study PRJEB28245) | human gut metagenome | biome: gut microbiome; material: fecal sample | place: Denmark | collected 2008 | reverse complement strand
GACGTATCCGGGGTCGGGGTTGTTCACGGTGCCCTGGCCGCCGCCTTTGGGTGTTTCTCCGCATGCAGCGAGCGCGAGGATGGCGAGGATCGCCGTGAGGGTTGCGGGTATTCGTTTGCCGGTGTTCATGATTGGGTTCCTTGGTGTCCGGCTCGCATGATGTCGAGGTAGGCGGTGTAGTCGTTGATGTCCCTGTGGATGCAGTCTTGGACTCGGTGGGTGCCTGCGTGGTTCTGGTAGGGGTCGCGGCCGATGGCTTGGTCGGTGAGGCGCAGGGTGGTGAGGTCGAGTTTTCTGTGGTGGAGTCCTTCGGCGATGGGGTGGTTGAGGTGGCGGCTGAGGTGGACGTCGAGTTGGCGTAGGTCGAAGTCCACGTTGGTGCCGGCGGGGTGGAGTGTGTATTGGCTGAGTTGGTCGTTGAGGAATTCGTGGATGTTCCATGCGGTGTGCTGGTAGTCGTAGGTGTCCTTGGGTGCTTCGGCGCTGGCGAGCATGAGTCCGTTGGCGAGGTGCATTTCGTAGGCTTTCAGGAGTTCGGGGTAGTTGGCCCAGTTGCGTATGTTGTCGGGGTGGACGATCAGGTGGAGGCTGTCGTGGGGGTGTTTGCCGGTCATGTCGGTGACTTGCATGCCGACTTCCAGGAGTTCGCACTGGTAGGGGTCGACGCCGGTGGTTCCGGTGTCGATCCAGAGGAGCATGTCGGGTTTTCTTGGCGGGCGGGGCTGGTCGAGGGGGATGGTCCGGTGGCCGATGGCGAGGGTTGTCGTGGTGTCGTTCATTCGTTGCCTTTCTTGATGTTGATGTGGGTGGGGAGGTCTTCGGGTGGCGGGCATGAATGCCATTGGCCGTCGGTGTCGAGCAGTATCCAGCCGCGCCGGCAGCTGTACACGGGCACTTGGCTTGGCTCGGGGTCGTAGCTTTTGAGCAGGTAGCCCAATGCTCGGGCTTGTTCGGGGTGTTGGTGGATCCATCCGTGGCATCCGGTGCTGTTGTCCGTGCCGCACACGTCGATGACGTTCGATGGCGCGTGCCGTTCGGGGTCGCCGTATGTCTGGCTGCGGCGTTTCCGGTGGTGGTGGCTGTTGCCGGGCCATTCGCCGCCGCGTAGGTATCGGTCGCAGACAATGCACCGGTTGTTTTCGCGGCCTTCCACGAGGCGCAGGGTCTCGGATGTGGGCTGGTCGCTCATGCCTGGCTCCTTTCGTTGATTTCCTTGACGAGCCTTGCGGCCACGGTCTCCGGCTCTTCGCCGGTTTTGACGTGGGCCCAGAACGTCTGTTCGACGCTGTCCGTCCACGTGCCTGAGGGGACTTGGCTGATGGCGTGCTGGTTGAGCCATTGGCGGGTGATGCCGCCCCATTCGGTGTGTGCCGGTGTGTTCGACAGCCATTTGACGTATTGCCGGTTTTCGAGCCATTTGCGCATCGATGGCGTGAACCGGTCGCCGTCCTGGCGCACGGTTTGGGCGTAGCGGATGACGGCTCCGAGCAGCTGGCTGGCCTCGACGTGCGGCACGGTCGGGTCGCCGCCGGTGATGGCCCGCCACAGGTTTCGGGCCTGTTCCCGATTGCCGGTGTGGCTCGGGTACGAGTCCCAGGCAATGGCGAACGGGTCGGCCTCGGCGCGGGCCTCGGCCTCGGCGAGGCTCGACACCGGACCGGTATGGCCGGGCTCGGCATGGTCCGGCTTCGGCATGGTCCGGCTTCGGCGCGGAGGGGCTACAGGGGAGGAAGGGTTAGGTATGGTTAGGTTAGGACCGGTTGCTTCGTTTGCTTCGAAGCAAGTGCTTCGTTTTGCTTCACCGTTTGCTTCATGGTTTGCTTCGGTTTTGCTTCGCGGTTTGCTTGAAGCACTTGCTTCGTTTTGCTTCGAAGCATTTGCTTCGCGTTTGCTTCGCCGAGACTCGCCCGAAGCGACGCCGCCGGCATGCCCGGCCTTGGCTCTTTTCTCCTTGAGTTCGCTGCCGGAAGTGCCGCCGAATTTCATCAGGGTGTCGGCCTCGACCACCATCCACCGGCCGGCGGCGAGCGCCGGTTCGAGCATTCCCGCGGCCTCCAGCTCCGCCACCTGCCGTGCGTTGCCTTTCAGCGAGCGCACGACCGTGAGGTCGAATGCGCCGTCGAATGCTGGAAATCGCAGCTGGTACGCGGTGTGCACGCAGAGTCTGACCCACAGGCCCAACGCGGCGTTTGATACCGTGCCGGGCATGGTCTGCGGGCTGAAGTTCAACCCGTCGTCTATCTGGGTCCATGTCATGGTTCACTCCGCTTCGTCGTCTTCGGGCAGAAAACACCCGTTGAGTGCCTTGTTTTCCTCGTCGCTTGTGGGGTATCCGAGGTCTGCGAGCGTGTGGTAGTAGGTTTGCGCGAGATCGATGTCGTCCTTGTCGGCCCATGTGCCGGGTTTGATGAGTGCTTCGATCTGGGCGCACAGGATGAGCAGGAGCTCCCTGTTCGCGGCTCCCTCGACGTGCTGGCGGCGATGCAGTTCCGTGAGGTTCTGTTCGAGCCACAGCCCCCTATCGCTCGTGTCGTCGTATGGCAGCGGCGTGGCGGCGAGCAGGTTGTATGCGGCGAGCACGTTGTCGATGTTGTTCCATGAGGCGCCGCTGATCAGTCCGTGGCAGAGTTCGGTGCCGGTCAGCGCGAGCAGGCTCAGACGCGTGGTGGCCTTGCGCAACTGGCCGCCGTTGAACCCGGTGGCGTGCTTCCTGATCCAGTCCGTGCGCAGCGTGTACGCCAGCCTGTCGAATTCCTTGCGGGCGGCCAGCGCCTCCTGGAATGCCGCCTGCTCCCGTTCCCTCCGCTCGCTCTTGGCGTCACGTTCGGCGATCTCCTCAGGCGACAATTGCGGGAAGCACAATACGGTGCAGTCGCTGAACCGGATTATCGGCTGTCCGTACGGGTTGGCCTCATGCCATTTCTTCCACCATTTCTCGAACTGGTCGGGCTCGCCGCTCCACACGTCGTAGAACCGGTAGCCCTCCGGCGTCGTCCACGTCGAAGCCGAGACATCCACAGTCAGGCCCAGAGCTTCAAGCGCTGTTCTCATGCTCTGCTGCCACGCCTCGACGCGAACCCGCGACCGCAGCTGGCCACGCTTCCAATCCCAGTTCTTGGTACCCGCCATCGAAGCCAACTCAGCCATCATGTCGGGATAAGCCTCGAACTCCGCAAGATCATCCAACTGGGAAAGCGACAACTGGGCGAACGCCTCCGACCCGGAACGCACATCAGCGGGAATGCGCGCGATCCTCAACCGGCCACGCACAAACGACTCGCTACGCCCCGTCTTCGCCGCAAGCTCACCCACACCGGCACCCAGGTCAAGCAAACCCTGATACCCGTCCGCCTCTTCCAACGGCGTCAAATCGGAACGCTGGCAATTCTCCACCAGCATCAACTCACGCTCGGTTTTCATGTCCAACTCACGCACAACACACGGCACCCGCTCAATGCCAGCCAGCTTGCACGCCGCCAAACGACGATGACCAATCACCACACGAAACATGCGCTCGCCGTGCTCCTCATGGTCGGGGGTTACCACAAGCGCCTGCTGCAACCCCTGTTCCTTGATGCTGTCGGCCAACTCGGTGACGTCGCCCACGTCCTTGCGGGGATTGTTCGGGTTCGGGATGAGGCTCTTTACGTTGATATCGATGATGTTGATAGCCACTGAATCGGGTCACTGCTCCTTGATCGATAGATTCTGGTGCGCGGGCAGGTGCGGCATGCGCTTCCTGCGCCGGCGTTGGCGCTCATGCTCCAGTTGCTGGCGTCCGTGCTTGCGTTTGCTCATGATTCAGTCCTCCTTGATTTCGCCAGTATCCGGATCCACACCAGACGTGGGCAGATCACGCCACGGATCCAACAAACTGCGCTCGATATCCGCCTTCACCACGCGCTCGCGGGCCTCGACCGGATAGTTAATGAGGTCGTTGACCGCGTTGGCGGCGTCGAAGATGTGCTGCGAGAGATCGCAGGCGTCGTACAGGGCGTCGGTGATGGGGTCGATGTTCTTGTATTTTTCGATGTATTCGTCCTTGGTGGCCAGGTCGAGCATCTTGCTGGCCGCGATGCGGAACGCGGCCGCGGCGTCCTTCATGCGTGATGCCTTGGCTGTCAGGGCGAGCAGCATGAGCGGTGTTATTTCGTCGGGGATGAGTGCGTCCTGCACGCCATCGGTCTTTTTCTTTCGTGACATTGAATCTCCTTAGAATTCGGGGTCTTGGCTGTCTGATGAAAAATCGTTGGAAGCGCCGAACGTGGCGCCGGGAGAGGCGGGTGCCGGCTGAGCCCACGGGTCACCTTCCGGCATGCCGGGGTTCTGGGCTGGGGAACCGTTCTGCCAGCCTTGTTGCTGGTTGGCGGGTTTGGCCGGGTCCCCATAGGTCGAGCCACCGGAATAGCCGCGACCGGATTGGACACGGTTGACGGCGGCGGTCGCATACCTCAATGAGGGGCCTATCTCGTCGACGGTCATGTCGATGACCGTGCGCTGGGAGCCGTCCTGCGCCTGGTACGAGTGCTGTCTCAGTCGGCCCTGGGCGATCACTCGCATGCCCTTCTTCAGGGACTGGACGCAATGGCCGGCCATGTCGCCCCACGCGGAGCAGCGCATGAACAATGCCTGCCCGTCCTCGAACTGGTTGGTCTGCCGGTTCCAGTTGCGCGGGGTCGAAGCGATCGTGAAGCTCGCCACGGTCGCGCCGCCTCCCGTGGTGCGCAGCTCCGGGTCGGCGGTCAGGTTGCCGACGATCGTGAGAACGCTCTCCCCGGCCATCACGCATCACCGTCCAACGCGCGCAGCAGCGCAACGGCGGCGGAACGTGCCTCGTCGGCCAGGTCGAACAGTTCCCAGTCGCCGTCACCGGTCGCGACGTCGGCCAGCAGGCTCGTCACGTCATACGCCTTGCGCGAGAGGCCGCGGCGCGCTTCCGTCACATCGTCCTCATAGTCCGTCGGCGTGGCATCGCGCTCCAGTCGCAGCCCGGTATGATCCATCGCTTGGTCAAGCATGGACAGCATCACGGGCAGCGTTGGCTTGTTCGGCGAATCGGCCACCAGCGACTGCAATATGGTGGCGAAAGCCACACGCGGCGTCACCTCGGGCTCGGTTTCTGCCTCGGTTTGCTCGCACATTCAGTCCTCCTTATGGTTTTTGATCGGTTTGCGTTTCCACAGACACACCGCCGAAATCTGGCGGCGTTCCCGGTCCACGACCACATCGCCCCAACGCGGCGGCAGTATGGTCAACGGCCACGCATCCGTGTGATTGAGATGCTGGATGACCTCGAACAAGTGATCCAGCAATTCGCCGGCACCCATGCGCAGGCCGGCGCTGTCCAGCGGCCATTCGAACAGGCTTTCGCCTTCTTCTCGGTGGTCGTAGTCGTCGGGTTGCGTCATCGCACTCCCCTCTCTTCGATGGTTGGATGATTTCGTGGACCGAGCCGAATCGAACGGCATCCCGCTGTTTGCCCCGCGTACATGACACCGCGTGATCTCCAGCGGGGGCGAACCTGCCGGCCCCACGTGCGCCGCACCCGCTGCTCCGAATGCGACGCGATGGTGTTAGCGACTGTCCTTGTCGATTGCCGGGGAAGGAAAGAATAGGAACCCCGGCAAGTTCTTATTCGACGCCCGCCTCGGCCAGCACGAGGCAGACCAGGCGCAATGGCACGAATCCGAAGCCCACGAGCGAGGCGGCCGTGTTGCCGAGCGGGTGGGCGCATCCCGCGTGGGTCATCACCCAAATCAGGCAGACGGTGAGGACCACGCCCCAGAAGGCCAGCCGGCGCATGAAGCCCCGAGACGGTTCGCCCGGTTCCGGATTACGGTAGCCGCTGGCATGATGTCCGTAATCATGGTTGTTCATCGTGCGCCCCTTGCCACGGGACCTGTGGTGGTGGTCTTGCACTTGTCCCACCAGTCGATCACATCGATGTTGTCGTAGATGACGGTGCGTTTGGTGGGTTTGTGGAAGGCGGGGCCGGTGCCACGGAACCGAAGCTGCGCCAGATGGTCGCGCTTGAGCCCCGTGTAGGCCATGACCTGTTCGATGGTCCAGGGCCGGCGTTCGATCTTCGTCGCCATCACTCCACCTCCTCCCCGAGGATTCGACGGGCCAAGGCCACGAGCTCGCTGTGCGGCCCGCGCCACACCGCGTCCGTGATGCCCATGTCACCCAAACGGATTTCGTCGATGCCGTGGCTGAGAGCCTGATAGGAGAGGGGACGGTTCCCGTCCTCGGGGTTCGCGATGGTGAGTTTCTCGCTCATTGGTTTTCTTCCTTTTTATGCGTTGGTCCACCTCCCCTAAGCTGGACATTGCCTAACTACCAGCAATGAGAGGAGGTGAAAAAATAATGACGTATCGACTCGTGTTTGAGACGACCGCCGATAAGCGACGGTTTGTCGATTTAGCGGGAGAAGAGTATCCGTCGAAGATTCTCGATGAATTGGAGAGCGCCGCCGCGTCGGGTGGCGTGGTCTCGGTTCGAGGTCGGGCTCTCGGTGTCCCCGAGGGGTCTCTTATCTATCTCAATCCGCGTGCCGCCCTGTGGTGGTCGCTGGTTGAGATCGACGGCTGACTCCGGCATGGCGGCGGCGCGGACGGAACGATGTCCGCCGTGCCGTCGCCCGTTCATGCTGATTTCGTAATCGAGCTGTTTGGCGATGGCATCTCGCGCGTCGATCAGGTCGTTTTTCGACTGGGGATAGCCGATGATGAGGACGATGCTTCCGAGCCCGTATCTCAGGACTTTGAAACCGTCTCCTTCTTCAATGTGGGTGCTGATGTTTCCCATCACTTCGCCTCGCTTTCGGCGAGCGCTGGAATAGTGTTCTCAGCAGCAGAGGGTGATTGATTGTATGCCTCGGTAAGAGCATCAATCGGATTGATGCCAACTGCTTCCGCAGTAGCGAAAAATGCGCTGATGGAGAGATCATTGCTGCAGAGCCTCTTCGTGACAGTGTTTCGGTCAACATTTGTGCGCTTCGCAATCTCGACTTTGGAGAGTTTGCTGCTCACCGATGCTGCTCGCAATTTATCCATAGCCCTCAAGGCGATGTCACTTGTAATCATGTCCATATGATTACACATGTCATCAGTTGATAGCAAGTGCGGCGTGTCGCTTGCTATCATTAATTCATGCCAAGCAGAAGTTATCAGTGGGGCACATTAGATGTCGTAGCCTCCGAAGCAATCGACAAGATGATTAATGCCGCCGGTCTGAGCAATCGCGAAATTGACCGGATTACTTCTGGCGGTCTCTCATATGGACGTGTTCGCGATCTCAGAAAACAGACGAAGGCACCAGTACGTTTATCTGAGTTTTTTGCGATTGCCGATTTATGCAAGAAAGACCCAATTGCGGAGCTGAAGGCCATTCGTTACGAATCCCTTCGGCGTGAGGCGAAGAACGCGGCGGAAGCTGATTCGAAACCTTCACTCGCCGGCGAGCGCTTTGTTGATGATGAGCAGGCGCGAGTGGCTGAAACGCTCCAAAAGCTCAAGCGCGGTGACATGGACATCGTCGCCCTGGAAGACGAGCACAAGTATGACGGTGATGGGGACGATCCCGCGTAAATCGACCGGCCCTATTCCGCCCCAGATAGAATATAAGCGTTTTTATTACTTATATTCTATGGGTATTACTATGATTTATGGTCATAATAGAAGAAATACTTTATATTCTAAGGATTCTGATGATTTTTCAGCGACTAAACATCACACCCTCGCAGCTGCCCATCATCTCGCTCATGACCTCGATCAAGAACACGCGCGCCAACGGCCTCGACATCTCCCCCGACTACCAGCGCGGATACATCTGGTCCAACGACTACAAGGACCAGCTCGTCCTCAGCATCATCCTCAACTACCCAATCGGCAACATCGTCATCAACAACCTCGACCACGCCAACGACAAGAACGCCCGGCAAGAACTCGTCGACGGCAAACAACGACTCACCACCATCTTCCGGTTCATGGAAGGCGGCAACGTCGGCCAGTGGATCGACAACTACGACGACTGGTACCAGCTCAGCAAGAAGAACTCCGACCAGGCCAAAGACATCATCGACCGCATTGTCGGCGACTCCGACCCGGACGGCATCGCCCGCATGCACCGGGCGAAACGACTGTCGTTCAAGGACCTCCCCGAAAGCATCCGCATGAACTTCAACACGTACAACATCCCCGTGTACACCATGCAGGCCGCCGACCCCACCCAGATACGCAACTACTTCAAAGTGCTCCAGAACCAGGAGAAGCTACGCGCAGGCGAAATCATCAACGCCTTGCCCGACAACCCCATGAGCACATACTTCGACCGCCTCCCCACGCAGGACTTCCTGGAAAAGGTCAACTGCACCGGATTCAAACGCGCCGAACTCGAAAAGGTCTACTACTCGGTCCTCGGCACATGGTTCGACCGCCTCCAGCTCAACGCGGGAGACAAGGCCGTGATTGCCTCCGTGGAGAACATGCCGGCACTTACCAAGAAGCAAATCGCCAGCATAGAGGATCTGAACACCGGCATCATAGCCATGGCCAACATCCCCACGCCCATCAACAAGGTCAGGACTTCCAAACGAATGCTCAAGCTCCTGTTCGGACTCGCATTGCACGAACCGGGCTACTTCTCGACCCCGGACGCGCTGACAAGGGTCCAGCAGGTATGCGACCTTTCCGCGAAACTCGCCGCATTCAACACCAGCGAATCCGACCAGGTCGCCTACGCGAAGTACTTCACGGACGAATATGCAACGGACAAGGAGGACTTCGAAAAACGACATGCTCCCCTGTATCGCGCGCTGTTCTGGAGCACCGCCCGCGTCTCGTCGCGATCCGCATACGTCAACGCCATAGAAATCATGAGGAGGCTCTTCACCGAATCATTCGATTCCGCCTACACGTACTACATGAAGAACAACATAACAAAGTAGGCAAAAATTTCAGTATACACCTTTTTTCGATTGCTAAAAAGAACCGAATTCGGACACTTTTAGCTGTGGACAACTCGAAAACGTTGATTCTGAAAGGAAATCACGGTGGATAACATTTCAAGAATTCACGCGCAAGACGTGGACATAACCATACGAGCGGTCGGAGGAGAAGACTACATCAGCCTCACCGACATGGCGCGCCATGAAAGCAGCCGACCTGCGGAAGTCATCCGCCGATGGCTTCGCAACTCAGACACCATACAGTTCCTGACCGCATGGGAAAGTATCTCCAACCCCGACTTCAACGAGTCCGCCGCAGCCGCCATCCAAGCCAAGTCCGGACGTAACGTGTTCGGCCTGTCATCCGCCGAATGGGTCGATCAGACACACGCCATCGGCATACGAGCGGAACGGGGACGCTCGGGAGGCACCTACGCGCACAAGGACATCGCATTCGCATTCGCCTCATGGATCAGCCCCGAATTCCACCTGTTCATAATCAAGGACTACCAGCGGCTCAAGGCGGCGGAACAGCAGCGTTCCGGTATCGAGTGGCACGCAAGACGCGAACTCGCCAAGACGAACTACCGCTTGCATACCGATGCCGTGAAGGACACGCTACAAAGCCGGGATCTGCCGAAATGGCGCGAACGCCTGGCCTATGCCAGCGAGGCGGACGTCATCAACTTGGCGGTATTCGGCCAAAAGGCCAGCGAATGGAAAAGCACACACGAGGGGTGGAAGGGCAACATGCGCGACTATGCCTCCGTACGGGATCTGGTCATCCTCCAGAACATCGAGGCATTGAGCGCCATGTTCATCCAGCAGGGCTATGACAAGGCTCGACGCTACGAAATGCTGAAGCGCGAGGCGGACAGACAGCGCGAGAAATTGGCGGACGATGTCCCGGCCATGGAACGGCTTCGGGCAATCATCGAATCGACCGAGACCATACAAGGACAGATCGAAAACACATCAGACAGTGATGAAGGTAATCCGGTATGAACGGCCGGTCGACGCTGCTGCCGTTGTCGCCGCGCATGAGCTACGGTCAGATGCGCATGACCCTGTACCAGGTCGCACCCGACCTTCATGTAGCCAGCGCCCAATTGCCCGGCAAGTTGGATGGGGTCTACTGCCTCGCCACGAACACCGTGCTCATCGACAGGCGCATAACCTATGTGCGCAAGCGCTGTGCCCTGGTGCACGAGCTCGTTCATTGGCGGCACGGCGATGACACTTCGGACGGGTGCGCGGGCAGCAAGATCGAACGCCGATGTCGCCGCGAGACCGCAATGCTGCTCATCAACCCAGCCTCGTACGCCGTAGCCGAACGCATGTATGACGGCGAACCCCACCAAATGGCCAGCGAGCTCAACGTCACCGTCCAAGTCATCGAAGACTACAGACAAATCCTCAGCGAGATAATCCACTAAGAAAGAAGAAAACCATGAAAAAGACAATCACACTGCTTCTGTCAGCATTGATGCTGATAGGTTTGGCCGGCTGTGGACAGGCGACGGTGCCTGACGTCACAGGGAAAACACTGGATGAGGCCCGCAGCACGCTCAATGATGCCGGCTTTTACAGCATCAACGCAAAAGACCTCTCGGGAAAGGCGGCACTCAACGGAACTGTGCGTGCTCAAGATCCAGAGGCCGGGAAGGAAGCCTCCACCGTCGACACCGTGAACCTGACCATAGAGACCGAGGCCGATAAAGCCACCAAGCAAGCCACGTCACAAAGCAACAAAATCAAGCAACTGGCTGAAGAGCTCAAAGGCAAACCAGCGAAAGACGCAATCGAACAGCTCAAAAAGGAAAACCTACTCGGCGAAATCTATCTCAAGCACGGTGCCGAAACCGATGACAACGCACAACGCATCATCGATGACAGTGCCGCTGGAATCGAATGGATTGTCACCGCTACCACGCCGCACACCATCCTCAGCGAGACCATTGACCTCACCGTTGATACCAAGAGCAACGTAGAAGAGGATTCCGCCAAGAAAACGCAGGCAGATAATCTGACGAAAAAGCTGACCACAAGCGCTGCCCTTGCGGCATGCCGAGCATACGGCAAGCAGCAGTATCCGTATGGGTTCAAAACGCATGATATCGCCGGCGTGATCCAAGACTTTACGCCCAGCGACGACAACACATGGTTTTACAAGGCGACCGTTGACGTAACCAACGAGTATGGAGCCACAGCCAAGGGACTGAACTACGAATGCTACGTGACCGGTACCACCGAGAACCCACAAGTCAGTGGCTTTAACGTCTACTGACCATCAAAAAAAATGTCTCTGTTGACGTTGGCGCGTCAACAGAGACCGTGAAGCAAGAATCAAATTGTTCGAGAGATGATAGCCGCTTCGTCGTCCATTCTACGTGATGAAGCGGCGGGATGGAGCATACTCATGGCGAGCATCGAGAAATACGAGACCAGGATCGGCGAGCGCCGGTGGATGGTGCGTTACCGTAAGCCCGATCATTCTTTGACGACTAAGCGTGGTTTTGTGCGCAAGAAGGATGCGGTTGATTGGGCTGCGGAGAATACGACGCGGTTGAATGATGGCACGTTTGTTGATCCGACGTTGGGTAAGACTCGGGTTGATGTGTTGTGGGGGAAGTATTTGGCGGCGCATGAGGGGGTGTGGAAGCCGAGCAATACCAAGCCGGTGGAGTCGGCGTGGAGGAATCATGTGGGGCCGAGGTGGGCGAGTCGTGAGATTGCGTCGATTCGGCGCAGTGAGGTGCAGACGTGGGTGAGTGAGATGACGGCCAGTGGCAAGAGTCCGACGTTGGTTTTGCGTTGTTTCGGCATCGTCAAGGGCATATTCGGGTTGGCGGTGGATGATGGGTACATTCGGTCGTTGACGCCGGTGCAGAAGCTCCAGTTGCCGAAGAAACCGAGCCGCAAGGAGGATCGGCATTATCTGACGCCCGTGCAGCTTGTCGCTTTGGCCGCACTGTGCGGGGAGCACCGGCTGCTGGTGCTCGTCCTGGGCTTCTGCGGTCTCAGGTGGGGCGAGGCCGCCGGCCTGCGGAAACGTGACGTGGATCTGAAGAAGGGGAAGCTGCATATCCGGCACACCATCACCAAGGTCGGCAGCGAGTATGTGGAGGGAGTGCCGAAGAGCTGGGAGCAACGCGATGTGCCGATTCCCGGCAAACTCGCTCCCCTGCTCAAGCATGCGATCAGGGACCTCGAACCCGACAGCCTCGTGTTCACCGATGCGGACGGACACTCGAT
>UMBF01026485.1_pt1 | contig 12226 bp, 9 predicted proteins | sample 1963901 | NCBI WGS metagenome assembly UMBF01 (sample SAMEA4835935, study PRJEB28245) | human gut metagenome | biome: gut microbiome; material: fecal sample | place: Denmark | collected 2008 | reverse complement strand
TGCGGCCGAGTTGTTCTGGCCCAGGCCATTCTGGTAGGCGCGCTCTTCCTCGTACAGACGACCGAGCGTGGGGGCGTCGACGTTCTCGGCAAAGACCGAGAACTTACCGGCACGCAGCTGCGGGTCGATCATAAAGCGAACGAGGGGTTCGCCGACAAACACATAGCGGCGCTTTTCGGCCTGTGCCTTCACGAACTCGCGGACTTCGCGCGAAAGCTCGGGGTAGAACGGGGCGAGCATGGGATCGTCGTCGGCGGCGATCAGGATGGTATAGAGTGCCGGCGCGGTGTTGACGCCGTTGATCACCAGAGTCTGATCCTCCATGTCGCGAGCGGCCTGCTTGGCAAGCTTCTTAAAGGAGAACGGGGCACGGGTGGCACCGAAGATGCCGGCCACGTGGTCCTCGAAGATGTTCAGGAAGTTCACGAAAGATCACTCTCCGTATAGGTTCTTTGGTATCCGAGCAAATATAGGCATATCCCAACGATTATAGAGGATAGGGTTCCCGCAACCGCCGCGTTGACGACGACCGCAGCCGCAAGGCTGGCAATTTCCATATGGTGTGCAAGACAGAGCGACGCCGCGGTGCCTATTCCGCAGCCGGCGATGGCAGCGATTGCAGTCAGGTTCGAGCCCTGCTCGGCACGCTTGGCATGGGCGCTGAGCAGCAGAGATGTCAGTGCAGCTGTCGCCGCGAGGAGCACGATGGCAGCCCAGAAGAGCATGTCTCCCAGCGCCGCGGCAACATTGCCGAGCCCCAGCACGCCTCCGGCGGAAAGCGCAACCGTAGCCAGGCGGCCAAAAAGCGCGCCCATTCCCGTGGCGGCCGCGGCGCTTGCCGGGCCGAGCCAAAAGGCCGCGATGCCGGCGGCGACCCCGGCGGCAAAGAGGGCGTCGCCCGTTAGACAGCCAAGTGCCACCGCGCAGGTGAGCGCGGCGCTCGCGGCGGCCTCGGTGCGGCCCCAGGCGATCCACCAACCGGACATGGTGGCGGCAAAGAGCACCGCGACGGGCAGCATCGACAGGATGCCCTGTGCCTGCATGGTGGCGTTGGCCATAAGTACCAAAAAGCCCACAGCCGAGATAGCCGAGCCAATCTGCGGGGCCAGGCCGGCGGCCGCCCCAATCGCGATGGCCGCGGCAATAAGTCCGGGAAGCGCCGCGACGCCAGCCGTCTGCATGATCAAAAAGCTAAAGGCACCACACGTTAGCGCCGAGATGGCGCGCATAGTGTAATCGCGCGCGTGGCTCCAGCGTGTGCCGGCCCAGCCGAGTGCGGGGTCGACCTCAATGGCGTTGTCCTCATAGGGCAACGATTCGATATCGTCTGCCGCGCGCTCGTCATCCGATAGCTCGCCCACCATCTGCTCCAGGCTGCGACGGCCCTCGCGCACGCTGCCCAAGCCGGCGAGCAGCTGGTCGCAAAATGCCTCGATGCTGTTGGGGCGGTCTTGCGGCATGGGGGAAAGGGCGCTCATGAGCGCAGCCTCGGCTCCCGGGGGAAAGTGCGGGATGAGCTCGCTGGGGTAGGTGGCACCGCCGATGATGCGGTCGAGCGAGTCGCCGGGCGTGGCGGCCATAAAGGGAGCACTGCCGCACAGGCCCTCGTAGATTACACAGGCGAGGGCAAAGACATCGGCGCGCTCGTCAACCGTGCCAGTCTCGATGTCGAGCTGCTCGGGTGGCATGTAGCCGATGGTGCCGCCGCGCGAGCCGCCAAAGCCGCCGGCAGACGACAGCCGCGCCATGCCAAAGTCGGTGAGCTTTACATTGCCCGAGTGGTCGATGAGCACGTTGGCGGGCTTAATATCCAGGTGGAGCACGCCGTTGCTATGGGCGAAGGTGAGCGCCTGGCCCAGCGCGTCGGCAATTGCCGCGGCCTCGTCAAAGGTGAGCGAATGGCCGTCCACGCGATGCAAAAACTCGGCTAGGGACATGCCGTCGACATATTCCATGACTAGGTAGGCATAGGCGGTATCGTGCGTAAAGTCGATAACCTGCACGATATTGGGATGTTGAAGCATGGCGGCGGTGTGTGCCTCGCGCAGGACATCCATGATGTCGCTGGCGGGCATGCCGGCGCCGTTGATAAGGGGGATACGCTTAATGGCCACGCGACGGCGCAAGTGCGTGTCGCGGCAGATCTCGATGGAGCCAAAACCGCCGGTCGCAAGCGTCTCGAGCGGCTGGTACCGCTTGAGCAGCTCGCGAGAGCTGGTGCCCTCCAAGGGAACGTCCGGCGAGAACCGGGCGGTATGTTGCGAGAAAAGCGGCATGGCCAACCCTCGTGCATTTAAAGTTCGTTTGCGAGCGGCGGGCGCGGGCCCGAGCCATTCGCGGCGGCATAGATGCTGCTAGTGTAGCACGCTCGGGCAGATGACGAGGAAAACGAGCGGTCCGGGCGATATAATGTCACGCTATGGAGGTCATATGCTCTTTTCCCGCTGCTCTGCCACATCTGCTTTTACCATTGCGCTTGTCGTAATGGCGGTTACCCCTTATCACCGGTTTTCATCTTCGATCGGCTTGGCATCAGGTGCAATGACCTGGCTCGTTATCCTGGGCGCATGCCTCGCGGCGTTTGGTCATGGTGTTGCGCTCCGCAAGGGGAGAGAAATAAGACGGCCGGGTCGCCTTGGCGTCTTCGGTGCTTTCCTTGCTGCTATTGCGGTGGTTCCCGAATGGGTCGACTTGGCCTTCTATGCTCGCGGAGATTCTATTCCAATCGCGTTTGCACCAATCTGGCTGTTGCATGGCGTTTCGTGTACCTTGTGCTTCACTGGGTCGCTGCTCCTCTCATATGTAATTTGGAATACGGCGGGCTCTCCTTTGATACGGGGGGCAGCGCGGGACGGCGAAAGGGGGACCCGCCGACCGCAGAGCGCGCTTTTTGCAGAAACAATAGTTGTCCTGTCTTGCCTGCTGTTTTGCTGTCGAGTTTCATGGAGAGTCGTTCCCGAGCCATGGGGGATGCCCTCTGTAATGGCCGCATCAATTGGCCTTATGCTTTTAATTCCTCTGGTCTATCTCGTATTGGCTGCGGTCCCGCTGCTCTGCTCTCCCCGCGCCTTTGGTCGGGGAGAGAGCGACGTGTTCGCCCGTTCTGTGCTCATGGCAGTTCCCATTGGCCTTGTTCCCGCTGTTGAGGTGGCATACTTCGCAAGCGATGCCGCGATCATTGCATTGCTTGCGATGGGGTCCGCTATCGCTGCTGCCTTCGTATGCATGTTGCTAAAGAGAAAACGGGACAACAATTCGGATATCGCCTGCGCGTCCGACCCATTCGATGCGGGAGCGTTTTCTCCCTCTCTGTCGCCTCGAGAGGAGCAGTTTGTTCGATTGTTGCTCAAAGGGAAAACGCCGGCGGAAATTGCCAGGGAGACGGATACGAAGCCATCGACGGTGCGGACCACGCTTCACCGAGCATACGGGAAGGCGTCGGTTGCGGGCTCGCGTGAGCTGGTGGCGCTGTTTGCGGGTGGGGGCGAAGCTGTAGAGTCTGAGCTGTCGCAGCGGCATGCCGGCGATATGTTGGCATTAGCTCGGACGCACCGGCTGCTTCGATATCTGCCCACATCTTTTTTTATTTTCCTTGCGGCAGGTCCCTTGGTAATGGCGAATAGCGATTGGGAATCCAGCGTTACGCGGGCAGTCGCCTTTTCTCTTGCAAGCTATACATTGGGCCTCGGACTGTTTCTTTCGCCGTATTGCGCGGTTGTAAAGACAAATCATGACGCTGATCTGGATAGGGCAGGCGAAGCGATTGGGCTCGGAAGCCCGTGCGTGTGGGCGATACTGTCTGCCGTGGAATGGGCTTTTGTCTATATCGCGGCATGGAGGTGCATACGCGATCCGTTGATGGCTGCACCGGTCCTGTTTTGCGGCATAGCGTCTATGGCTTCGCTCGCTGTTAAGCTGCGCCCGTTTAAGGTTCATGCCCATACTCGGGCTATCGTGCCGTTGGCGTTAATAGGTGTATTCGCTTTAATCTATGCAGCAACTAGGGGGCGAATTCATGGACTTGCGGTACTGACGGGGATGCTGCTCACGTATATAGTGCTGCGAAGCTGTCCGCAGCGCAAAATGCTTGGGGTATGGATGCTCTGCTTTGGGGCGATGGCTCCTGTTTGGGTTGTCTTGCTCAACATGGTGCAGGATCTGACGGTTTTCAAGCCGTTGTTCCTCGCGTCGTTGTTGGGGCATAGTTCGGCTGTCAATGTCGTCGTGGCAACGGTGGTCGTCTGCTGGTCTGCGCCCATGTTCGTCACGCACATCGCGCTCGCCCGCTCGGTTGAGGACGAGAAGGCCGTCTTGGGGTACCGCGCGAACGGGTCCACCGAAACAGCCCGCGTGCGCCAGCTGGCCCTGCTTATGTCTCGCTCCCTTTCTGATGTTCAGTCGCAAATCTTGCTGATGACGGCAGAGGGCGCAACGACAAAGGCTATTGCGGAGGATGTCGGTTACGCTGCATCTACGGTGCAAGCACTGCGGTCTGCATCTTACCGCCAGTTGAGGATCAAGAATAAAGCGGAGCTTATTTCATTGTTATCGCAGGTAGATAACGTGTAAACGCCTGAGCAATCAACTCAATAGCGGGTGTTTACAGACATCTTTCTCCATTCATGCAAAAGTTGCCGTGCGTCGACGCATTGTTAACCGCTTTTGATTGGAGAAGGCCATGATTAAGCCAAGGAGCATTATTGCCCGAATCGGAGTCGGGTTGGCGATTGTTGCGGGTTTGTCGATGGGCGCACCTGCCGCATCATTTGCTCAAGATGAGTTTGACACTTCCCAGGTTTCTAGCATTTCGCAGAGCGCGGATGCCGGAATTGCCACATGCAAGAACAACGAAGATAGAAATTTCGCTTTTCAATGTTCTGGCACGAGCGCAACCGGCTATCGCCAGAAAGAAGATTCATCTTCAGTTTACACTTTGATCCAAGGCTATTCAGGAAGGCCGTTACGTTTGTACGTGGACGGCGCCTATGACAATAGAGGAACGGGCACTATGAATTGCACGCAAGGCGTGTATCGCGCCAACCACGCGGGCGAATGGGAGATGTATAACCTCGTTCGCGAGAATGGGCGCAGCCATGCTCGTCTGACTGCCTGGGCCGAGTCCGGATACGGCACGGTCTATGGAAGGTGGAGCCCCGATTGCTTAGGCCATTTTAACAAACTTCCCGCCTAGCCAATCCGCAGCTTCTTGTTGTGATTAGGGCCGGGTCGAGCGTTGTTGCTCGGCCCGGCCGATGGGAGGGTGATGTCGGTTGAATAAAAAACTAATTCGGCACGAGTTGTCCAAGATATTTGGCAATCCTATATTTGCGTTGACCCTTATGGTTGCAACTGCAATTTCGATGGCGGCTGCCATTGAGGCATGGTGGACGCTCGAGATTGAGCGCAAGCAGCTGCTATCTTTTGGCTACGGCATTGGTCTGCAGTCTCAGACATACCTCGGCCAAACGCGTGAAAGTAGCTTTGGTAACTGGATTGTTGTGGGCGCGAACGCGCCGTTGTTAGCGTCGGTGTTTTTCTATGCGCTGCCGTTGCTTGCCATGTTGGCCGGGTCGTGGTCATGCCTGTCCGAGCGTTTGAGCGCTTACGAGGCACAGATCTGCACGCGTGTTTCTAGAAATGCGTACGTGAACGTGAAGATGCTGTCTGCTTTCCTCTCTGCGTTTGCGGTCACGGCTATTCCGCTACTCGTGAACTTTCTGATTGTCTCCATGCTGTTTCCCGCGTATCTCCCCCGGGTCGATGAATCGATTTATGTTGGGCTCTATCTGCATAGCTTTTTTTCTGGTTTGTTTTATTCCCGGCCTCTGTTATACGTGCTGGTTTATACGCTGTTCGATGCGGTGACGCTGGGGGTTCTATCCATGGCCGTGACCGGTCTGTCGGTTGTGTTTCGCAGCAGAATCAAGGCGATGGTCGTTCCATATCTGATTATGGTTGCATGGCATTTTATTAACGACTGGATTTTTCGCGTCCTTTCATGCGTTGGCTTTAACTGCAACATTCTTAACAGCATCAGGTCGGAATCGCTAAATAACTGGCCCGACATTCGAGCAGGGTTTGCGGAAATCACTTTGTTGCTCGTCTTTTCTTTGATTTCCGCTAGATTCTTAAAAAGGCGCGAGGTGGTCTGATGCTGTTTAGGCTGGTCACCGCGGACCTGAGGACCGTTTTGAAGAAGAACATCATCACTTATATTGCGATCGCGGCAGTGACCGTTGCGAACTTGGTATACGCCTACGGATTGTCTTCTGTGTATGGGGTCAGGACGGATACCTTGGGGTTTGCGGATAATCTTGCGCTCGTGTTTGCCGGATCCGCTCCGTTTGAGCCTAGGCCCGGGGTCATGTTTGTGCCTCCGCTAGGGTGGCTATTCCTCATTCTGCTTATTCTCTATACAACACTCGACTATCCGACCGAATCGTTACACGGGTTTGGTTTGCAAGCGCTTGTTCGATGCCGGGCAAGAACCCTTTGGTGGGTCTCGCGTTTTATCTTGGTGGCGGCGGTAACGGCATTTTCGCTGCTCGTGGTGGTTTGCTCTGTTGTGATTTGGAGCTTGATGGTGGGTGCCTCGTTCAGCGCGGTCGTCCATGGCGAGTCGCTTCAGCTGGCTAATTTGGCGCCGTGGTTTCTCAAAGCTGCCGAGGCGGATGCGCTGCCGTTTTTCGTAGGACTCTTTCTTGCTTTCGAGGCGCTTGCGTTTGCGCAGGCAGCGGTCGGGTTTGTGCTTGGGTCGTCGGTCTCGTTTGTGGTTTTAATGAGCTACCTGATCTGCTCGGCATATGCGCGGCATTGGGCGCTATTGGGTAACGCCTTGATGCTGTTGCGCTGGGGCGGAATTGTCAAAGAGGGAATCGCGGCGGGCTCGAGCGTCTTGTCATCAATTGTGATTATGTCGTTATGCCTATCGCTGGGCGGACTGTGGTTTCGAAGGGCAGACCTTTTAGAAAAGGGGGACAAGATATGAGCGTGATCGTTAGGGACGTATCGAAGCGCATGGGCAAAAACGATGTCCTGCGCAACGTGTCCATCGAGGTTGACCCTGGGACCGTGGTCGGGCTTCAGGGGATAAACGGTTCGGGCAAGACCATGCTCATGCGAGCGGTCTGCGGATTGATTAAACCCACCGAAGGCGAAATCTCTATCGATGGCCAAAGGCTTGGGGCTGACATCTCGTTCCCGCCGAGTCTGGGGATGCTGATCGAGGCACCCTCCTTTTTGGGATATCTGTCTGGCTACGACAATCTGGAGCTCATCGCCCAGATCAAGGGCGTTGCCACCCCCGAGGACATTCGCTCTGCCCTGCGGCTCGTGGGGCTCGATGCGGACGAAAAAAAGAAGTTCCGAGCATACTCGCTTGGGATGAAGCAACGTCTGGGGATAGCTGCGGCAATTATGGAGAAGCCGAAGCTACTTGTTCTCGATGAGCCAACGAATGCCCTCGACGAAGCGGGCGTTGGAATGCTCAAGCGCGTTGTGGCGATGGCGGCCTCAGCGGGTCGCGAGGTTATTCTGTCCAGCCATGACGGAGAGGTGCTCGCGGAGCTTGCCGATAGAGTTTACTGCATGCGCGACGGTGCCGTTGTGAACGTTCGGGAAAGGTCGTGAGCGCGATGAAGAAGGCCCTGTGGACGAGAAGGTCGGCGCTCGCGCTTTTCGGCTGTGCTGTTACCGGCCTTGCGGGCATGAGGGTGAGCGTCGTTAACGGGAACCGGGCGGTCATTCCTGAGAAATACTATGCGGAGGGCGAATGGCTCTCGATGGATGGGGCGTTTCTGGGGTCGAAGGATGTGGCGACTGACGGGTATTCGTTTTGCATAGACGGGGCAGAGCTGCTCACGCCGCGCGAGTATCTCAAGCGTGCGCATGATGATTATTCAAAATATGGCATCGTGGATACGAAAACGAAATTGAAGGACGCCGACATCACGTGTGTTATCGCCGTAAAGATGCGTGTCAGGAATAAGGACAATGTCGAAGGCGGAATCAAAACGTATGCTTGGCATTTGGTGCCGGAGTCTGCGCCAAACTATGACTTTGTGGTCAATACCGATCTGATAACGCAGGCAATGCCGGCCCTGGGCGGTTCTGCTGCGTTTGCTGTACAGGTTGGGGCGGAGAACGAGTTGCTCGTCCCGTTCATGATGCAAAACACCAACGACTATTTCGAAGGTTACGAGACCGTTCGTTTTGAGAAAGCATTTCCCGGGACTTACACGATGAAGATGACCGATCTGCCGGAGCGAAGGCTCTTAAGGTTTGAAGTGAAATAGCTCAAGAGCTAGGCAAAATGGGTCCATCGGCGGCACTCGCGCTCGATCCCAGGCGCCCTGGCCCGGAATGACGCGGGGCGAGGCGTCTTCGGTGTCGGCTGGCCTACCGCTTCTTCTTGTTCTTCTTCTGCTTGCGCTGCTTGCCCTTGGTCTCTTGGGGCTTGTCGCTCTGCTTGGCCTCGGCGGCAGCCTTCTCGGCCTTCATTTTCTTCTTCTTGGTCTCGATGCGGAGTTTTTTGTTGATGCGCGCCTTGAGGAAGGAGCCAAACTGCTCGGCGTTGCCACGCACAAAGGTGTCCTTGGGGATCGTCACGCCTTGGTCGGCGAACATGGCCACAAAGATGCGCTCGCCGTCGAGCACGTGGTCGAGCTTCTCAAACGGGAAGAACTGCGACTTGCCGCTCTTGCCCCAGACCATCAGGCCGTCCTCGTTGGCAGCGACGCGGCGATAGCGGCCGCCCATGGACTCGTCGGCCTCGACGGCATCGATAAAGTCGCGCGCGAGCGTATGGTGCAGATTTTTGCTCCACCAGGCCAAAAAGGCGCCGAATACGATCAGCACGACGCCGAACTTGATCCAGTTGCCGCCAGCCACCAGCATGCCAACCCCCAGCAGCGCGGCAATGGCGGCGGCGACATACAGGGAGCCACGGCGCCTGGGCGAGGCGACCAGGCGCGCAAAGTCGGTGACGAGGTCGTTTTCGTACTGATACTCGTTGAGGTACAGAATGCCGTCATCGGCTGCTGCCTGCGTCTCGAGCGCGACCTCGACCTGGTCGGCTGCTTCGGAGGGAACGAGGCTGCTCTCTGCGTCTGCCATGCTCTTTGGACTCCTATCGCGGCGGGCTCGCCGTACGGGTTATTATGGATGAAGTATGCCGTACGACCGTAGGGCCGCCGCGGCAGCAAGACTCAGTATACCCGGGGGAGCACCCATGGAATCGTTGTACCGAAAGTATCGCCCGCTCACCTTCGACTCCGTGGTGGGCCAGCAGCATATCGTCTCGACGCTCGAGCACGCCATCACCGAGGGACGCCTGTCCCACGCCTACCTGTTCTGCGGACCGCGCGGCACGGGCAAGACCACCATGGCGCGCATTCTGGCCAAGGCGCTGCTGTGCCGCAATGCCGAGGCGGCGCGCGCCGAGGGTGCAAGCGGCTGCATGCCCGACGGCACCTGCGAGGAGTGCGAGCTCATCGCCGAGGGCAACCACCCCGATGTCTACGAGCTCGATGCCGCAAGCCGTACCGGCGTAGACAACGTGCGCGAGGAGATCATCAACTCCGTTAACTTTGCCCCGGTGCGTGGCAAGTACAAGATCTATATCATCGACGAGGTCCACATGCTCACGACGGCGGCGTTTAACGCGCTGCTCAAGACGCTCGAGGAGCCGCCGGCGCACGTGATCTTTGTGCTGTGCACCACCGACCCGCAAAAGATTCTGGAGACAATCCTCTCGCGCTGCCAGCGCTTCGATTTCCACCGCATCGGTAACGAGGATATCGAGCATCGCCTGTCCTACGTGTGCGAGCAGGAGGGCTTCGATTACGACGACGAGGCGCTCGCCATCGTGGCGCGCCATGCCAAGGGCGGCATGCGCGACGCGCTTTCCACGCTGGAGCAGCTGAGCGTTTTTGGCAACGGAGCCGTGCATGCGGACGATGCCCGCTCGCTTTTGGGCGAGGTTTCGGACCAGATTCTGGGCGAGTTTGCGCGCGCCATTGCCGATCGTGATGTCGCCGAGCTCTATGGGCTGATTCGCGCGCAGGTCGAGGAAGGTAACGATCTGCTGGAACTGACGCGCGACCTGGTGGCGCACGTGCGCGACGTGTATGTTGCCTGCGTTGCCGGTGCCCGTGCCGAGTTGTTTGAGGGCGGCGCCGAGCAGGCCGAGGCGCTTGCAGCCGAGGCCGCTGCCTTTGGCGAGCATCCGGCCGACCGTTTGGCTCGTGTGCTGACGGTGCTCGACGATGCCGCCTTGGAGATGAGGGGTGCGAGCGACGTGCGCCTGGTGCTCGAGATCGCCTGCACGCGCTTGGCACGTCCCGAGGCCGATTTAACGATTGAAGCTTTGGCCGAGCGCGTGGCTCGCTTGGAGGCCATGGTTGCCAACGCCGCCGTTCCGGCGAGCGTGGCTGCTGCTCGAGCGAGTGCGCCTGCTGCATCCGCACCCGCTGTCCAGCAGCCGACGCTGATCTCGGGTGCCCGAGCTGCTACTCCTGCGGCGACCGCCGCCCCCGCTGCTACGTCTGCGCATCAGGGTGGCATGCCTTGGGACCGCGGCGCTGCTGTTCCGGCTGCCCAGCCTGCGCCCAAGTCCGCGGCTCCGGCTCCCGCGCCCAAACCTGTAACGCCTGCACCTCAACCCGTTGCGGCTCCGGCTCCCGCGCCCGCTGCATCGACCGTGCCGGTGTCCAAGCCCAACAACGCTGCCCAGGTTGCCGCCGCCGGTGCTGCCGAGACCCCCGCGGTCGAGGACGCCGGCGAGCTCCAGCGCAAATGGGCCGAGGTCGTCGAGCGCGTCAAGGCTCGTCAGGCTTCCTATGCAGGCCTTTTGCTCAACGCCCGCGCCACGGCCGACGACGGCTCCAAGCTCACGGTCTCGTTCCCCGCGGGCTCGACCTTTGCCATCAAGATGCTCGGTCGCGCCGACACGCAATCGGTGGTCCTGCCGACGGTCTGCGCGGTCTTCGGCCGTCGCACCGTCGACTACGTCCTGGATGGAGGTGGCACGCCGGCTCCTCAACATGAGGAGCATTCTCCATCTGCACGGGCTGCGGTATCTGCGGACCCGCAACCCGTGTCCTCGGCGGCCCCTGTATCCTCGAGCGCCAGCGCTCCGCAGCAGCAAGCGACGCCGGTGATGGCACCGACCCCGTCGGCGCCTAAGCCCGCCACGCCCAAATCTGCTGCTCCGGCTCCCGCGCCCAAGCCCGCCGCCGCGCCTGCGTCTAAGTCATCCGACCTGGCTAAGGCCCCCTGGCTGCGCTCCGACAACCCTGCCGGCGCTCCTGCCACGGGCAAGCTCCCGACCGAGCCAGCGCCCCGTGCGCCCGAGCGCTCTGCCGCTCCCAAGGCACAGCCGTCTGCGCAGTCCGCTCCGTGGGAATCCGAGCAGGTTCCCTACGACGATGCCATGGTCGGCGGTTTTGCTGCCGATGCCGGCGGGGATGATCTGCCCCCGTTCGACGTGCCGGGTGCGGCGTCCGCGCCCAAGCCCGCTGCAACTGCCCCCAAAGAGGAGGACGCTCCTGCAGCTCCCTGGGAGTCCAACCCCGGCGCGGGCAGCCCCTTCGGCCATCAAGGCGCAGCCCCGAGCATCCCGCAGACCGAGGACGAGGCCAAGGCTCTCATCCGCAACGTCTTTGGCCAGGCCACCATCTTCAAGCCGGTGGAGTAACCGTGCGGGCGGGCATGCTGCTCAAGAAAAGATTTCTTTGTCCGGGCGCATCTGTATTTCGGACATGTGTAGTGTGGTGTCGCGTATATCGCATTCGAGCAGACAGGTGCGTGACGGGCGGCCTAGGATGCTGAGGTCGATACGATACGTCGCATGGCTGTCCGTGTGTTCGACTTGCTCGGCGTTGATGGTTGCTCCGATTGTCAATAAAGAGCCCGGTTCGGCATCGACAATCTTGAAGTCCTTTATCTTGACCTTGAGCTCTTGGTAGAGGGACGGGCTGTTGTAGTAAATGGTTCGGGTTCCATCGGTGCACTCATCGGTCGTTTCCCATTTGACGACGGGCTGGTCCGAGCTGGCTACCAGCAGTTCTGCTCCAAAGGCTATAGCATGGGTGGTGACAACCAGCAATGCCCAGCCGACAAAGAGATAGAGAACCACATATGCAACGGGGTGTTTTGAGCGGATGTTTTGGAGCGCGTCGGGGGCATTCATGGGGCACCTCCAAATTGCTATCTGCGACAATCAAAT
>UMBF01002447.1_pt1 | contig 12256 bp, 12 predicted proteins | sample 1963901 | NCBI WGS metagenome assembly UMBF01 (sample SAMEA4835935, study PRJEB28245) | human gut metagenome | biome: gut microbiome; material: fecal sample | place: Denmark | collected 2008 | reverse complement strand
AAAATAGAATTTGCAGTTGCTAACCATTCATGCGTTTGTCGGAACAACGCCTATTTTGTCTTGACGAATCTCAACAGAGCAGGTATGCTATATACGAATATAAAAAGTTGGAGTTGAGTATATGTATAAAAGATCGGCAGAGGGTTGGCTGAAGCACTGGGACTTCATATTACTGGATATCATATGTCTCCAGATTGCATTTATCATCGCATACTTTATCCGCCAGGGGATCGGCAATCCCTATTCAGACCCGTTGTACAGCAGTGAGGCAATAAGCTTCATCCTGTGTCAGATTGCTGTCATTTTTTTCAGTCAGTCTTACCAGGGGATTCTCAAGAGAGGCTATTACATCGAGTTTACCAGGACAGTAAAGCATGTCTGTATGGTAATGTTTCTGTCAATGGCATACCTGTTTATCACACAGCAGTCAAATGATTTTTCAAGAGTTGTATTTTTCATCACAGCCGGACTGTATCTGGCAATCACCTATGTCGTAAGACTCTTATGGAAAAAACACGTCCTCAGGAGAAACCTTACAGACAAGCGCAAACAGTCCATGGTCCTGGTAGTAGCATCCGATGAAGCAGAGCGTACGATCGGGCGAATGATGAGCGGCCCGGTTCAGGATTTCACAATCACAGGAATCGCCTTCATGGACAAAGGCTTCAAGGGCGACACATTCAACGGAATCCCTGTCATCGGCGACATTGATACTGTTCACGATTATCTTTGCCGCGAATGGGTAGATGAGGTTTTTGTAAAAATCACCGATACACAGCCATACCCAAGAAAACTGATCGACGAGATCGTTACTATGGGACTGACCGTGCACTTAAGCCTCGGTTCCGTAGAACAGTCCCTGACAGGCAAGAAATTTGTAGAAAAGCTCGGCAACTACACAGTTGTCACTTCCAGTATTAACACAATTTCGCCAAAGCAGATGCTTTACAAGCGTCTCATGGACATCGCAGGTGGAATCGTCGGCTGCCTGCTCACCCTGATCCTGATCATTATCATAGGTCCAATGATCTATATCAAATCACCGGGACCGATCTTCTTCTCACAGGAACGTATCGGCAAGAACGGAAAGCGTTTCAAGATCTACAAATTCCGAAGCATGTACATGGACGCCGAAGCCCGCAAAGCAGAACTGATGAGCCAGAACAAGATGGATGGCTTCATGTTCAAGATGGACTACGATCCACGTATCATCGGCAGTGAGAAGAAAGATAAGAACGGCAATCCAAAGGGCATCGGAAACTTCATCCGCAAAACTTCTCTGGATGAATTTCCACAGTTCTGGAACGTCCTCAAGGGCGACATGAGCCTCGTAGGAACCCGCCCGCCGACAGTAGACGAATGGGAACAGTACGAACTTCATCACAGAAGCCGAATGTCTACCAAACCAGGAATCACCGGCATGTGGCAGGTGAGCGGCCGAAGTGATATTACGGATTTTGAGGAAGTTGTGAGACTGGATACCGAGTACATAGAGAAATGGAATATTGGACTGGATATTAAGATTCTGATAAAAACAGTCCTTGCTGTTGTTAAACATGAAGGGTCCGTGTAACTTGACAGATTAGATTCGGCAGGTTATGATAAAGCATATTTTAAAAGATGATGTTATTTGAAACCTCAGCATAATGATGTTTCCTTGCAGGTTTGTGTTTTCCGCAAATAGATCAGGACAACACATTATGCTGAGGTTTTTCTAAGTTTGCTAGTATAGAGATATGGGCAAAGGAAGAAAAAACGACAACTTATTAATGCAGAATAGAACTTATGGAGGAATATTAAAATGAAAACAAAGAGTATTATGGTAACTGGTGGATGTGGTATGATAGGATCTAATCTCGTGAAACGTTTGGTAAGAGAAGGATGGGATGTCTATGTCGCTGATAATTTATGGCGTGGAAAAATTGAATATTTAAATGATGAAGAGGGAAAACCAGTTATTGATCTAGATACTCACTTTTTTAAAAAAGACCTTGCTGACTATAAACAGTGTGAAGAGTGTATTGGTTTTACTGATTATGTGGTTCATCTTGCTGATATTGTTGCAGGTATTGATTATGTATTTTCTAATCAGGGAGAACTTTTTCGAGTAAATAATCAGATTAATTCAAATCTTTTTGCATGTGTTCGTAAAGCCGGAAGGGAAAAAATAAAAGGACTTATTTATGTTGGTACTGTATGCTCTTTCCCTTTGACATTACAAAATACATACAATCCAGAGCCTCTTCACGAGGAAGAATTATTTCCAGCAATGCCTGAATCAGCATATGGATGGAGTAAGCTTATGGGGCAACTTGAAATTGGCTATCTTGAAAAAGAAACGGGAATTCCATGCTGTACTTTGATGTTCCATAATGTATATGGCACACCTACAGATTTTGGAGAACGTAGTCAGGTTATTCCTGCGTTGATTCGAAAAGCTGTTAATTCACCAGACGAAGAATTTATTGTATGGGGATCTGGTAATCAAGGACGTGCATTTATTCATGTGAATGATATTGTTGATGCGCTTGTACGTGCACTTGAAAAAGGCTGGGGACATGGATGGATTCAAATTGGTCCGGATCACTCTACAACAATTAAAGAAATTGCTTATAAAGTTGCAGAGATAAGTGGAAAAGATATATCTCCAATTTTTGATACTACAAAACCAGAAGGTGATAGTGCACGTTATGCGGATTATTCTAAAGCAAAGCAAATTCTTGGCTGGGAGCCAAAAACAGATCTCGATGAGGGACTTCGCGAATCTTATGCTTGGATTGAAAAACAGATAAAAAAACAAAAGGCGTAATTATACGAATTAGGTAGGAGAAAATAAAAGTGGTAGATATGTATCAAAGAAAGCGTGATTTTGTAGTATGCGGTGTTGTAGGAGTTTGTGCAACCACAAAAAAAGAATTTGTAAAAGAGGTATTTTCAATGCCAACAGCACCTGTGAGTGCTACTGTGGATTTAGTAGGAGTTCCAGCAATTATTTCTGCAAAAGAAGATCCTCAAATTGCAGAAATGTATAACAAATCAACAATGGCGGCAATTGATGGTATGCCAATTGTAAAGATTGGAAGACGTAAGGGAATTACTTGTGAGCGCTGTGCAGCTCCAGATATCATGGGAGATGTATTTGAAGAAAGCGTTAAACAAGGAAAGAAACATTATTTTTATGGTGGAAAAGATGAAGAGGTTTTAAAAAAATTAAAAATTAATCTTGAAAAAGACTATCCAGGAATTCAAATTGTTGGAATGTATTCTCCGCCATTTAGAGCATTGACAGAAGAGGAAGATAAAAAAATTTGTGATGAGATAAATGAATTAAAACCAGATTTTCTTTGGGTAGGAATCGGCGCTCCAAAACAGGAAATGTGGATGTGGAAGCATCAGGAGAAGATACATAATACTGTTATGTTTGGCGTTGGAGCAGGATTTAATTTCTTTGCAGGAACATTAGATAAGGCTCCAAAATGGATGGAAAAGGCTAGCCTGGAATGGTTGTTTAGACTTTCCAAAGAGCCCAAGCGGTTGTGGAGAAGATATATTCTTGGTGGATTTAAATATTTGTATTATTCAGCAGAATATAAGTTGAAGAAAAAATGAGAGAAATTATGAAAAAAAATAAAAGAGTTCCCAAAGTTCTCATGATAGGACCAGGACGTGATGTAATGGGGGGAATTTCTACTGTAGTGAACTCGTATTATGAACTGGGGCTAGATAAGAAAGTAGAACTTCGTTATATTTCGACTATGAAAGATGGAAATAAATTAAAAAAACTAGTGATTGCTTTAAAATCATATATAGAGTTTATAAAGTGCGTAAAAGATTATGACATTGTACATGTTCATATGGCAGCTCAGGCGAGTTATACGAGAAAAAGTGTTTTTATTAAAAAAGCAAAGCAAGCTGGTAAAAAAATAATAATTCATCAACATTCAGCTGATTTTGATGAGTTCTTTTTTAAACAGTCTGATGATAAAAAACGGAAACAAATTAAAAATATTTTCGCAATGGCGGATACTGTAATTGTGTTATCTGAAGAATGGGCGGAGTTTTTTGGTAATAATATTTGTGATTCAAGTAAGATAATGATTTTGTATAATGGTGTAATTATTCCACTATATTACAAAGAAGATTATAGCGATAAAAATGTACTTTTTTTGGGACGCCTTGGCAAGAGAAAAGGGTCTTATGATCTTTTGAAAGTAATTCCTAGTGTATTAGAGAAAGTTCCAAGTGCTCATTTTTATTTAGGTGGAGATGGAGATATTGATTACAGTCAGAAAATAATTAATGAAAATGGTTTGCAAGAGCATGTGAAACTTTTGGGGTGGGTAAGAAATGAGGAAAAAGAAGTATATTTGAAGAAATGTAGTACCTTTGTCTTACCATCCTATCATGAGGGAATGCCGATGTCAGTATTGGAATCAATGGCATATGGTTTGGCAGTAATTTCAACAAATGCAGGTGGTATTCCTCAAATTATTGAACAGGGGATTAATGGTTATCGAATCGAAGCAGGATGTTTAAATGAATTGGAAAGAGCATTAGTTTATGTTTTAAATAACGAGAAAGCAAAAAAAGAATTGGGCAGATCTGCGAGGAAAAGGATAGAAGATAAATTTAACGCTGAGAGAAATATTGATAGGCTTTATGAACTGTATCAAAAAATTAATGTGTGAACAAAAATAGGGTTAATAAATATAGCAGATATCGATATCTAAAACAGTTTATAAACTGTAGATGAATTTGATAAAATTTGTAAAAGTTTTTATTATATAGGTACTAAAAAGAATAGAGAGATAGAACTTATGAAAATATTAAATTTGCTTGCTAGTGGTGGAATTGGTGGAATAGAGGTATTGTGCAAAGATATTGGAACATATAGTGAGGATAAACATACTTTTATATTTTTATTTGATAAAGGTGTGATTTTTGATGAAATGAAATCACAAGGCTTAGATGTTATTGATTTGTCAATGCTACGTATTATGCCTAGGATGAGAAAATTGCTTTCTATATCATATCAGTATGATATTATTGTTTTGCATCATGGCTCAATGGGAATGAATTTCTTTTATGACTTTTTAATGTTTTTTAATCATAAAAGTAGATTTGTGCTAATGGAACATGACTGTTTTGAGAAAAGTACTTATTACACTTATAATAGTAAATGGAAAAATTTTTTGCGTAAATGCTTATTAGAAAATTCTATGAAATATAGTGATAGAATTGTGTATGTTTCTGAAGCAGGCAGAAACTCCTTTTTTAATGCGTTTAAAATAAAGGCAGAAAAGACGGAGGTTGTATATAATGGAATTAGTGAAAAGTTAATAAGCCAAGGTGGTAAGAATATTCCCGTGTTCGAAGGTAAATTAAATATACTATTTATTGGAAGACTAGCGGAAATAAAGGGAGTACATTTATTAATCAAGGCAGCCTCTAAATTAAAAGATAAAATTCCTTTAGAGATTAAAATTTTAGGAGATGGTCCTGAAAGAAAAAAATTGTCTCAATTGGCAATTGATGAACATGTAGATGATTTTGTAACATTGGTTGGAGCGGTAAGAGAAAAACAAGAATATTATGAATGGGCCAATGTGTTTGTATATCCGTCTGTATGGCAAGAAGTGTTTGGAATTTCAATTGTTGAAGCATTATCATATGGATTACCATGTATAGCAAATAATGTCGGAGGGATACCGGAAATTATTAATGGTAAAAATGGTGTTTTAACAATGGAAAGTGATACTGAAGGAATTGTTAAAGCTATAGAGAAAATTTATAATTATTATTGTCAGGGATTGTTGGAAGATATGAGTTTTAGTGCTAAAAAAACAGCAAAAAAATTTTCTATAATTAATACGGTAAATCAAATGCACAATATATATGGAGAGTTGGTTGAATGAAAATAGTACATATAGAGTCAGGATTAGGCAATCAAATGCTTAGCTATTGTGAATTTTTAGCATTAAAAAAGAGTAATCCTAAAGATGATATTTTTATAGAAACTAGTATATATGATATTCCTGAATGTAATGATACAATTTGTCAGTGGAATGGATATGAATTAAATCGGATATTTGGAATAGTAGCCCCTAATATTAAGGAGATAATGACGGACAAACAATGGGAAGATTATCTAAGTTCAGTTCGTCAGAGTCAATTCTGGAAGAAAAATTGGAATTATCCTGTTTATATTACAGCTGCACTAAAGGAACAGGGAATTACTGTTGAAAATTTTAGAGGAAATTTTGAAGCTAGTAGTGCGACACTAATGACAAGAGAATCTTCGACAATAAAAAGTCGCCTTGGTCATACATGGGGAGGATATTGGTTAAAAAAATTTTTACGAAAAAAGAATAAGAAAAAAATTTTAAAAGAAGTTAATAGTCAACCTCTCGTTTTTATAAAAACTCAAAAATCTATTTTTACAGGGCAACGTTTAGCATTTAAATTTATTGGAAATGGAATTGAGAACATTGAGAAAGAAATAAGGGAAAGTTTTATTTTTCCACAAATTACGGATGAAAAGAATTTAAAAATGCTTGAATTAATTCAGGTTACTAATTCGGTAGCGATTCATGCTCGTCGAGGTGATATGCTGGGATATAATTCGGATTGTTATAAATATGGCTATTTTAAGCGAGCTGTAAAATATATTAAAAAAAATGTTACCAACCCTGTTTTTATCTTTTTTTGTGATCCAGGTAGCGTGGAATGGTGTAAAAATAATGCGAGAATATTTGGATTAAATTTTAAAAGAGATAAAGTGTATTTTACAGATTGGAACAAAGGCGCGGAAAGTTATAGAGATATGCAGTTAATGTCACATTGTAAACATCAAATTATAACCAATAGTTCATTTGGATGGTGGGCAGCATATCTCAATACTAATCCAGAAAAAATAACTTGTGCTCCAGATTTTACAATTAATACAAACCATTATTTCTAAAATTTAACGGACTATTTTTATATGATAAGGGGAAATGATGTGAAGATAAGAATCAATAAAAATATATATTTGCTTTTATTTTCATTAATATTGGCATGGGCAACATGGTTAAAGTATATAATTCCAGTGCCACTTAAATCTGATGATGTAACTAATATACTAGTTATATTATTTTTAGTATTTGTTTTTAGTAATACAAAGAAATGTAGCAAGAAAATACTGAATAAACAATTTTTGCTTTTCTGTGGAATTACGATAACCTCATCAATTTCTGCTTATATATTATTTGGACAGTCTTTTTTTTCTGGTATTATTGTAATGCGACATATGTACATACAATATGCAATATGTTTACCGTTATTATTACTTATTCAGCAAAAAAAAATAAACAGTGATAAATTATTTGAGTCAGTTATAATTACCATTCGAATTGCTGTAACATTATATGTATTACATTATTTATTATATACAATTGTTGGGATTAGCATATTAAATATTAGTGCAGCTACATATGAGAGGTATGGTTCTGCTAGATTTTATTTTAATATGACAATGCCTGTGTTTTTGATTTGTAATGCGTTTTCGAATATATATGTTGGAAAAAAAAGAAATAGTAATTACTATGATATAATAATAGTTCTTTTTTTGATAATGCAAGTTGGAAAAATGAGAATGACCACATTATCATGTATAGCTGCAATTATGCTAGGCTTGATATTTACTAAGAGAATGGGATTAAAAAAGATAATATATATTATTGGGGCTGTTTTAGTAGCTGTACTAATTTGTACATATACTTCAATGGGGCGTGATTTTGTTAATATTCTTTTTGGAGGCTTAAATAGTTCTAGTTCTGTAGATAGCAATAGTATAAGACAGATTGGGCGGCTTAGACATATTACATCTTTCTTTAAAAGTCCAGTATTCGGTTTGGGATATCCGCATGAAAATTGTACAGCGGCTATGAGAGAATTTGGTACAATTAATTCATATATGGTTAATGGAACAGAACAAAATATTTTTATTGGTGATAATGGATTTTTTGATTTTTTATATATTTTTGGATTAAGTGGTATAGTATGGTTGATATCATTTTTTGGAAGTTATTTAAAAAAATCAATACAAATGATGAGAAAATCATCCATATCTAATTATTTCATGTTTTTGATAGCATTGATTATTGACATGTATACGGAGGCAAACTGGTTTTTTGGTGGAATGTTATTTATGGGAATATTAGCTACACTTATAACAACATCGACGGATAAGAATAGATAATGATTTATGGTGTGCAAGAGATAGGGTGAATTATTTTGAAAAAAGAAAAATCGATAGCTAAAAATACAATAATGAATATGTTTCTTACTGCATCACAGTTTATTTTTCCGCTAATATCATTTCCATATATATCACGAGTTTTAGGTGCGGTGGGAAATGGAAAAGTTGCTTTTGCCACATCTGTTATTTCATATTTTGTGATGTTTGCATCATTGGGAATTCCAACATATGGAATTCGTTTGTGTGCAAAGTGTCGGGATGATAAAGAAAAATTAAGCAAGAGTGTTCATGAATTGTTAATAATTAATGCGGTTACTACAGTAATTGCTTATATAGTATTAAGTATATTATTGCATATAGTTCCACAATTTAAGGCAGAAAAAACTCTTTTTATGGTGATGAGTTTAAGTATATTTTTGAATGCATTGGGAATGGAATGGTTGTATAAGGCAATAGAAGAGTATAGCTATATTACAATCAGATCTGTGTTATCGAAGGTTTTAGCAATTTTATTAATGTTTTTATTTGTTAGATCTTCAAATGATTATATAATATATGCTTTACTTAGTATTTTATCTTCAACAGGTTCATATGTATTAAATATATTTGGGGCAAGGCGTATAATAGAATTTAAATATTATGGAAATTACAATATAAAACAACATTTAAAACCAATTTTTACGCTTTTTGCTGCTTCAGTGGCAATATCTATATATGCGAATATGGATGCCGTTATGATTGGATTTATGCATGGTGATTATCAAAATGGTTTATATAGTGTTTCTGTTCGCATTAAACAGATTTTACTCAGTATAACGGCATCATTAACAACTGTACTTATTCCGAGAATGTCATATTGTATTGAAAAAAATGACAAAGTAAGTATTAGAATGTTTATTGACAAGGGGTTACGCTTTTCTGCAATACTTGCTTTTCCGGTTGCTTTTTTTTGTGCATTTAACGCTAAAGATTGTATGGTTTTTATTGCGGGAGAAGAATATGCAGATGCACAATATGCGTTTTTCTTTCAATCAATATGTGTATTGATTGGATCGTTTTCTAGCGTTTTTAGCAATCAAATTTTGATTCCATATGGAAAAGATACAGACAATTTTAAAAGTATGTGTGTGGGAACAGCAGTTAATTTGCTATTGAATGTTATTTGGATAAAGCCTTTTGGGGCAGCTGGGGCAGCAGCAGCAACATTAGTTACAGAATGTGCAGTATGTGGATGCTTGTATCGAAATTGCAAAAAAATTTTATTTAACGAGATAAAATTTAAAGTATTGTTGCAATATGCAGTGCCGTGTTCAATGGCTTTTTTTCTTATGACAATGACAACGATTTTTGTAAAAATTGGTAATCTTTTTTTACGTTTGTTATTTAAAGGATGCCTATCATTTAGCCTCTATTTTTTAATTCTATTTTTAGTAAAAGAACCGTTGATGAAAGAGGTATATCAAAAAAGTCTTCAATATATTAAAAAAAATCAATAGTATCGTATGGAGGTTAGAAGAATTTATGAAAGTAATTGATAACGTGTGTATGATTCCAACAAGAATTTTTAATTACATGTTGCTTCGTTATAAAAAAGTGCAAGTTGGAAAAAAGTGTTGTGTAGAAGGAAAACTTAGAATATATGGTAAAGCAAAAAAATTTAGTATAGGAGATGATATAAGAATTATATCATGTAGAAAAAGTAATCCGTTGGGGGGGGCAGATTGGAACTACATTTGCGTTAGGTAAAGATGCAATAATCTCAATTGGTGATAAATCTGGAATATCAAATAGCATATTTAGAATTGAAACAAGTTTAGAAATAGGAAAAAATGTTAATATAGGAGGCGATTGCAAATTCTATGATTCAGATATGCATTCTATAGACTACTATGAACGTATTCAGAATCCAGATACAACTATTAAAAGGGCTCCTATTGTTATTGAAGATGGGGTTTGGATTGGAGCACATTCGATTATTTTAAAAGGAGTTACTATTGGAAAAAGGAGCGTTATTGCAGCAGGATCGGTTGTGACTAAGAATATACCTCAAAATGAATTATGGGCGGGAAATCCAGCACATTTTATAAGAAAAATTAATCTTGAAAAATGTATAGACAATTAAATTATTGAAAGAGAAAATAACATGGACATGGATAAAAATAATTATAAAATTGTAATTTTATCAGATAGAAAAGTTTTAGAAAAGCATCATGTGTCTTATGATACTATATTAGGAATGGAAAATGAATTTGTTCAGTCAAAATATATTGATATGGTTTGTCTAAAAAAGGGACTCTCTCATATTAATAAAATAGTTTATAAATTGTTTAAGTTTCGCATGCCGGATATAATGTATGGCACAAAAGAACTACAACAAGCAAATATTATAATGTACATAGCAATGGGCATATTTGATCTTGAGAGAAATTTAGAGACATTAAGAAGACTTTCTTTAAAAGGAAAAAAGATAGTAATTTATTGTTTTGATACTTGGGAAAGCCAATATGATCGTTGGATTTCAATGTTTGATAAAATTAATCCTAGAATTATCTTTTTTGCATATAAACAGTCTGCTTGTTATTGGATTCCCCAATCAATGGATAAAGTATATTTTTATAATGACAAAGAGGAAAAAGAAATTACTCATTTATTTATGCAAATGGGTAGAAAGACTATAAGTATTCATAATTGGATTATGGATTATCTTAAAGAAAATAAATTGCCTGACGTACCGGAAAATTATGTGTATGAACGAGAAAAAGGAAAAATAATATATCCAAAGACAGAGAATCTTGCAGATAATATTAGGAAAACAAAGTATTTTGTGTGCGCACCTCAAATTGTAGACAATTCTAGCGTCACGGGTCAAATATCAGATGTTACGGCAAGATTTTATGAAGCAATGGCATGCAAGACTCTTATTATAGGATTTAAACCAGATACGTTTGACTGTTTATTTCCTGAAGACGCAATGGTTACATTAAAAAAAGACGGTAGTGACTTTTTTTCAATAATTGATTTTTATGAAAGTCATCCTGAAGAATATAATAGAATTGTAAATAGAAATTATGAGTTACTAATGGAAAGACATACATGGAGTAATAGGCTTGAAAGTATGATAGAAATTATTGAAAAAGAATGTTTTAAATAAATATGTTGTAGACGATTAAAGATGGATTATAGAAGATAAGGATAATGGAAATATTAAATAAAATAACGTATAATGTATTTACCGCATTATATCAGCCATTTTGGGCGGCTGTTTTCCTTGCATTTTTGGCTATGTTTTTATACCTTTATGGAAGAGAACATAACTGGAAAAAAAATAATTTTCTCCGAAATATGTTTTTGACGTGGTGGAGAGAATTTAAGATTTCTTCAAAATTCCGTAAAGTATTTCTGCTGGCTTTTTATACAGCAATGATTTTATTGAGAACAGTTTTGAATAGAGAAATTTGGTTTGATCCGATTGAGAAAATATGGGGAGGTTGGGGACTATATGAAGAGGGGCAGTTTACAACAGAGTCTATAGAAAATTTTATGTTATTTATTCCGTTTTCTATACTGCTATTATGGGCGTTTCATGCAGAAGTATTTGGTGAATCAGAAAAGATTAGATTTAGAAAAGTAATTTGGCAAGCAACAAAGATAGTGGGAGCATTTTCATTTATGATAGAATTTAGTCAATTATTATTTCATCTTGGAATTTTTCAGATATCAGACTTATGTTATAATACGATTGGTGGTGCAGTTGGTGGAATAATTTATTATATAGGATGCACTAGACATTATCAAAAAAGAATAAATAGGACAAAGAATTAGTATTAATTGAAATGGGCTTTTAACTATTTTATTATATAGTGTTTGGGCGAATGCAAAAATCAATTTGCCCTATTAGATTTGTTAAGACTAAAGAAAATCAGAAGAAATGATAATGTTATTAAAGAGATGTATTTCTAGGCGAAAAGGATATTTGTATTTAGGAAGATAAGCGGGAATCCTCGGTAATTCAATTGC
>UMBF01054185.1_pt1 | contig 12283 bp, 10 predicted proteins | sample 1963901 | NCBI WGS metagenome assembly UMBF01 (sample SAMEA4835935, study PRJEB28245) | human gut metagenome | biome: gut microbiome; material: fecal sample | place: Denmark | collected 2008 | reverse complement strand
GCTCGCCGCCTTCGGCAATCCGGAATTCTATCGCGCTCAGGCCATGCACCAATCGGTGTTCGGGAAACCGAGGATCATTTGCCTTGCCGAGGAGCGTGGCGGGTACATCGCGTTGCCGCGAGGCGCGGAGAAGAAGCTCGTCGAACTTCTGAAAGAATCGGGAGTTCCCTATCGAGTGAGTGATGAGCGCTTTATGGGGCCCGGCATTCGGGTGAGTTTCAACGGCGAGTTGCGGGACGGCCAGTCGGAGGCGGTGGAGCGATTGCTCGGGTTCGAGAACGGGATTCTCTCGGCGCCTACGGGGTTCGGCAAGACCGTGATAGGGGCTGCCGTTATAGCGCGGCTCAAAATGCCGACGCTGGTGATCGTGCCGAAAACGGCCCTCGTGCCCCAATGGAAGGGGCGGCTCGGCGAGTTCCTAGACATCGATGAGGAGCTGCCATCGTTGCTCACTCCGACCGGTCGCAAGAGCCGTCGGAAGCGATCGCTCATTGGGCAGATCGGCGGAGGGAAAAGCGAGCGGGGCGGGATCATCGATATCGCCACCTTCCAATCTTTGGTTGAAAAGGACGACCGGGGTTGCCCGAGAGCGAAAGACTTCGTTAAGGAGTATGGACTCGTCATCGTCGACGAGTGTCATCACGGTGCAGCGCCGCAGCTCGAGCGCATCCTGAAGGCCATGAACGCACGAAATGTCTACGGGCTGAGCGCTACGCCGAAGCGCGCTGACGGGCTGGAGGGCATTACCTATCTGCTTTGCGGGCCGGTGCGCGTTCAAATCGATCCCAAGCAGCAAGCCCGGCTGCAGAATTATCGGCGAGTTCTCCGGCCGCGCTTTACGGGCGTGCGGTTGCCCGATTTGGCGGCGGGTGCGTCGTATTCCCAAGTGCTGGAGAAGCTTTGCGCTCACGACAAGAGAAATGCTCTGATCGTTGAGGATGTTCGAGAGGCCGTAACGGCCGGGTGCACGCCCTTGGTGGTGTCGAAGCGGAAGGATCACGCTCGGATGATCCATCACGCTTTGCGCTCGCTCGGCCTTGACGCGAGGCTGTTGATCGGGGAGGGTACGCCCAAGCAGAGACGCGAGGCCATCGAAAGGGCTAAGCGGTCCGAAGATGGCCAGCCCTTCATTCTGGTAGCGACGGAGAGCTATCTGGGAGAGGGCTTCGATATGCCGCAGCTTGATGCGCTGTTCCTGACGACGCCCATAGCCTGGGACGGCAATGTCACTCAGCAGTCGGGTCGGCTGCATCGCGAGTTCGAAGGCAAGACCGAGGTGGTCGTCTACGACTATGTGGACGTTTCGGTTCCCATGCTCGAGCGCATGTACAAGAAACGGCTGAAGACCTACGGAAACCTTGGCTACGAAGTGTGTTCGCCGGCAGATGAGGATGAAGGGACGAATGGAGGCTACTTTGTTGGGCAGAGCGACTGGCTCGGAAGATTCGAAGCGGATATCCGAAAGGCTAAGCGCTCGATTCTTGTGAGGGCTCCTTATGCGAGTGAGGCAGCGGTGAAGAAGCTTCTGCCCGCGCTGCGGGATGCATGCGAAAGAGGGCTGAAAGTGGCTTGCGCGGTGCGGAAGCGTACGGCGAGCGAGCAGACGGATTCGCGAGATATCGCCGCCGCTGTCCTGTTCGGAGAGGCTGGCGTTGAGACTACATGGTTCGAGGGTGGACCGACGTGTTTGGCAATTATTGATGACGCTCTTATTTGGTACGGTTCTTTGCCGCTGCTCGCCTTCCCGAAATCCGACGATTGCAGCCTGCGCCTGCACGATGCAGAACTGGCGGCAGAGCTGAAAGGCGAGCTTGACGGCTAAGAAAAACACAACACCCCTGAGGAAATATTTCTACATCAAATGGGGAAATATTATTACAATGAGCAAGTGTGCCGCCTCAGCATCTTCGGTCAGATCCTGCGCCATTGCCATTGCTGCTGCCGTCGTCGCTAAGAGGACAAGCTCCGTTAACGCGACAGGCACTAGCGGTAAAGGAGCTTGTTGAGACTGGTCTTATTCTGGCGTCATTTTTGTTGTTGCAAAACAGAATGGGCGTTGCGATATGCCGGTGCGCGGTGTGTGGTATATTTCAGGTTGCTTCAATTTAACTGATAGGATTTTTTGGGATTGCAAAAGGGACACCATGCATCTTTCAATTGAAAATGTAGGCAAGGTAAAATTTGCGGACATAGAAATCGCGGGAATTACGGTCATTGCTGGTGAGAACAATACCGGGAAAAGTACCCTTGGTGAAGTTCTGTTCGCTGTGTTCAATTGCTTTCATGATCCCGACGAACTTATTCGTCGGGAAAAAGTTGAGAGCGTATTCCGCGCATTGAGAAATCTGCGATATTTAGGTTCGCGAACTGTGCCCTCGCCGCGCCGATTTAGAGCGGATGCGGTGGCCCAAGAAATAGTCGATCGTTTCTCTGATTCAGATATGACTATTTTGGAAGTGCGCGAAATTATCGCAGAAGCATTATTTGCCTCAGATGAATCTGGTGTGTTAAACAATAGTGAGGTGCGCGAGAATATCGAGACCGTGTCGGAGAGAATAATTGAAAGACTTTCAATCCCTGACGATGCTTTGTTTGAGGCAGTGCTAGAGTCTTCCCTAAATGAGGAGTTCAATGACCAGATTACCAATATCTACTCAGATGAGCCGGCTCGAATTGTCCTGAGGATTAGGGATCAAATTAGCGAGATAGTGGTGGAGGGCAGTACCGTCGAGTGCTTGAGCGATATCCTGCATTTAAATACTGAGGCGGTTTACTTGGATGATCCTTTTGCGCTCGATGATGCCCTCACGCCTTTCTTCTCTCGCCAAAGTGGGCATCGCGGTCATGCGCAGACTCTGATTCGCAGGAGTGCTCGACCGGATCGCTCCTCTCAGACCAAGCTTGATTATATTGTCGCTTCTAGCAAGCTGGAGGATATTTATCAAGCTATCGATAGTGTATGTTCAGGCCGAATTGTGCGAGGAGGGTCAGCGGGGGCAGGAGGCTATCTCGCTCCTGGGACAGATAAATTACTAGATGTTCGCAATCTGTCGTCTGGTGTAAAAACCTTCGCGATCATAAAGCATCTTTTGCAAAATGGGATCATAGAAGAAAACGGAACACTGATTTTGGATGAACCTGAAGTTCATCTGCATCCTGAGTGGCAGATCCTTTTTGCAGAGCTTATCGTTATGCTTCAAAAGCAGTTCGATCTGCATATACTGCTCAATACCCATAGCCCTTATTTTCTCAATGCGATTCAAGTTTATGCGCAAAAACATGGGATTGCAGAAACATGTCGTTACTACCAGGCGGTTTCTCAAGGTCATTTTTCGGTAATCGAAGATGTTACCGACAATGTTGAAAGAATATACGAAAAACTTGCGGCCCCATTTCAGGTGCTAGAAAAGGAGTCCTATGGTGTCGCTTAATTGGTTGAATAGAGAAGAGCTACTAGCTCACCTTGTTCCTCTCAAGCAAACTTCTTTGGACTGCGATAATAACGTTTATATGACAGAGGATGATACTGTCGTAGTCAATTTTGATAAAGTTGTCGGAGAATATGGGAGTCGTTGTGGGACTTCTTGCGCTCGATCAGTGGATGCGCTCTATTGTGATAGAGATGGCACATGCTGTCTAATTGAGTTTAAAAACGGAAAACTGGACAAAGGGAAGATATTTGAAATAAAGCAGAAGATCTATGATTCTCTGCTGATTCTCTCCGATATTACTGGGTTGACCTTGAAGGATTACAGAAGCGAATTGGAATTTATCCTGGTGTACAACAAGGAGAAGAACCCGAATTTGTTCAATGCCTTTCCGGCCCCGTCGAATTCTCCTGCTCTTTGTGGGCTGGCGAATGGGTTGGCCCGAAAGAGCAAAAAGGCATTTGAGGCAGAAAGTCTCGAGTCGTTCGAGCGATACTGCTTCAAAAGAGTTCGTGAAATGCCAGCCGAGACTCTTGAGGAACATGTTTTTTCGAAGGCTCATTCTGCTTGGGGAGTTGATTAGACCTCGCTTATGTCGATAGAGGTAGCGTTCTCCTTTATTAGGGTTGAGAGCTGTGGCTTGCGGGTTGAGCGATGTCCTGCGGTCGAACAATCGCGTATGGGTACTGTGATGGCGGCGAAGCAATGGTAGAATAGAGGCTCGCTGATTATCGGTTGCGAGAAATGGGGATCGTGAGCACGCTCTCGGAGATACTCAAGGAACAGTGGGAATGGCGCAAGCAAATCTTGAGCCTGGGGCTGTTCGATCTGAAGAAAATTTCAGCGGGCGCGGTACTTGGCCCCCTGTGGTTCTTCGCAAAGCCAGCAGTGTATATTCTGGTGTTCTGGTTCGCGCTCGAGGTTGGGCTGCGCAGCGCTGACCAGACGGGTTCCGATGTCCCCTATATTCTCTGGCTTATGGGAGGCCTTATTCCCTGGTTCTACATTCAGGAAATTCTCGGCACGGGCATCAATATCTTCAAGCGATACTCGTATCTGGTTACGAAGATCAAGTTTCCGCTCGCAGGTATTCCGACGATTTTCAGTATTTCGACGTTCGTCATTCAGCTGGGGCTTGTGGCGGCGCTGCTCGTCGTTTATTTCTTGTGCGGTCAGCCGCTCGATCTCTATCTGCTTCAGTTGCCGGTAGCGCTCGTGCTCATGTTCGTGTTCTTCAATACGTTCTCGCTGGTGACGAGCTTGCTCTCGGCTATCAGCAAAGATTTCATGAACCTGATGAAGACGCTTTCCACGCCGCTGTTCTGGCTGTCGGGCATTATCTTCAACGTGTACAACTTGCAGCTGCCTTTGGTGGAACTCGTTCTTATGCTCAATCCCATCACGTTCATTGTCACGATGTACCGTTGCGCGGTGTACGACAAGATGTGGATTTGGGACAAGCCGGAGGCCATTATTGGCTTTGTCGTGGTGTTCGTTGTCACGCTGCTGGTCACGCTGGTGATCTACCGGCGCACGCATGAGGAGGTGGCCGATGTCCTCTAGCGCCGAGGCGCCCGTCGCCATCAAATTCGACCATGTCACGAAGACCTACAAGCTGTACGAGAACGATCGTCAGCGATTTTTCAGCATCTTCAGCAGCCGCGACAAGCGCAAGCTCATCACCAAGGTGAACGCTAGCAACGACCTCTCCTTCGAGATTAAGAAGGGGGAGGCGGTGGCGTTTCTCGGGCACAACGGTGCGGGGAAGTCGACGGCGCTGAAAATGATTACCGGTGTGACGTTCCCAACTAAGGGCGAGGTGATCGTGAACGGCACGGTGAGCGCTCTTCTGGAGCTCACGGCTGGTTTCGACATGGCGCTCACGGGACGCGAGAACATTCATTTGCGCGGGCACGCCATGGGGCTCGATGCGGACGAGATTGCCGCACTGGAGCCTAAAGTGGTGGAGTTCGCCGATCTGGGCGTGTACATTGACCAGCCGGTACGCACCTACTCGTCGGGCATGAAGTCGCGCCTGGGCTTCGCTTTCGCCGTGTCCAGCGATCCGGAGATCCTCGTGGTGGATGAGGCACTGTCGGTAGGGGACAAGCAGTTCCAGCAGAAGTGTTTCGCTCGTGTGCGCGAGATCATGGAGGACGAGGACGTGACGGTGCTTTTCGTCACCCATTCCTCATCAGCCGCGCAGGAGTTCTGTACCCGCGGCATCGTGCTGGATAAGGGCGCGAAGAAGTTCGACGGCTCCATCCAGGACGCCATCGCGTTCTATGAGAGTCGCGAGTAGGACTCTGCGGCTTAGGAATTTTTCTTACAGGACGTTGCAGCGCTGATGATGGCTTCGCAGATCGTCTCCGTGCACGACGCGTTTTTCGGCAGCGTGACGTTGGCGTTTTCGAAAACACGGTAGGCTTCTGCATCGAAATCTTTGTCCTCGATGGCTTTCATGATTGCGCCGGGGTCGTCTGTGAACAGCGCCGGAACGTCGTTTTCGAAATCGATGGTGAGGCCGCGTTTCTCCCGGTAAGTGTCCCAGTCGTAGGCGTACAGGTACACGGGGATACCCAGCAGGCCGGCCTCGTAGATGACGGTGGAGTAGTCGCTGATGATGGCGTCGGCGACGAACAGGGCGTCGAACTGGCCGCTAGGGATTGTGACGACGCGCGGGTCGTCGATGACCTGCTTGCTCACGGGATGCGGCTTGTAGACGAAGTTGAAACGATCGAAGTCGACGGCATCGATGAGCGCAGCCGCGGCCTCGGCCTCATTGGCGGCCGGTTGCTTGCGGAAGGTGGGGCAGTAGACGATGGTCTCGCGTCCGCGCAGCTGAGGATAGGTGGCGAGGATGGCCTCGCGCTGGCGGTTGCGGTGAGCCTCGTCCAATAGGAGATCGACGCGGGGGAGAGGGGCCTCGAAGAGCTTGGCTGGCGCGGCATTAAATGCGGCGGCGAACTCGTCGGCGAAGCTTAAGGACGAGGTGGCGATGGCGTCGTAACCCTCATGCATGTGCATCAGATGCGCCGTCGCCTCGGAGTGGCCCTCGTCGGTATCGAAAGCGGTGTAGCCGAACCGCTTCATGTTGCCCAGGGAGTGCCAGATTTGGATGACGGGCACGCGAATGCGGTCGTGCAGAAGCCCGACGACGATGCAGTAGGAGTCCAGCACCACGGCGCGGCTTGTCGCGATGTAGTAGACCTGGCGTATCACCTCGATGAGATAGGTCGCCGGATTGCGCAGCTGCTTGGCGAGGATCACCACGCCCCACGGTGGATCGCGCCGCTCGCAATAGCCCTTGATAAGCCGAAAATCGACTGGCGTGCTATCGCTCTGCCGACTGATGCAAACGATGCGCTGTTGTTGCGGCGGCAACCGGCAGAGCGCATAGAGCATGCGAAGTAGAGCGGTTGCTATGGAAATGGCGATCGTTCGCACTAATCTGCTTTCTCGGTTCTGCGTTGATGCGTTACTCGGATGCTAGATATTCTAACTTAGATCGTTGAAGTAGAGTCGATCATTGGCAATGTGGTGGCAAAGATATTATGAGTCCCTGCCACCTTTCAGGTTCTTCACAATTATCCTGCAGCAGGATCTGCAGACAAGAGCAGGAAGTCTGGGGAAGGTGTGGAAGGCGCATTCATTGATGGTTGGTCCATCTGCTTCGCCCCAAGGAATATAGATGAGATGTGAAGTAGCCAATATCGTGTATTGCTATGCGAGGTTAGTCTAATTGCGTACAGTCTAGTTCTAGCAGCTCCCGTTTTACGGACAAGGGAGATGGGTCAATGATCGATACTTACTGTTAGCATACTCGTTGAAAGCTTGATAGGACATGCGGAGCAGAGGCAGGTGAAGTAATAGCATTTCGATCTCTGTGCTCAAATTGTACGGCTCCTCAGAGTAGTATACGATGGCTCCAATTGAATCTTGCTGAGCGTCGTTCACCCCTTCCAAAAGAGTTGGATGTGCGTCGTGCATGAATCTACCGTGAAGGCTTGCGAAATGTTTTGCGGTGTCTGACTCGTATAGATTTTTGGTGACAAGCTCGTATAAAGGCAGCAGACTGGCATCTTCCAGAGCCGCATGCTCCATCTCTTTCGGCCATTTTTTAGTGTGGTCTTTGTGCCTCCACGAGATGAATTCGAAATCCCCTGCCGAAACGCGCGACAGTTTGGTGGCTGCTCGCAAGAGTTGGTCTTTGAAGGTTGTGGGAATGTCGCAAATTGTTCTGAAGACTGGATGCAGATAGTCCATGATCAATGTTGGAGCCGCATTGGAGGTGACAGCGGGGAGCACTTCTTTCCATGCCAGCAGTTGTTTTAAATACCGGATGTAAAGCTGCAGCGATTTGAAAAGTGCTGCATTGTATTTCCTCCAGAGTGTTGTGTATTCTTCGCAAAAGAAGTCGGAGGGCGCATCGTAGAAAGGTATATGCGTGTTATCGATTTTGATGGTATAGGCAATCTCTGCTTGTTTCTGCAGATGCGTGTAAATGTTGGCGATAAACGCTTTCTCGATCATTTGATGCTCTCTTCCCCCCATGTCACGGGTATGTAAATGCAGTTGTACAAGCGGATGAATTGGATTAATACACCTAGGGGCGCTAAATGGCACCTACGTGAATGCGCTTACGAAACCCCGAACGTAGGCGCTTAGGGTCGATAAAGCTCTGACGTGATCATTTGCATCTATTAGATGTTACTGATATGCCGACTGAAAATCTAGTGCTTTGCCTGTATTTCCTCAGATGCGTCTTGTCGTCCGGAGATTCATACTTTGTGTATTGGGTCGTAGACGAATCGTGTAAAATTAATACCAAGCAATATCGTATAACTGTCTCGCAAAGGATTGTGATATCGGGATGGCGTAAGTATGAAACGTTGGGGTAAAAGTGCATTTGTGCTGCTGCCGTTTTATGGAGGGAGAACAGCTGATGTCGATTAATCTTACCGATGAAGTGAGTCAATGGATCGAATGCGAGAAGATTGTCGAAGGAGAACGTATTCGGTTCGACGCCCCAAAACCGGCCAAAAGGTTGGATATCCCGCTATTCTCCGAGCAAGTGCCTTCAGACAAGTTCGTGCTTAGTCTTTACGAAGGTGCACGGAGTTCGGCACTGATTTTGTCTCTTGATGCGCCTCGTAAGTTTACCATGCAGGCACGCCATGCGTCGCTTCCGCTCGTGCGCATAGACATTGACGAGCGGGCAAAGCACACCAACCCCGACGGAAAAGTGCTTTGCGGTAGTCATGTCCATGTAGCCGTAGAAGGTTACGGATGCTCCTTCGCCTTTCCTTTGAACAGCGATGAGGGTATCATGATTGCTGGCTCTAGCGAAGATGTGCCGGAAGTATTCGAATCATTTAGGCGCTACTGCCATATCGACGATAATCTAACTATCAAATGGAGCCTGGGCATTTAAATGAATTTGGACCGAGCGCAAGATATCATTGACGGCTACGCTTCCTGGTGGCGCAATGAGGTTGTTGCGTCGCAGGCGGGCAGCGCGATCCAGCTTGTATGCCCCATGCTCAATCGTAACAACGATCATATGAGCTTCTATATAGCTGACGATCCAAGCCAGCCTGGAGGATTTCTTCTTACGGATATGGGTGTCACCTTGGGCGACCTGGCTTTTTCCGGCTGCGATATTCTTGGTAGCGAATCGCGCTCTCGCAAATTAGAGCAAACGCTCAATTCGCTGGGTATTCAGCTCAGTGGGGAAGAGTTGTGCGCAAAGGCCGACGAGCAGACTCTCTTCACGCAGATGAACATGCTTATGCAGGGCATGGCGTCTGTGGATGATTTGTTCTTCACCGCGAAAGACAGTGTGCGAGGGTTCTTCGCCGAGGATGTTGCGTCGTGGTTTGACGAACGGGGGATACGCTATACGGATAATCTGCTGCTCTCGGGTAAGTCGGGATTCAAGACGAAGTTCGATTTCGCGATTCCGAAGACCAAGAGCATTGCTCCCGAGCGATTGGTGAAGACGATAGGAAATCCGATTGAGAGCAATGTGAAGAACGCCTTGTTCGGATGGAACGACATCCAGAGCGTTCGCGCGGGTTCTCGCCTTTACATCTTCCTCAACGATACGACGTCAAACGTATCTGCGGGCATAAAGCAAGCTTGTGCGGCCTATGATACAGTGCCTGTGCCATGGAGTGAAGCAGATAGATTTGCTCAAGAACTTGCTGCCTAAGTGAAGTGTGGCAGCTTGTTCTTGCTAGCGCCACTTAGCAGGTGCCTTGGTCGGCGCCATCAGTACAAGTTAGATGCTCTGAGTGGTCTATTGGCCTCTGCCTCTACTGAATTATGGTACAGGGATTCCATCCTGTGCCGTCGCATCGTGATGCAGCGACGGTGGTGCGAAGATCCTTCAATGAAAACGGTCCCGAGCGTAGGCGCTCAGGGCTGATAAAGCTCTGAGCTCAGTTTTGAGCCCCTGTAATTTCTCGATGCGATATGCTTAAAACAAATGTACGACAGAACAAAAGTATGCTATTATGCGATCGCGCCACGCAAATGGGCATGGTGGATGAGCATTATCGCGACCGTTCTTCGAAGAACACTCGCGAAATCTCCATCAGCTAGATGGTGCGGACATATGTTCGCAGCACAGAGGCTCATGGATATGCTCCCTTCGTCAAAGGCTATTGTGCCGCAGATGAAGATTATGCTGAACGGGCTTGACCCGAAAGGCGGCCGTTTCGACGATGGTCGAAACGCGAGGTCCCGAAAGTTCGGGGCGTATGTGTGGGCAAGTCGGCTTCAAAACGGACGCCGCCCCTCAGCGGAGCCGACTTGCCAGGCAAGGAAAAATTGTGACAGAGCTCCCTAAATCGCTTAAGAACATAGATGCGCGAAAAAGCTACGCCCACTTCGATCAACGAATCTCTTTGCGCAGCTGCTTGGACAAAGTATCGAATCCGAGTTTCGTGGAGAAGTATTCCTTCTACCCGGTAATCCAGAAAGATCAGCGCAGAATGAAATGGGAAGACGGGCGATGCAAAAGCAAGCCCCGTCCCATATGCTATGCCGCCCATATGGATCGTTGCATTTATCAGTACTATGGCGCATTGCTCAATGATAGGTATAATGATCTTGCTCTGGCTCGAGGCATAGATGATGCCTCTATTGCATATAGGGCCAATCACCCCGGAATGAGCAATTGCGAATACGCTGAAAAGGCTTTCAGCAGAATGCGGCAGTATGAGGAATGCTTTGTTTGTACGGGCGATTTTCGAAGCTTCTTTGAAACCCTTGACCATCGTTGTCTAAAAAGGAACATGAGGCAGTTGTTCAGTGGCGGTATGATTCCGGATGATTTCTATCATGTGCTGAAGGCTTCTACTCGCTATTCCGTATGCGACATCAGGGACTTACTGGCTTATCACCAACTGCCATTTTCCAGGGCAGGCGTCGATCGGCTGAATCGAAGGAATCGAATTCTGGAACCTTTGGAGCTGAGGCAGCAGGCAAACCGGCTGTTCAAATCACCCTGGAAGGAAAATGGCGGTCAGGGAATACCGCAAGGGCTGCCTCTTAGCGGTGTTCTTGCGAATATCTATATGATCGATTTCGATAAGGTAATGGCCGATGCCGCGAAGAGTGCAGATGGCCTCTATATGCGTTATTCGGATGACTTCATTCTGGTCGTTCCATCGTATGAAGGGTTTCAGACGCTTCTCCAAACTCTGCGAGAGCAGGTGTTGCAGTTGCCCACATTGACCCTGCATCCTGAGAAGACCAAGCTATACCATTGCTCTGAGGGAAGCGTAAAGCGTCTCAGCGAGGATTTTTCCCTGGCGGAAGAAGGCAACTGTACTATAACGTACCTCGGTTTTACGTTTAACGGTCGTGAAGTCCGTCTCCGCCAGAGTACGATCGGACGGTTCTATCGCAAGACGTACAAACGGGTAAAGAAAGCCTTTCGCTACGAAAGGCCAAGCAAGAAGCGAGTGAATCAGCTGTATATCGATACGAGCGATTGGGGAAGATACCCTAAGCGAAATAGTCGAATACGAGCGCGGTGCGAACGCGAGAAAGGGCGTGGCAATTTTTTAAGTTACGCCAACCGCGCGGCGAAGGTGTTTCCAGGGGATCCGATTCTGCGGGACACGCGAAGACACAAGCGTAAGATAAGGGCACGATCTAGACGCTTCAGTGGTAGATGAGTGCTTTGCTGAGTGGTTGCAACTCCTGGGTTTTGGCTACAGGCTAGAGATGTTGCTCTCGCTTCGCCAAAGCGATCCTGGCCGAAAATTCACGCTCGGCTTCCAAAAGAAATCTGGCTTACAGGCAGCTCCCGGCTGAGCTGCTCCGACGCAATCTTGCAGAAGAGGATTGGTCTACATTTATGCAATGAGTTTATAGCACCGCTATGAGAGGCTATCTTTCGACTGGTAGTTATTTGATCTTTCTTATAAATCATCGGGCACAATCATTTCTACAATTTCTTCACACCATTCGACAATATAAAACGGAGTCTGATCGAACGTTGTGGGATCGAGCTGATATAAGTACTCGCCTCCGATATGGCAAGTTTCATCTGCGAACCGCGCCATAATTTTCTCTTTTGAAATGTCGTAACCCGATCTGTCGATGATCCATCGCGCTAGTTGCAGATGTTCGTAATTTGAATATTCGGGCTTCTTAAACTCGTTCACGAGGATACTCGTGTTGCGGCAGTGCGTATCCAAGGTCTGCCAGAAGTCAAAGCTACGCCCCAGGAGCTGGCTTACTAGATTCTCGCAAGTTTTAACTGTTGTTGTGTTCGGGTTTTTCCAGTTGTGGAAGCGCTGAGTAGTAACCCTCTCCGGTACCAACAATCAGCAGAATCT
>UMBF01031611.1_pt1 | contig 12284 bp, 10 predicted proteins | sample 1963901 | NCBI WGS metagenome assembly UMBF01 (sample SAMEA4835935, study PRJEB28245) | human gut metagenome | biome: gut microbiome; material: fecal sample | place: Denmark | collected 2008 | reverse complement strand
CGCGCTCTTCCGCCGCGTAACCCTTGCAGCCCGCGGACACGTGCGCGATCTGGGCGAGCTCGACGAGGACTGGGGCATGAGCGAAATCCGTTGGCAAAAGGCGCTCGATGCCTACCATGAGCAGCACGAGGAAATCCTCACCGACGGAGACGCCCGCAGCGCCGCGATGTTTTCCATCGACGAGTCCGACGAGAAGACCGCGCACGTATGGCACGTGCACCAGATCTTTGCCGACGAGGATGGCGACCACGACTTTGGCATCATGGGCGATGTCGATCTGGACGCCACGCAGGACGGCGGCGAGGTCATCCTCAAAAACTACCGCGTCGGCTTTATCGAGGACCTGCTCGAGGACTAGTCGAACATACTGGAACGAAACAAAGCGGGGCCGTTGGCAATATCGCCAGCGGCCCCGCTTTTGCACTATACGCTATGCCTTACTCGGCATCCTCGACCTCATACGAATCCGCCTCGGCGGGCTCATCGTTTGTCTCTGGCGCAGCCCCGCGCGCCTCGTCAAACGCCGCCTTCATGGTCTTGTTGCCCCACGTGAGCTTGCGAATGGTAAGATCGTCGGCCTTCTTGTTGGCTAGGCGCAGGTTGTTCTCGGAAGACAGCAACGCCTCCTTGGTTTTCTGCAGATGGCTAATCGTCTTGTCGATCTCATCGATCGCCGTTTGGAACTTGCGGCTCGCGATCTCGTAGTTGCGACCGAAATCATTCTTGAACTTTTCCATCTTGGCTTCGAAGTTCGTGACGTCGATATTCTGCTGTTTGTACTCCGCCAGCTCCTGCTTATAGCGCAGCGAACCCATGGCGGCGTTGCGCAGCAGCGTGATCATGGGAATGAAAAACTGCGGGCGGATCACGTACATCTTCTCATAGCGGTAACTCACGTCCACGATTCCCGCGTTATAGAGCTCGCTCTCGGGCTCCAGCAGGGTGCAGAGCACCGCATACTCGCAGCCTTTCTGGCGACGATCGTGATCGAGCTTCTTAAAGAAGTCCTCGTTTTTATGCTTGGTCGCGGTCTCATCGTTCTCGTTTTTCATCTCGAACATAATCGAAATGACCTCGTTGCCGCTCGCGTCGCACTCGCGGAAGATGAAGTCGCCCTTGGTGCCCTCGGACGCATCGTTGTCTTTCTCGAAGTACGCATTAGGAAACGCGGTCATACGCAGACGGTTAAACTCGGTCTCGCAATGCTGCTCGAGCGACTCGCCCACCATCTTGGTGGACAGGCGGATCTTCATTTCCTTAAGGCGCTCAATCTCTTCGTCCTTGTAGCGGATCAACTCGTCGCTCACGCGCTTGGCCTGCGCGAGCTCGAGCTCGTGTGCCGCCTTGGCTTGCTCCTCGCGAGAATCACGCACCGCCAGCTCGCTCGTCAGCTTGGCACGTGCCTCGTCACGCTCACGCTCTGCCGCGGCGACCGCCTCCGATAGGTTCATTTTGGCCGTCAGCTCCTGTTCGCGCAGCTGCGCACGCAGGCCCTCGGCCTCCTGCTCGGACTGAGCCTTTGCGGCGGAAAACTTCTCTTGTACCTTTGCGCGATAGTCAGCAAGCGTGCGCTCAGCCTCGCCGCGAGCGGCATCGATCTCACGCTGCGACTCGGCCGCAGCGGCGGCAAGCGCCATCTCCTGGGCCTTGTCCGCCGCGGAGAGCTTTGCCTGCAATTCTGCAATCTGCGCATCGCGTGCAGCTAAATCGTTCTGAGCAGCATTGCGCGCCGAAGCCTCGGCAAGCTTGGCTTCGTCATCCTTGCGTCCCAGCTGCGCACGCAAATTGTCGATCTCGCGCTGAAGCTCAGCATTCTCCTTTTGAGCATCGGCACGGGCCTCAACCGCTGCACGCTGGCTTGCACCCTCACGCTCTGCGGCAGCGCCCTCGAGCTTGGCGCGCAGCTCGGCAAGCTCAGCATCGCGCTTGGCAACCTCTTGTGCCAACTTCTGAGCCGCAGCGTTCTTCTGCTCGACAAGCTGAGCATTGCGCTGAGACTCTGCCTTTTGTAAGGCAGCCGTCGAACGTGAGCGCTCAAGTTCCAGCGCCTGCTCGCCCTCGCGCTGGACCGCCTTCACACGCTCATCCAGGTCGCGCGAAAACTCGGCATCGCGCACTTGTTTGACGATATCCGCATAGCCAGAAGCATCGACCTTAAAAACTTCGCCGCAATGCGGGCACCTGATCTCGTTCATAGCAGCTCCTCGATGGACGCAAATTTCAACCGCCTACACTCTACCGCGCCGCACGGACAAAAAAGGCGCCGCCGCCATAATGGCAACGGCGCCAGAACCACGACAAAGGTGCCCGCCCCCCTTTGTCGCGGTTTGTGCGGTGGTTCGAGAATTACAGTCCAAAGAAGCCGAGGATTTGGTCTCGGCTTACGGGCTTGTAGTCGTTGGCGTCGAGACCGACATCGTAGCGAAAGATAGGGCGCTCGCGATCGCGGTTGCGCACGTTGGTGCGGTCTCCCCTGCTGTGGATATGCCCGTGTAGCATGATGGCGCCGCGCGCCTTGCCATTCCAGCTGAGCATGGGGTAATGGCTCATAACCAGACGATGCCCCTTGGCATAGCCGGGAGCAATCTCCAGGTAATCGCGCACGTCTTCCCAAATCTGCGGTACGTCGGGATCTTCCCAGTCGCCGTCATGGTTACCACGGATGAGCGTCACATTCTTGCATTCGATACGCTCGCGCAGGCGCACCGCCTCTGCCAGGGGCAAACGATAGGTAAAGTCACCCAGGATGTAGAGACGGTCATCCACAGCTACGCACTCATTGATGGCATCGATGACCTTGCGGTTCATCTCCTCGACCGAGCCAAACGGCCGGTCCATGTCGTGCAAGATATTCGTATCGCCCAGATGCAGGTCGGCGGTAAACCACATCATCGTCTCTGTCCTCATTTCGCAACGTGTTCAACTCGTGCTAAGTATACAGACGCAGCGATGCGGCGGTTATCCAAAGAACCCGCCGAACAGTCCGCGGCGGCTCTTGTCTTGCTTTTTCGAAGCGTCACCCTGGGCATTCTTATCCTGCCGCTTCTTACGATCCCGCTCCAACTCATTGTCATCGAGTAGCATATCCCACTCAAACGGATCGTCTGTCAAATCGAACTGGTCGTCGTCATCAAACATGGCGGTCTCCCTAACCGATTAGCGAGCATCCACCACGTAGAGTCCAACACGCACCTGATGCCACGGGCTGCGCTCGGGGGCAACCTGCTGCACGCGCGCCTCAAATACACCCTCGTGTCCGTAATACATCATCACGGATAGCGGGCCGACCTCGTTTCCCGGAACATAGCCGAGCTTGGTGTTGCCGTAGTAGATTGCAACCGCCCCGGAATCATGGGGATTATCGCGCTCGGCACGCAGCGTCAGCTTATCGCCCACTTTAAGATCGCCTAGGACCAAAGCGCCGTCGGCATATTGAAATCCTGCGATATGAAATGACAGAAGCACACGTGAAGGCTCGTACATGGCAGCTCCTCTAACGGCCGGATAAACCGGCGCTTAACCTTATTGAGAAGTCTACGAGCCCGTACGGACACAGATTCACCCGCCCGCACCTTTCAACCATTTGCCGCAACGCTTGCGCGACGGAACGCTTGCAGATAAGATAGGAGCACGGATGGCACCCGTTGCCGCGGGTCTTGCCAACTCCGATACGCGTTTTCATCGTGAGAAGTGGCCGTCTTCGCTTACGCGGGGGCGGCTATTTCATTCGGCCGATAAACAGGCCGAGTTCGATAGCCGCGATTAACAACGCCAATAACGAAATAACATCGCTTACGTTCATACCAAATCCCTTCTAAAGGGAGTTGGCCCATCCGTGCTCCATAGCAGTAGTCTAACGCAAAATGCGGGTAATAGGAACACTTGTTCGTATTACCCGCGCTCTTTTCTAGTGTACAAACATGCGCACGAACTTGTGCTTCCAGCTTGCGTAGGGGGCATAGCGGAATGGCACGTCCAGCCAGGTTGCCTTGTTCACGATGCTCTTCTTGTGGCTAAACGTACCGAAGCTCTCGCGGCCATGGTACTGACCCATACCGCTCGCGCCCATGCCGCCAAAGCCCATATGGCTCGTAGCTAAGTGCATGATCGTGTCGTTAACGCAGCCGCCGCCAAAAGGCACGTAGCGCACAAAGCGCTGCTGAACCGCACGGTCCTGGCTAAAGATATACAGGGCCAGCGGCGTCGGACGATCCGTAATAAACGTCTCGGCCTCGTCTAGGCTCTCAAACGTCAGCACCGGCAAGATGGGGCCGAAAATCTCCTCCTGCATCACGGCGTCCTCAGGCGCCACGCCGTCTAGGATCGTCGGCTCAAGCTTGAGCGACGACTCGCGCGCCGTTCCTCCCAGCACAACCTTATCGGGGTCGATCAGCCCGCGTACGCGCGCGAAATGCTTGGCGTTGACAATATGACCGTAGTCCTCGTTGTCGAGCGGGTGCTCGCCAAACATGCGACGGACCTCCTCCTTGATGAGATCCAGCAGTTCGTCGTGCACGCGCGTATCGACCAGCAGGTAGTCGGGCGCCACGCAGGTCTGCCCCACGTTGAGCCATTTACCAAAGGCGATACGCCGTGCCGCGACCTTCAAGTTTGCCGTCGCATCCACGATGCAGGGGCTCTTTCCGCCCAGCTCAAGCGTCGCGGGCGTAAGGTTTTTACTTGCGCGCTCCATGACGAGCTTGCCGACCGGAACGCTTCCGGTAAAGAAGATTTTGTCCCAGCATTCATCGAGCAGCGCCTCGTTCTCGGCACGCCCGCCTTCGACGACCGTTACCAGGCGCGGATCAAATGCTTCCTCGCAAATCTGCCTGAGCACCGCGCTCGAAGCCGGCGCATAGGCACTCGGCTTGATGACCACGGTGTTACCCGCGGCAAGGGCGCCGGCGAGCGGCTCGAGTGTTAGCAAAAACGGGTAGTTCCACGGAGCCATAATGAGCGTGACGCCATAGGGCACGGCTTGCGTTTTGCACACACTAATGGCATTGGCGAGGTCGCAGGGGCGCAGGCGCGGGCGGCTCCATCGGGCCATATGCGCAATCTGATGACGAATCTCGGAAAGCGACGTGCCGATCTCGCACATATACGCCTCGTCATGCGACTTACCCAAATCGGTCTTGAGCGCATGGGCGATATCGGTCTCGTGTGCCCGCACCGCATCGCGCAGGCGCACCAGTGCGCGGCAGCGAGCATCGACATCAAACGTAGCGTGCGTCTTAAAGTAGGTGCGCTGATCGCCGACGATGCGCGCAATTTCCTCGGTGTTCATGGACCCTCCTAGTTCTCATCCTCAAACATACCACCTGCAACAACTTCGTACATATGCTCGAGCTCCAGGCGGTCCATTAAAAGAGGAACGGGGTACAGGGGATTGGCCTCGGCATCGGCATGGGACGCCATTTGCGGAATATCGGAGCGGCGAATACCCGAGACATATTTGGGGATTCCCAGGGCCTCGTTCATGCGGTCGACCCAATCGATAAAGGCCTCGGACGCAAGACTGTCCTGCGCGGTAGCCGGCGCAATGCCCGCCATGCGAGCAAGATCGGCAAGCTTGGGGGCGGCGGCGTCACCATAAGCGCGAAGCATGTGCGGCAGGATGATCGCGTTGGCCAAACCGTGCGGAATTCCGTATCGGCCGCCCAGACTATGCGCGATGGCATGCACATATCCGACATAGGAGCGGGTAAACGCAACGCCCGCCTTATACGCCGCCGAAAGCATATTGCGGCGCGCACGCATGTCGTCGCCATGCTCATAGGCCTCGAGCAAATTGTCGCGGATGAGCTGGACCGCCTGACGCGCCATCTTGCGCGTGTAGGGCGTGGTGCTACGGCCGATAAAGGCCTCGACAGCATGCGTCAGGGCATCCATACCCGTCTGCCCCGTGATGGACGCCGGCAACCCGCGCGTAAACTCGGGGTCGTGGACCGCAAAACGCGGGATGAGCACAAAGTCGTTAATGGGGTATTTATAGTGCGTCTCATCATCGGTGATAACCGCCGCAAGCGTGACCTCGCTTCCCGTACCGGCGGTAGTGGGAACCGCAATAAGCAGCGGCAGGAGACGGTGGACACGCAACAGGCCACGCATCTTGTTGATGGGCTTGTTTGGCTGCGCAATGCGCGCCCCCACACCCTTGGCGCAGTCCATGGCTGATCCTCCGCCAAAGCCGATAATGGCCCGGCAGTCGTTCTCGCGATACAGCGCCGCCGCTTCCTCCACGTTTGAGACCGTGGGGTTCGCACGCGTTTCGGCATAGACCGTAACGCCAATCCCCTGAGCCGTAAGCGCACGCTCGAGTGGTGCCGTGAGCCCCAAACGTGCAATACCAGGGTCTGTCACGATAAGGACCTTCTGGATCGAGCGCTTTTGAAGCACCGCGGGCACATCCTCGGCATGCTCCAAAATGCGCGGCTCGGTATAGGGCAGGATCGGCAATGCAATGCGAAAAACCGTCTGATATGTTCGGCACCAGGCACGACGGGCTAGATGCATAAAGGAAACTCCTTTATTTGTTGATGGGTCAACATTTGCTCGACCGATTGTACTCACCGGAGGTCACAGACGGCCTGCCAATCGTTAATCAATCAACATCTTCATATCTCAAAATTGTTTTATTAAAAATCATTCCTAATAGGCTTCACATTTGGTTGCATTTATGGATAATAGAACTCGTCAAGACGCACGTCCGGAGAGGGCCCTTACGGGACCGGACGAGCGCACAATCGCCATCGATCGAAAGGATCGAATCATGAAGTTTGTTTGCCCCGTTTGCGGTTATGTGGAAGAGTTCGACGGTGACCAGCTGCCCGAGGACTTCAAGTGCCCCCAGTGCGGCGTTCCCGGTTCTCGTTTCCTGAAGCAGGAGGAGGGCCAGCTCGAGTGGGCTGCCGAGCACATCGTGGGCGTCGCCAAGATGGAGGGCGTCTCCGAGGACATCGTTGCCGACCTGCGCGCCAACTTTGAGGGCGAGTGCTCCGAGGTCGGTATGTACCTGGCCATGGCTCGCGTCGCCCATCGCGAGGGTTACCCCGAGATCGGCCTGTACTGGGAGAAGGCTGCCCACGAGGAGGCCGAGCACGCCGCTAAGTTCGCCGAGCTCCTGGGCGAGGTCGTGACCGACTCCACCAAGAAGAACCTCGAGATGCGCGTTGAGGCCGAGAACGGCGCCACCGCCGGCAAGACCGATCTTGCCAAGCGCGCCAAGGCCGCTGGCCTCGATGCCATCCACGATACCGTGCACGAGATGGCTCGCGACGAGGCCCGCCACGGCAAGGCTTTCGCCGGCCTGCTCAAGCGCTACTTTGGCTAAGCCAGCCGCCTGAGAGACAATCTCTAGCTCGATAAGGCCCGGACCGCACGGTTCGGGCCTTTTTCGTGCCTCACGAACTTGTTAACTCCCTGAAATAAGACCACCTTAGGCATCGGTTTCTCGTCAAAAACTAAGTGAGTAGACTTTTTGAAACTTGCCGAGCACACCATCCATATTGCTTTATAAAGCCGCAGGTAAATGACTTGTTGCAAAACGGCCTGGTCGCCATCACGCCAAAAGTCTACTCACTTAGAACCGCAACCGTCCACGATCGAGCAGTTTTGCGTCTAACGGGCATCTTTCCGTCGATTACTCCCAATTTTGTCCAGTCAACGAATAGTTCAGACCGGAGTAATGTCTCAACCCTTTGCTCATCTGAGCTTTTATCACGATATTCAGCATCGAGCATCCTGTATACGGCCTTAACGATCGCTCGGAATCTACCCTCATCGGATATCTGCCTATGTGTCAGGAGAAGTACATCGTAGCCCATGGCCTGAAGGGCCGTCATGCGGTCGGCGTCACGCAAGCCATCCCCTGCGCGTCCGTGCGAGGCCTTTCCCTGACATTCAATGGCCACCTGTCGCCTGCCGTCCGGCGAAGAAAGTAGTAGGTCGATATATACACGGGACTTTCCCACAATCGCTCGAGCACTTGTGCTTAGCGTCACTTCGACATTGAGCTCTATGTCGCAAAACCCTTCGCCTCCCAGGGCTCGCGGCAGTGCAAGCAACAAATACGCCTCGACCTCAAAAGGCGATGCGGCACCCAATGGAACAAGTTGCGATACCGCCATAAATCTATTGCCGTAACGCATCCCGCAAACATCTGAACAAAAACGGTCAAGGTCTCTGCCCAAAACCAAAGCGTCTCGACGCCATAAATTTGAGGCGGTGCCGTCCTCGGACGGACAGCGCACCCAACCGAACGTTGTCGAAATCGCGCCCGAATCAATTGCACGCGTAAGCTCCGCCTCAAGTGCCACCGGCAGAGCGCACACCGCAAACAAGCCACACATCTCCGCCAATACCAAAAGAAGCTGAAGATCCGTCAGATGCCGCGACATGATGAATGCCGTCAGCAGAGGAGACGTAATCAAAAATCCATGCTCCGTTTCCAGCACGGATTCCCTGGGGAGCTCACCAAGGAACAGCCGCTGCCTAATGCTGGCAGGGCAAGTCCGCTTGTTTCTCGTCCGAACCAATGTATGCAACGGAAAACCGAGCACAACCGCAGCCGTCGGGTTACGGACGAGGCCATATCGCTGCCGGTCTTCTTCCGGCCGTGGAAGCGGCGGACACAGAGCGCGGACCTGAGGGGGCAAACGCCAGTACCTAAAAGCCGATATGTCACAAAGTAGATCTTTCATAGGCACAGGAAAACACGAATTTCAACCCAGCCAGTCACGATGCGGCGCGAACGCACCGAAAATGGCGCCGAACGGACTGTCAAGTTTTCAACAGCCCTCCCCAACTGGCCAAAAGCTTGCCAAAAGCTGGACGAAGCCCTGTTGAAAACCCCATTTTTTCACATGCAGAAGCTTTGCGCGGCAAGTGAGTAGACTTTTTTAAACATCCCGAGCAGGCCGGTCATCCTGCTTTTCAAAACCGCAGGTAGATAGCTTGTTACAAAACGGCCTGGTCACCAAAGTGCCAAAAGTCTACTCACTTAGATTGCAGAGTGCCCCCATGAGCTGCAATTCCAAGATATTTAGCACTTTTGGACTCAGATCGTCATACTGGACAAGAATTTGACTTGAGTTTTCAGGGGCAGATGCGCCATCGGCACACCAATAACAGTCACTGATATCGACAAAAGGGATACTCGAGCGCGTGAGGGCCCGCACAAAAGAGCTTCCACCCGCTCCGCGCTCCGCAACCACGGTGCAGTAAAGGCCCGCGTCCGCATGTTCGATTGAGACCTCCCCCGCCGGAAACGCCTTCCGCACAAGCGCCGTCAGGCCATCACGCGCCTCGCGAGCACGAACGCGTACGCGGTTCACATGCCGTTCGTAATCACCCGATTCCAGCAAACGCGCTAACGCTACCTGGTCAACAGAGCTCACCGACGAGGCGTAAAAACCAAGGTTGCGCCTAAACCGCTCCATTAGCTGGTCGGGCAACACCATGTACGCTAGACGCAACGCCGATGACAGGCTCTTCGAAAACGTGTTGGTGTAGATAACCGACTGAGCTGCATCGATTGATGCGAGCGCAGGAATCGGCTTGCCGGCAAGGCGAAACTCACAATCGAAGTCGTCTTCGATGAGATATCGGCCCGGCTGCTCGGCGGCCCAGCTCAGCAGCGCATAGCGACGTGCAATGCTCGTCACAAGGCCGGTCGGATACTGATGGGACGGCATCAGGTGAAGGACATCGGCCCCGGTTTTCTGCAGAGCGCCCAAGTCCACGCCCTCATCATCCAACGGGATATGTCGAACTTTGCAGCCCATAGCCTGGTAGATACGCGTCAGGCGCAAATAGCCCGGGTCCTCAACGGTATACACCTTGTCCGCGCCAAGCAACTGAACCAACATGGTATCGAGCAGCTGGGCGCCCGCACCGATAACGATGTTGTCGGGATCGACATTCATGCCCCTCGTCCCACGCAGATGGTGAGCGATAGCGCGTCGTAGCCGCGCGGTGCCCTGCGCCGGCGCGGTCGAAAAGATTTCGCGTTCGTCTTCGGATGCCAGCGTCGCCCGCAGTGCGCTTTGCCAAAGCCGCGCCGCCTCCAAAGCGGAAGGAGAGAGCGGGGCGAATTGCTCGGTCCGTTCGTTGACATCATGCGCGCTGGGGCCCACAGAGACGGTATCTCGGTCGATGGTCCCCGCAGCCAAAGGCAAAACCGGTGCATCCGGAAGCTCGCAAGCGTAGTAGCCACGCCGCGGCTTTGAGCAAATATAGCCCTCGGCAAGTAACTGGCTATATGCATTCTCGATGGTAATAACACTGATTCCCAGATGACTGGCAAAGGCGCGCTTAGACGGAAGATGCTCCCCCGCCGCAATACGTCCAGCTACAATATCATCTCGAATTTGCTGGTAAACATACTCATAGAGCGATGCCTCGCCGCGTTTTTCCAAACTGTAGTCAAGCATGAGTTTGTCACCTGACCTTATTAAGTCATTCAATCTGATATTAGTCTGACCTTGTAATTATCTCGAAAACTGAGTATTTCGCCATACCCAGCTCCCCGATAGGATGTTCCGTCAAGCAATGCACATACCAACCAAGGGAGCAACCATGGCAGAACAGACCAGCAAGGCCGATCGCGTAAAACTCAATCGCGAGCTCGCGCAGATGCTTAAGGGCGGCGTCATCATGGACGTCACCACGCCCGAGCAGGCACGCATCGCCGAGGAGGCAGGCGCTTGCGCCGTCATGGCTCTCGAGCGCATCCCGGCCGACATCCGCGCCGCCGGCGGCGTGTCGCGCATGAGTGACCCCAAGATGATTAAGGGCATTCAGGAGGCCGTCTCCATCCCCGTTATGGCCAAGTGCCGTATCGGTCACATTGTCGAGGCGCAGGTCCTGCAGGCCATCGATATCGACTACATCGATGAGTCCGAGGTTCTCTCCCCCGCCGACGATGTCTACCACATCGACAAGACCCAGTTTGACGTGCCGTTTGTCTGCGGCGCCCGCGATCTTGGCGAAGCGCTGCGCCGTGTTGCCGAGGGCGCCACGATGATTCGCACCAAGGGCGAGCCGGGCACGGGCGACGTGGTCCAGGCCGTGCGCCACATGCGCAAGATCCAAAAGCAGATCAGCGACGTAGTTGCCCTGCGTGACGACGAGCTCTTTGAGGCAGCCAAGCAGCTGCAGGTTCCGGTCGAGCTGGTGCGCGAGGTCCATGCCACGGGCAAGCTTCCCGTCGTGAACTTTGCCGCCGGCGGCGTAGCGACCCCCGCCGACGCCGCGCTGATGATGCAGCTGGGCGCCGAAGGCGTCTTTGTCGGCTCGGGCATCTTTAAGAGCGGCGACCCCGCCAAGCGCGCAGCCGCCATCGTCAAGGCCGTGGCCAACTTCACCGACGCCAAGCTCATCGCTGAGCTTTCGGAGGACCTAGGCGAGGCCATGGTCGGCATAAACGCCGACGAGATCGAGATTATCATGGAGGAGCGCGGACGCTAGTCCAGCAGAAAGGATCGCACATGAGCGATTACGCAGACCAGACGGTCGCCGTGCTGGCGGTCCAAGGTGCTTTTGCCGAGCACGAGGCGAGGCTGTCCGAGTTGGGTGCACGTTGTATTGAGCTGAGGCAGGCGGCTGATTTGAAGCAGGACTTTGACCGTCTGGTACTTCCCGGCGGCGAGTCTACCGTTCAAGGGAAGCTGCTTGATGAGTTGGGCATGCTCGAGGAGCTTCGTGCCCGTATCTCTGATGGCATGCCCGTCCTGGGCACCTGCGCCGGCCTGATTCTGCTGGCTCACGACCTTGCCGCCCATGACGATAAGGGCACGCCGCGTTTGGCAACCATGGATGTACTTGTCGAGCGCAATGCCTACGGCAGGCAGCTCGGCAGTTTTCGCACCAAGGGACAGGTGGCCGGCATCGACGGTGAAGTGCCGTTAACGTTTATCCGCGCGCCCCGCATCGTCGAGGTCCACGGCGACGCCAAGGCCTTAGCGAAAGTCGACGGGCGCATCGTCGCCGCCCGCCAGGGCAACCAGCTCGGCGTAACCTTCCACCCCGAACTCGATGAAGACACCCGCCTCCACGAACTGTTCCTACAAATGTAGGCATCGAAATCAACAAACAAAACGAGAGTGGATAATCTCCCACCTTGAGCATGAATATGGGCTCATACCGGGAGATTATCACTCTCATTTTTTGGTACAAATGATTCCTTGGGGATGCCGATGTTTTGGTACCGACAGCGAGCGCCCACCAGAGCGAACAAATTGACATGAAAAGAGGACGGCATAGACCTTCTGGTCATGCCGTCC
>UMBF01004960.1_pt1 | contig 12324 bp, 10 predicted proteins | sample 1963901 | NCBI WGS metagenome assembly UMBF01 (sample SAMEA4835935, study PRJEB28245) | human gut metagenome | biome: gut microbiome; material: fecal sample | place: Denmark | collected 2008 | reverse complement strand
TCCTGTACCGTATGTATCAGGGCAAGTAAGCAGTACAACACGGATATTAGGCTGTATCTGAAAAACAGGACTCTTCGGAGTCCTGTTTTTGTATTCGAGGTTAGGAAAACGAAGGAGAAACTATTGCCGCCATGGGTAAAATAACAGACCCTGCCGCTCAGGAGTATCCGAATGGCAGGGCCCGACTTATTGGGTAGTTGAACTAAATCAGAGAGCAGATTTTTATGGAGTTGTTGGAAGTTCAATAGGCATATTATCAAAAATCATCGAACATATTTTCAAAATTCAGATTTACATTTTGATAATTTGGCGTATAATATAAATAAAGGTGGTGATTTTCAAAATGCAGATGGAAGATTTGATTGAACTTGCAAAACGTGTGCAGGCACAACAGGCCGAGGCGCAAACCGTTGAAGTGAAAGCTGCACATCGCGGGTGTCCAAGCAAGCTGCGCGATACGCTTTCCAGCTTTTCCAACCAGAACAGCGGCGGTATTCTCCTGTTTGGATTGGATGAAAACGAACATTTCACAGCAGTCGGCGTGTATGATTTGCAGGATTTGCAGAAAAAAGTAACCGAGCAGTGCAATCAAATGCAGCCGCCGGTTCGTGCTCTGTTTACCACCGCCGAATACGAAGGCGTGTGGATCTGTTCGGCAGAGATTCCGTCCATTGCCTACGCTGAGCGTCCGTGTTACTACATCGGTGCCGGAATTCAAAACGGCTCTTATGTGCGTGTAGGCGATGCTGACCGCCATATGACCGATTACGAAATCTACTGTTTTGAGGCATACCGCAACCATATGCACGATGATGAGCGTGTTATCGAGCGCGCAACGGCAGATTTTCTTGACAAAGATCTGCTGAACGCTTTTCTGACCGAACGCCGCATATCACGCCCGCAGTTTGCACAGATGAACGATACGCAGGCTATGGAAATGCTGTCGATCACTCGCAACGGCATACCGACTATCGCTGGTCTGCTGAATTTCTGCGTTTATCCGCAAGGTTTTCTCCCTGAACTGGGTATTACCGGTATTGTCGTTCCGGGTACGGAAATCGGCGATACTGCCGACAGCGGAGCGCGTTTCCTCGATAACAAGCGTATGGAAGGCACCATTGCCAACATGTTTTCCGAGGCAATGGCATTCTGCATGCGCAACATGAAAACCGCCACGATCATTGACCCGGAAACCGGCAAGCGATGTGACAAAACCGAATATCCGGTCAGCGCGATACGCGAAGCTGTGCTGAATGCGCTCATTCACCGCGATTACAGTATTTACACCGAGGGCACGCCCATTCAGATTGACTTTTTCAGCGATCGGCTGGAAATTCACAGCCCAGGTTCCCTGTATGGCCGTATGTCGGTCGAAGATCTCGGTTTTGCACACCCCGATGCCCGCAATCCGGTCCTCGCCGTTATGACCGAAAGCCTGACAGATGCAGAGCACCGTTATTCCGGCATCCCGACTATGCGCCGCGCTATGCAGGAAGCAGGACTTCCTGCTCCGGTATTCATCAACCGACAGAATGAGTTTGTCGTTGTACTGTACAATCATCAGACTGAACCTGAAAATTCAGTTAATCCAGGACATGCGGCAGACAAAACAGCCGCACTTCTGCAATTCTGCCGCACACCGCGCACCCGCAAGGAAATTGCAGATTTCCTTGGCATTGGAACCGTGTACCACGCCAACAAGCGCTACATTCAGCCGCTGGTTGAGCAAGGCAGGCTGAAACTCAGCATTCCGGATAAACCGTCCAGCCGCAAGCAGACGTACACGACTGACGTTTAAAGGACTCCTGACTCTTTATGGGTCAGAAGTTTTTCTATCTCAAATTACGCAAAAAGGCGGCCGCAGTTTTTCAAATCCGACATATCGTGAAATATATACTATAAAAATGAAGGATGAAAAGAGAAAGTCGAAGGACAAGTGTCGATGTAGTTCTATTGATGTCATGCCATCCCTCCCGAAACAGTGCCGAAACGTTCCTGTACCGTATGTATCAGGGCAAGTAAGCAGTACAACACAGATATCAGGCTATAACTGAAAAAACAGGACTCCTCGGAGTCCTGTTTTTTGAGACTGTCGAAAAACTGTAGTTTTCGACAGTCTCCGTATTTTTCCGGTCTCATCATTTATTGAGATAGTGCAGACGGCGAAGGAATTCTTCATTATCCGTTTTTTCACAGATGGCATCGATGCCTGAAGAAATGATCCATACAGCCATGCCGCGCTGAGCACACAGTACGAGCAGATCAATGATCATTTTGTGATGTGTGGACTCCTGTCCGGTGAACGGGAAAAAACAGATAAGCAGGCGCGGATTAAGCAGATACCACCGATAATACGAAAACCGAAGCCGTTCAGGGTAGGACCAGCTGCTCAGTGGCTGCAGCAGCATTTCCTTCGGAAACCAGCGCAAAGCCTCGGATAAAATACTGGATACAATTTTTTTGCGGATGATATGCTGTCCGGCCTTGGGGATAAGGCTGGTGCACAGATTGTCGAGCGCGGTCATGTTGTCGAACAGCACGCCGCCGGGGCGGTCGGGTCGCTCAATCTGAATGCCGATCTCGCTGCCGATGACGCGGCCGAGATCGTCGGGCTGGTACAGGCGGCCGTTGAGCCGGAAAAAGCCGCTCGTCCAGCCGCGATCGCCCAGAAAGCATTCATGCAGGCGGCGGCCGGTGTTGTAGTTTTCATCGCGCAGAAAAGCAATCTCGCCGCGCCTGATATCAAACGTCATCGGCGGCAATGCGGGAAAGTGCAGATCCCGAACAGAAAGCACGGGGGCGCCTTCTGTCATAGCAGTGTGCTCAAAGCGTTTAACGCCTCTGCCTCCCTCCCAGCCGAGCAGCTCAAACAGACGAGGGCCATACTCCTCCGGATACAATCTAAAAAATGTACGCCGGTCGCGGATTACATCGATGCGGCTCGCGTATCGGAACATGAATGTTTCATCCATGTCAAACAGGAACACCGCTGTACCGTGGCGAAGTAGCAGCTGCACGCAGTCCATTAGCTTTGCAAGATCCTGGCGACGCAGCGTCTCGGTCAGCCGGTCGAGCACAAGCAGCTTGTAGCCGTTGAACCATGCACGAAAAATTGACAGACGGTAGTAGTCAAGCATGGAAAGGTCGATAAGCCGCGTACTCCACGGCAGATTAAGTCCCATCCGGTGGAGCATGTCAGTCGCTGCGAGTGATGTCAGCCGTTGGGTGTTTGGGAAGCGCTGCCTAAGATGGTTCGTACGAACAAGTGCGAGAACAAAATCGCGCATGGTCAGTTCCTTGCTCGCGAAACGAGATTTATCCACCACAATGGCATTCTGACGAATCCAGCGCTCCAGACCGGTTGCACCAATGCGTTGTCCGCAGCAGAATGCCCGACCGTCGGTAAACACCGTTTTCCCCTTGAAAATATCGAGATATGCAGTACCGGAGGTAAGGTGTTCATCAACATAAACACCGATACACTCACCGTGTGCGATGGAAACATCAAACTGGTACTGCCCGCTCTCGCTGTGAAAATAGCCATGCTCGATGCGAATAAGCTCTTCTTTCATGTCAGTCTCCCTGCATCAGCAGCGGCATCGTGACGCAGCACTCCGTACCGATGCCCGTTGCACTGAAAACGCGAAGACCGTAATCTTCGCCGAACATCAGCCGAATACGGCTGTTAACATTACGCAGCGCGATTCCGCCGCGTTTTTTATCGCCGGAGACTGGGCTGCCATGGACAAATTCCTCGTTAAGCAGCATGACCTGCTCCTCGGGCATGCCGACTCCGTTGTCCTTTACGCGCAGGAACAAGGTATTGGCACTGTTTTCAATGGAGATATATACGATGCCATGTCCGATTTTGCCTTCCAGACCATGTACGACGGCGTTTTCTACGAGCGGCTGGAGAATGAGCTTCGGCATTCTCGCCTCAAGCAGATCTTCATTTTCCATTTCGAGTTCCATTTCGAGTTTGTCGCCGAAGCGGCAGCGCTGGATGGTGAAATAGTTTTCCGCATTGTCCAGTTCATCCGAAAATGTGACATATTCCTGTACATTTGATATGGTATAGCGAAAAAACGTAGCTAACGCTTCGGTGGTTTCCGCAATATCCGCACAATCCGCCAGCAGAGCGTCCGAACGGATAGCCTCGAGTGCATTATACAGAAAATGCGGGTTGATCTGGTTTTGCAATGCCAGATATTCGGCCTGCTTCTGCCGCAAGCGAGTGATCTCCTCACCGTGCAAACGATCTACGATTTCCCGGAAGAACGCAAAAATCTCGCGTGAGCGGCTCCAGTCTGCGCCGAGGACGGCATCCACATCGCCGTCTCTGCGATAGCGGCAGAGTGCCCGGCGCAGTTTCCATTGTGTTGTCAGCCACATAAGCGACACCTACCTGTAAAGCTTTTTGTATTCGGAAGGACTGATGCCCGTCGTTTTCTTGAACAGTCGCGAGAAATATTTCAAATCACGGTAGCCGATCTGATCAGCGACGTCCTGCACAGAGTTTTCATCACTGCATAGCAGCTCCTTGGCCTTGTTCATGCGCAGCTCAGTTAAATAATCCATAAAATTCTGGCCGGTCTCCTTTTTGAACATGGCGGAAAAATATGTTGCATTAAAGCCGACCGCATTGCTTACATCCTCAAGGCGCAGCGCCTCCTGATAGTGCTGCTGAATAAAGCGTTTGGCATCCGTAATCGGACGCGCCTCGCGCAGCATGCGCTCGTTGCGCAGACGATCTATTTCGCCACACATATCATCGTGCAACAAGCGGAACAGCTCCTGTGCGTTGATGGCCTGCCACAAGCCGTCCATCATGCGCTGATAGAAGCTGTTGTCGGTCTCGCCGTTCCGCTGCATTCCGTAACGCATCGCCGTGAGGATCTCAAGAAACCAGTCCTCCAGCATCTTTCCCCAAAGCGGCTGCCTGGACATAACATCGCGGTAGCTGTCCTCGAGTTCACCGATGTACTGCTCCTTGTTCAGATATTCGGCGGCTTCCTGAAAACGGCGCTTACAGCTGCTGTCCATCGTGTAATACGCGTGAAAATCAGGGATATCAGTCTCCGCATCGCGCCAGACCGGAGTATGACACAGACGATCGATACACAGCCAGAGCGCCTCGCGCATAGAAGCGCCAAGCGCATCGGCAGCGGAGCATCGGCTGCCAAGGCAGATTGTCGCACGGATGCCCCAGAACAGATCGCGCTGCTTTTCTATTTCCTTACGTATTTTGGTGAAGCATTGCTTGACCTCAACCGGCTGGTACTCCGGCAGATAGGCCGCAACAGCGACACCTTCTCTTCGAATGGCTGCGGCAAAGCCGCATTTGAGCTGTCCAAGCTCCTGCCGGACGATTTCAAGTGCGTGCTTCATCATGGCGTGCACGCCATCCGGGTTCTTCCATGCTGATGGAATATCCGGTTTGACAATAGCGGCGAAATAACAGCCGTTGGATGGCAGACCGTATTCCAGATTGAACGACCGCACCGCACTGGAGGTACGGACATCGCCGTGTATCTCGCCTATCAGCGTGTCAATGATACGCTCCTGTTCACGCTCATCGCTTTTCTTCAAACGGTACTCAATCGTAGCCTGCTCGCTGAGCTTGCCCTTAAGTCTGGTGAGAAGGTCGGTCATCTCCTGCACCTTGAGCGGCTTCAGCAGATAACCCTCTACACCGTATTTCAGTGCGTTCTGCGCATATTCAAACTGGGCATAACCGCTGACAACGATAAAATGCAGCCCCGGCTGTATCTGCTTTGCCTGACGGATGAGATCAATGCCATCAAAGCCCGGCATCCGGATATCGGTTACGAGCAAATGCGGCTGTTTGTCGCGTATCATCTCAAGCGCATGCATACCGTCGCTTGCCATGCCGACAATCTCAAAGCCAAGACTTTCCCAGTCAATCAGTTTGCACATCAGCAGCAGGACCTTTTTTTCATCATCTGCCAGTACGACCCTTAACATACATATTCCCCTTTAAAGGTAATTTTAGGAAAACAGATTTTGCTTGTTGATAGGAAAAAGGGAAAACGTAACCGTTTTCCCTTTTTCTTATTCATAATAACACTGTTTGCAGGGATTTGCAAAGCATTTTCAAGAAATTACTCGTAATCCTTAACGTTGCTGGAGTCGATCCAGGTGTTGTCGGTTACGATCTCGGTGGTATCGAGGGTTTCGCCCTTGAGCAGCTTAACAGCAGCCTCGATGCCGTTTGCAGCCATAGCGCCGCCGTTCTGAGAAACCGTACCGGAGATACGGCCATCCTGAATAGCTTCGAAGCCGTCCGGCGTGCCGTCAACGCCTGCGATAACGATACCGGAGTTTGCACCTGCTGCGTTGCCAGCGCCTACTGCCATGCCGTCGTTCTCACAAACGATTGCGTCCAGATCGTAAGCGGACAGCCAGCTCTCAACGGTAGACTGAGCGCTTGCGGTGTCCCACTGGCAGTCAGCCGGTGCAACGACCTGCTTGATCTCGGGATAGTTCTTCAGAATGTTCTCATAGCCTTCCATGCGCTGCAGACCGCCTGCATCACCGGAGGGGCCGGTCAGGATAGCGATGTTGCCCTTGCCGTTGAGGAGCTTTGCAACCTGCTCCATCTCGGTTTCGCCGGCCTTTACGTTGTTGCCGTAGGAAACAGCGGAGATGCCGTTGTTCTGCCAGTCGGTGCAGGCAGAGATGATGTTGATCATAACAACGCCGGAATCAGCTGCGGACTTTGCAGCATCAGCAAGGCCGTCCGGATCAACAGGCTCGAACAGGATGGCATCATAGCCCTCGGATACGCACTGCTCAATCTGGCTGATCTGGGTAGCAGCGTCCTGATCAGCACTCAGGATGGTCAGGTCAACGCCCAGCTCGTCAGCCTTGGCCTCAGCAGCCTCGGATACGGCAATCTGGAATGCGTTGGTCTGGTGCTGCTGGATGAGGGCGATCTTGTAGGAATTGCTGCCGGAATCAGCACCGGAATCGGTGCCTGCATCAGAACCGGTGGAAGTACCGCCGCAGGCAGCCAGACTCAGAGTCATGGCACCGGTAAGCAGCATAGCGAGAAATCTCTTCTTTGTCATTTTCTTTTTCCTCCTTAGAGACGTTGTGAATATGATGAAGAGGAGAGGGGAGCGCTAGGCACTCCCGCTGCCTCTTTATCAGCAAAAATCAGTTTTTCTTGGTCTTTCCCTTTACGTCGATCAGGACAGCTACCACAATGATAACGCCCTTGACGATCTTCTGCCAGTGGGACGATACGCCCATAATGTCCAGACCGTTTGCAATAACGGTGATGAGCAGACAGCCGATGACAACGCCCCACGGCTTGCCCACGCCGCCGGTCATGGATACGCCGCCGACAACGCACGCCGTGATGGCATCCATCTCATAGCTCTCAGCTGCGGTCGGCTGGCCGATGGTAACGCGGGAGGTCATCAGGAAGCCGCACAGACCAGCCAGCAGGCCGGCAATGGCGAACGTGGAAATGCGGATGGCAGTGGTGTTGATGCCGGAAACGCGGGCCGCCTGAAGATTGCCGCCGCAGGCATAAACACGCCGTCCGTAAACCGTTTTGGACAGAACGAATGCACAGATGATGATAACGATTACAAGAAAGACGGACAGCATCGGGATGCCTGCGATAGAGGAGGCAGCGACCGCCTTGTATTCCTTGCTGATGCCGGTAATCGGCTTGCCGTTGGAAGTAAGCAGAGCCAGACCGCGAACTGCCGTCATCGAGCCGAGTGTCATAATAAACGGGGGCAAATCGCCGATGGCAACGCCGATACCGTTTACCATGCCGACAGCCAGACCGGCCAGCATCGCAACAACGAGCGGCACGATCAGCGGCAGGTCGCCCTTGCCGAGCAGCGCGGCCAGAATGCCGGTGAATGCAACGGTGGAGCCGACCGACATATCAAAGCCGCCTGCGATGATGACGAACATCATGCCGAACGCCAGAATGCCGTTGATGGAAGCCTGTTTGAGGATATTCACGAGGTTGGTCGGTGCGATGAAGCTGGGCTTCAGGCAGGTAAGCACAACGACCAGTGCAATGAAGATCAGGAAAATGAAGTATTCGCTGATCAATCCCTTGATATTTTTCTGTTTCATTTCTCTTTTCTCCTTATACTTCAATCGCGGAGGCCAGTGTCATGATACGTTCCTGCGAGAACGCATCGCGCTGTACCTCACCGGAGAGATTACCCTCGCACATTACCATGATGCGGTCGCAGACACCCATCAGCTCGGGAATCTCGGACGAGATCATGATAACGGCCTTGCCCTGCTGTACCAGCTTGCCGAGCAGCAGGTAAATATCGCGCTTGGCGCCGACATCGATGCCGCGGGTCGGCTCATCGAGGATGATGATATCCGGGTCGTTCAGCAGCCACTTGGCGATAACGATCTTCTGCTGGTTGCCGCCGGACAGGTTGCCCGTAATCTGGTCGCCGGAAGGAGTTTTGATGTTCAGCTTTTTGATGTACTCCATGGAAGCGGCGCGTGCCTTGTTCTTGTTGTAAAGACCGTGGCTGAGCAGCTTTTTGATGGCTACCATGGCGATATTGTCATTTACCGAGCCGCTGAGGTTCAGACCGGTAACTTTTCGGTCCTCGGTGATAAGGGCCACGCCCTCCTTGATGATGTCCTTCGGAGAATGGACCTTGACCTGCTTGCCCTTGACGAAGATCTCGCCGGAGGCCAGCTCGTGCATACCGAAGATGCCCTCGACCAGCTCGCTGCGGCCCGCGCCTACCAGACCGCCGATGCCGAGGATCTCGCCGCGGCGGACGGAAAGGCTGACGCCCTTTACCTTGTTGTCCGCGCGGACGATGTTCTTCGCCTCAAAAACGACATCGCCGATTTCGGCCTCCAGCTTGGGGAATACATCGGTAATCTCGCGGCCGACCATCATTTTGATGAGTTGAGCCTCGTCGAGGTCCTTGGTGTCGCCCGAACCGATGTACTGACCGTCGCGGTAAACGCTGACACGGTCGCAGATGGAGAAGATTTCATCCATACGGTGCGAAATATAGATAATGGCAACGCCCTTAGCGGTCAGGCTGCGAATATGCTCGAACAGCAACTCGACCTCGCGGTCGGTGATGGCGGCTGTCGGCTCGTCCATGACGATGACCTTTGCGTTAATGGAAATTGCCTTGATGATTTCGATCAGCTGGCACTGTGCAACGGTTAGGTTGCGCAGCTTTTCTTTCGGAGAAACGTGCAGGCCGCACTCCTTGATGAGCTTTTCAGCCTCTGCGATCTCAGCCTTTGCATCGACCAGACCGTTTTTGCGGATCTCACGGCCGACGAAGATGTTTTCATACACGGACATATCCAGAATCGGATTGAGCTCCTGATGAATCATCGCAACACCGTGATCCATGGCTTCTTTCGGATTGGATACATGGTACGGCTGACCGTTAAAGATGATCTCACCGCCGTTGTCCTTTGTGTAAATACCCATCAGAATTTTCATCAGAGTGGATTTACCGGCACCATTCTCGCCCATTAAAGCGTGTACCTCGCCGGGCTTAACCTGAAGCTGCACATGATCCAACGCCTTCACGCCGGGGAAGGTCTTGCTGATATCTTTCATTTCCAGTACATACTCCATGCTGTTCTTCCCTCCTCATGTGTCATTTTATTGTCATTATTTTATCAAACGGCTGCACATAGGAAAACACACAATCTTCACATATGGGGGGACGATTTTTGGATTTTTCACAAATATAGCATTTTGCTTAACTTATACGGAAATATTTTGTGCTATATGCATAAAACACTGCCGCCCAAATCTCCGGAAGCAAGCCTTTAGCGAAACGTTTTTCACTTTCGATACGTTAACTCGAGCCGCTTTCTTGGCTTTCTCATAATTCTAATTTCTCGGAAATGATATGGTATATAAATGGCAGATGAACGTTTGCGTTGAACCGCTATCTATAGTTTCAACCTATGGACGATGATGGGTTTATCGTATTTTACAAATGGGTCATCAGCCTCTATACTAATATCATAAAATAAACGAGTTACTGCTCATTGCATAGATCAGAAAGGACAACATCCTATGAAAAATCCCGCTCCTTATCGTTACGATATTGTCGGCAGCTTCCTGCGCACGAAGGCCATCCACGAAGCACGCAGCAGGTTTGAAGCCGGCGAAATTTCCGCTGAAGAACTGGCCAGGGTCGAAGATGCCGAGATCACCGGTCTGGTAAAGAAGGAAGAGAATGTTGGTCTGCACGCTGTTACCGACGGCGAGTATCGCCGTTCCTTCTGGCACATGGACTTCCTCTGGGGTCTGACCGGTACGCAGAAGGTCAAGTCTGAGCACTTCTCCGTCGCATTCAAGGGCTTCCAGCCGAAGGCTGAGACCGTAAAGATCGTTGACAGGCTGGACTTCCCGGACGACCATCCGTTCCTCAAGCATTTTGCATTCCTGCAGAGCGTGGCCTCCGACCTCGTACAGCCCAAGCAGTGCATTCCGTCTCCGTCCATGCTGCACCTGATCTGCTGTGTTCGTTCGACCGACTACCAGCCGATCGAGCGCTACAAGGACGAGCAGATTCTGCTGGACGATCTGGCAGCGGCTTACCAGAAGGCAGTAAAGGCGTTCTACGCTGCCGGCTGCCGTTATTTACAGCTCGATGATACCTCCTGGGGCGAATTCTGTTCGGCTGAGAAGCGCAAGGCATACGCAGAGCGCGGCATCGACGTAGATGAGGTCGGCCGCAAGTACGTTTATGTGCTCAACAAGATCCTCGAAGCAAAGCCGGAGGACATGGTTATCACCATGCACATCTGCCGCGGCAACTTCCGCTCGACCTGGTCGTCCACCGGCGGCTATGAGCCGGTAGCGGAAATCCTGTTCGGCCACTGCAACGTGGACGGCTTCTTCCTCGAGTACGACAGCGACCGTGCCGGCGGGTTCGAGCCGCTGCGCTACATCGGCAAGCAGAAGGTCGTTCTGGGTCTGGTAACCTCCAAGGATGCCAAGCTGGAGAACAAGGAAGACGTTATCGCGCGTATCCGCGAGGCTTCCAAATATGTGCCGCTCGAGCAGCTGGCGCTCAGCCCGCAGTGCGGCTTCGCTTCCACCGAGGAAGGCAATCTTGTGACCGATGCGGATCAGTGGAGCAAGCTGGCGCTCGTCAAGGAGATTGCAGAAGAAGTCTGGGCCGATTAAACAGCAGGACAGTCTCAAAAGCAGGGAACACGGAAACCGGCAGGTCTCACCGCCGGTGTTTGGATAAGAAAAACATTTGCGCAGATAAAATCCCACTTGATGCCAGGTACGGTATCAAGTGGGATTGTCTGTTTTCTGTTTCTGTTTGTTCTAACGGGAATACCAGTGAATGGTTATGATAATAGCGGATTTTCTGCAAAACACAGCGCTCAGCGTACCGAAAAATGTATGGGTCTAAATTTACATCTTCGGGCGCCATCGCCGCACCCATGTTGGCCGCGTCCTTGACGCCCATTTCAACCATTTTGCCGAACAGGACATGCGTCACGCGCACATCGCACGGCTCCGCGCCGTTCGGCACCGGCTCACTGCCGAGCACTGCCGCGCCTGCCGCGGTGGCTGTCCACTGGGCCGTCGGTGTGCGCTGACCGCCGTAGGCAAGCGGAAAACGGTACTGCCGCTCTGCTGAGCAAAAATGCGAGGATGCTGCCGCAAGCAGGCGGTCTGCCGCGCCGCTCTCGACCAGACAGCCGCCGAGCGCAAGGCCCTGTGCCATAGTCGAGCATGCACCGTACTGCCCGAGATAGGGCACATTCGCGTGCATGGACGCTAAAAACGAGCCGATGCACTGGTTGAGCAGGTCGCCTGCAAGGATCAGGTCGAGCGAACGCTCGGGCAGGGTGGCCTTGCGCAGCGCAAGCCGGATGGCGGTCTTTTGCAGTTCGCTCTCCGCCAGCTCCCACGAGCGCTGCCCCATGCGGTCATTCTTCGCCACATAGTCAAACCGCTCACCGAGCGGGCCTTCGCCCTCTTTTTTGCCGACTGCCGCCGCGTGTCCGAGCAGATACGGCCGGTTTTCGAGCGCAAGCGTGCGCTTGCCGATGCGCTTTATCATACCGAACCGCCTCCCGTCAAAAACAAAATGAGACCGTAAATGACGCTTGCTGAAATGCCGTATACCAGCACCGGTCCCGCGATAACAAACAGCTTTGCGCCCAGACCGAGGATAAGCCCCTCGCTTTTGAACTCCATCGCCGGAGAAACAATGGCATTTGCAAAGCCGGTGATCGGCACAATCGTGCCTGCTCCCGCATATTTTGCAAGCTTTTCATACAAATGCAGGC
>UMBF01029014.1_pt1 | contig 12332 bp, 8 predicted proteins | sample 1963901 | NCBI WGS metagenome assembly UMBF01 (sample SAMEA4835935, study PRJEB28245) | human gut metagenome | biome: gut microbiome; material: fecal sample | place: Denmark | collected 2008 | reverse complement strand
TCGTGTAGGAAATACGTAGACAAAAAGGAGGTTATGTGATGGTAAGTATTGTTCTTGCTAGCCACGGGGACTTGGCTGCTGGAATCAAGCAGACGGGCTCGATGGTCTTTGGCGATCAGCCGTCTGTAGCCGTGGTCTCGCTCGAGCCGAGCATGGGCCCCGACGACTTCCGTGCCAAGGTCGAGGAAGCAATCGCTTCCTTCGAGGACCAGGAGCAGGTGCTCTTCCTCGTTGATCTGTGGGGCGGCACGCCGTTCAACCAGATCAGCGGGCTCATCGAGGGCCACGATTCCTGGGCTATCGTCACCGGTGTCAACCTGCCTATGCTCATCGAGGCATATTCGCAGCGCTTTGACGCAAAGAACACTGCACATGCGATCGCAAAACATCTCGTGACTGAGGCTAAGGCTGGCGTGCGCGTCAAGCCCGAGTCTCTGGAGCCCGAGGAGAAGAAGCCGGCTGCGGCCGCTGCTGCTCCTGCAGGCGCCATCCCTCCGGGAACGGTCATCGGCGACGGGCACATCAAGATTGCCCACGTCCGTATCGACACCCGTCTGCTGCATGGTCAGGTGGCCACCACGTGGACCAAGCAGATCAACCCCAACCGCATCATTGTGGTTTCCGACGGCGTTGCTCACGACGAGCTCCGCAAGACCATGATCGAGCAGGCTGCCCCTCCGGGAGTCCATGCCAACGTCGTGCCCATCAAGAAGATGGCCGAGGTCGTCAAGGACACGCGCTTTGGTGACACCAAGGCCATGCTGCTCTTTGAGAACCCGCAGGATCTGCTCAAGGCCATCGAGGCCGGCGTCGACATCAAGGAAGTCAACATCGGCTCCATGGCTCACTCCAAGGGCAAGGTCGTCGTCACCAACGCCGTCGCTATGGGCGATGACGATGTCAAGACTCTCGAGGCCCTCAAGGCCAAGGGCGTCAAGTTCGAGGTCCGCAAGGTTCCTTCGGATTCCTCCGAGGATCTCGACGCCATGTTGAAGAAAGCTAAGGCCGAACTGGCCGCTCAAGCATAGTAAAGGAGGGTCCGATACATGTCTGCAATCACTATTCTGCTTGTTGCGATTGTCGCGTTGCTTGCCGGTATGGAAGGCATTCTGGATGAGTTCCAGTTCCATCAGCCGCTCGTGGCATGCACGCTTATCGGTCTCGTAACCGGTCATCTTCAGGAGGGCATCCTCCTGGGCGGTTCGCTCCAGATGATGGCCCTTGGCTGGGCTAACGTCGGCGCCGCCGTCGCGCCTGACGCCGCTCTGGCCTCGGTCGCCTCTTCGATCATCATGGTGCTCGCCCTCAACGGCGGCGCTACCGATCCGTCGAAGGCCGTTACCGCCGCTATCGCCGTCGCTGTCCCGCTGTCGGTCGCTGGTCTGTTCCTGACCATGATCTGCCGTACCCTGGCTACCGCTATCGCTCACGCCATGGACGGTTGTGCCGAGAAGGGCGACTTCGCCGGCATCGAGCGTTGGCAGTACATTGCCATCCTTATGCAGGGCCTTCGTATCGCCATCCCGGCAGTGCTTCTGTGCATCATCCCGGCCGAGGCAGTTACCAACGCGCTTAACGCTATGCCCGACTGGCTGTCCGGCGGCATGGCTGTCGGCGGCGGCATGGTCGCTTCCGTCGGTTACGCCATGGTCATTAACATGATGGCCACCAAGGAGACCTGGCCGTTCTTCATCCTCGGCTTTGTCCTTGCTGCCATCCCTCAGCTCACGCTGATCGCCCTTGGCCTCATCGGCATCTCCCTTGCCCTCATCTACCTTGGCCTTAAGGATCTGGCCAAGCAGGGTGGCGGCATGGGCGGTGGCTCCGGCGACCCGCTCGGCGATATTCTGAACGATTACGAGTAGGAGGGGAGTGATACATATGGCAGAGAACAAGATTCAGCTCACCAAGGCTGACCGCAAGAAGGTTTGCTTCCGTCATCAGTTCCTTCAGGGCTCGTGGAACTACGAGCGTATGCAGAACGGCGGCTGGTGCTTCGCAATGATCCCTGCGATCAAGAAGCTCTACACCAGCAAGGATGACCAGATTGCCGCTCTTAAGCGCCACCTGGAGTTCTATAACACCCACCCCTATGTTTCCGCCCCCGTCATTGGCGTTACCCTCGCCCTCGAGGAGGAGCGCGCAAACGGTGCTCCGATCGACGACGTCGCCATCCAGGGCGTCAAGGTCGGTATGATGGGCCCGCTCGCCGGCGTCGGCGACCCTGCCTTCTGGTTCACCCTTCGCCCGATTCTGGGCGCTCTGGGCGCTTCCATGGCCCTGTCCGGCAGCATCGCCGGTCCGCTGCTGTTCTTCTTCGCGTGGAACATCATCCGTTACGCCTTCCTGTGGTACACGCAGGAGTTTGGCTACAAGGTCGGCTCCTCCATCGCCAAGGACCTCTCCGGCGGTCTGATGGGCAAGGTCACCGAGGGTGCTTCCATCCTGGGTATGTTCATCATCGGCGCCCTGGTCGAGCGCTGGGTGTCCATCTCCTTCACCCCGGTCGTCTCCAAGGTCACGCAGTCTGCTGGCGCCTTTATCGACTGGGCTAGCCTGCCCTCCGGCTCCGAGGGCGTCAAGGAAGCGCTGACGATGTACAACTCCATCGGTGCTACCGCCCTTGATCAGGTTAAGGTCACCACGCTTCAGGCTAACCTCGATCAGCTCATCCCCGGCCTTGCCGCTGTGTGCCTGACCCTGCTGGTCTGCAAGCTCCTCAAGAAGAAGGTCAGCCCGATCGTCATCATCCTGGCTCTCTTCGCCGTCGGCATCATCGGTCGCGTCTGCGGCTTCATGTAAGCACGCTTCGGCTTAAGACCGAGAGTTGCTAGGCAAGGGCTTTTGAGCCATTGAAACGGACCGCACCCGGTGGGTACACTGGATGCGGTCCGATTGTTTTTTATTGGAGGGCGAGGCGCGTATGGCGCAATCTCAGAACAGCACGGTCGATCTGGCAACGCCGGCAACCTGCCTGATGGGGCTTACCAGTCACGGTAACGTAATGGTGGGCAATAAGGCGTTTGAGTACTATAACGAGCGCAATCCCGAGGATTATATTCAAATCCCGTGGGACGAGGTCGACTATATTGCCGCCGAGGTTTTGCGCGGTACCAAGAAGATCACGCGTTTTGCCATCTTTACCAAGGATAACGGTCACTTTACGTTTTCGACGCGCGACGACAAAGAGACGCTTCGTGCGGTTCGTAAGTACGTCGACGAGGATAAGCTCGTGCGTTCGCCCGACTTTATCGATGTGACGGCCAAGGGCGCCAAGAGCATCCCCGGTGTCATCAAGAACCTCTTTCACAAAGGCAACTAGCTCCTCATAAGTTGCGGTGGAATAGTTCCTAAATGCGGCTTTAGATGCTTTAGGCAGGAACTATTCCACCGCAACTTCGAAGTCTGGTCATACGACGTATTGCGATGCGGTAAATCTGCTACACTAGTACAACATGCCTCCGTAGCTCAGGGGATAGAGCACCGCTCTCCTAAAGCGGGTGTCGACGGTTCGAATCCGCCCGGGGGCACCAGAGATTGACCGAGCCCGGTACCACCACGGTGCCGGGCTCTTCTGGTCTAAGAGCCGGATTCGGGCCGTCGACACCCGCGTCACCAATTTCCCCGCGGGGGGAGTTTTCGAATCCGCCCGGGGGCACCAGGGAATATGACGGCGTCGCGAGAGCGGCGCCGTTTCTGGTTTGTGGGGGCCGCCGGCGGATTCGGGCCGTCGACACTCGCGTCACCAATTTCCCCGCGGGGGTTCGAGTCCGCCCGGGGGCACCAGAGATTGATCGAGCCCGGTACCGCAACGGCGACACGCCTTGCTAGTTTTTGAAAGCTCGGCGTCGGTGCCCTAACGCACTGCCGTTTAGTGCCGATTCTGCCATGCCCGCACTCTTCGCGAGGGTGAGGAGCGTGAATTGATCGGAGAGGGCCAACCACTCTGATAAAATCATCCTCGCTGTCGGCAGTCCTCGTGCCGGGCAGAGCCCTCCATTTGATGGGAGGTGATGCCCATGACCGATTTCACCGAGCTCGTGAAGCTCCTGACCGCTATGGTCTCGCTCCTCACGGCCCTTGTCGGCCTTTCCAAGGCACTCAAGCAGGGTTCGAAGCCCAAAAAGAAAGGCCACCGTCGCTAAGACGATGACCCAACTTCATTAAGCAACGGCTCTGCCCAGCTCTCTACAACTTGGGCTGCCGTCGGCACCATTTTACCCTCCTGACGAGGAATTCGTCCATATTTCAAAAATCAAATTGTGCCTGCGTTGTCATCCTGCTATCGAAGCCTTGATTCTCATTTTCATTGCAACAGCCTCAGGACTCAGCGCAACGCGTTGCGCTCGATGTCCCTATTTTCATGAAAGGCCCAGCAGTAGGACGCAAGCAAAGTGGGCCTTTTATCTGCAGTTATATGGTGTTCAATGATGCTTGATGAATAGTAGGGGGTAGCATTAAATCATATCTCCTAAAGCGGGTGCCGACGGTTCGAATCCGCCCAGGGGTACCAGAGATTTGCCGAGCCCGGTACCACCACGGTACCGGGCTCTTCTGGTTTAAAGTCACGTTCATCCATGGGCGGCAATCCCGCGTCAAAAGAAAAGCGCCCGCTTGCTGGGGGAGCAAGCGGGCGCTTCTGAGCGAATGTGTTTGCGGTCTAAGCCGCTCGGAGCAACAAGCGATCGACGTTAGTTGCTAGACTCGGAGTCGTCGCCGGAACCGGAGATGGAAACCGTCAGCGTGATCGTGCTGTCGGTGGACTGCTTGCCGGTGGGGGAGACGCCCGTAACGGTGGCATTCTCGTTGCCGCTCACGGGGTTGCCGTTCTGATCGCAGAATGCGATGTTGTAGAACCCGGCGTTGTTGAGCGCGGTGACGGCGGCGGAGATGCTCTTGCCGTACAGGTTGCCCGGGACGCTGGCCTTGCCGGACTTCTTGGCGATGACGACGGTGATCGTGGCACCGGGCTTCTGCTTGCCGCTGGGGTTCCAGCTAATTACGGTACCCTCGGTAACCGAGTCGTTTTCCTGGTAACTCACGTCGACGCCAAAGCCAGCCATGTCGAGAGCGTTGCGCGCCTGGGCCTCGGTCATGTCGGTCAGATCGGGCACCGAGGTGGTGTCCGGGCCGCCAGAGACCTTGTACGAGATAGTCGTGCCCTTCTCGACCTCCTTGCCGGCAGCAGTGCTCTGCTCAAAGACCTGGCCCTCTTCGGCCTCATTGGCTTCCTCCGAAGCGCTGCCCTTCAGGCCCACGCTTGCCAGTGCGGCCTCGGCCTGGTCCTTGGTCAGGCCGAGGAGCTGCGGAACCTCAACCTTCTCGGAGGGCTTAGGGCCCTTGGAGATTACCAGGTTCACCCTCGAGCCCTTGGCCTTCTTGGTGTTGCCGTTGGGGGTCTGCTCGGCGACCTTTCCCTCGTCGACATCGTCGTTGTAGCTCTGGTCGACGGTGCCAACCTCAAGGCCGGCTTCCTTGATCAGCTCAATAGCGGTTTCCTGGTCCTTGCCCAGCACGTCGGGCACCGTGACCTGTTCGCCACTGAACATGCCCGTGGCAAAGGCCACCACCACGCCAATCACGGCGACGGCTGCAATCACGGCGGCGATGATCTTGTTCTTGTTGGACTTAGGCTTCTCGACCTCGTAGGAGCCCGTGGAGCCCGAGACAGCGCTACGGGCGGTATTCTGACCGCTCACGCCCGAGACGGGACGAACCATAGCGCGCGTTGAGTCGGAAAGCTCGCGGGTCTTGGTGGCACCCAGGTCGCCGGCGGCACCGATGATGCGCGTGGGCTCCGAGACGTTGACGGCTCGGCCGGACAGGTAGCTGTTGAGCACCTGGCGCAGCTCGTCGGCCGTCTGGAAGCGGTTTGCCGGGTCCTTCTCCATGCACTTGAGGATGATTCGCTCCAGGTCGGCATCGACGCCGGAGTTGATCTGGCTCGGCGGGATGGGGAGCTCGTTGACCTGTTTGAGCGCGACCGAGATGGCGTCGTCGCCGTCAAAGGGCACGCGGCCGGTGGCGCACTCGTACATGACGACACCCAGCGAGTAGATATCCGAGGTGGGGCCGAGGTCCTGGCCGCGGGTCTGCTCGGGGCTTACATAGTGGGCGGTGCCCAGAACGTTGTTGTCCTGCGTGAGATGACTGTTCTTGGCGCGTGCGATGCCAAAATCCATTACCTTGATGTTGCCGTCGGGCAGCACCATGATGTTTTGCGGCTTAATGTCGCGGTGGATGATCTCGTGCTTGTGTGCGACCGAGAGCGCGGAGCTGATCTGCGAGCCAATCTGTGCGACCTTCTTGGGATCGAGTGCACCGTGGCTCTTGATGCCGCTTTTAAGGTCGGTGCCGCGCAGGTACTCCATGACGATGTAATAGGTGTCGCCGTCCTTGCCCCAATCGTAGACGCCCACGATATAGGGGGAGGACAGGCCTGCTGCTGCCTGGGCCTCCTGCTTAAAGCGGGCGGCGAAGGTGGCGTCGCCGGCATACTGCGGCAGCATGATCTTGACGGCAACCGTGCGGTCGAGGACCTGATCCTGTGCACGGAAGACGGTCGCCATGCCGCCCGTTCCCACCTTATCCTTGAGGAGGTATCTTCCCCCGAGGACCCTCTGTTCCATTCCTGCTCCTAACATAACTATTCGCTCAACGATGTGTGTAGTACCAAATGTGTGGCCGCTGGGGCCGTGTGGCGCGTGGCCGCTAGCTCATCGGCCGCGGCGCGCCACAAGTATCCGCTTTGATCACGGGCATCACGCTCCCTGTGCGGCGAGCGCCGCGGTCAGGACGATGCCGGCAATCTTGGCCGCCTTGACGTCGTGTTTGTCGTAATCCTCCAGGGCTACCGAGATGGCAACCGTGGGTGAATCGTAAGGTGCAAAGCCAACAAACATAGAGTTGACGTTGGTGCCGCCGGTCTCGGCCGAACCGGTCTTGCCGGCAACCTTGACGCCCGGAATCTGGGCATCGGTGCCGGTACCGGACTGGACGACGGCGAGCATGGCCTGCTTGACCTGGTCGGCCGTGGCAGAGCTGACAGCCTGGCCCAGCGAGCGGGACTGCGTGGTCTTAACCACGGTTCCGTCCGGGGCGAGTATCTGGGACACAAAGAACGGGTCCATGACCACGCCGCTGTTGGCGATAGCGGCAGCGATCACGCAATTCTGCATAACGGTGGTCTGCGGGCCAGGCGTGTGGTCCATACCGACGGGCTGGCCGGCGCCTGCCCAAGCGGTCTCCCACTCGGTCATAAGCGACGGGTCGGCCATGATGGAAGCCGCGGTGGTCAGATCCTGACCGAGCTTTTGGCCGTAGCCAAAGGCGTTGGCAAACTGGACGAGCGAGCTGGCACCGACCTCGTTTGCCACCTGGCCAAAGACGACGTTGGACGACACTGCGAAGGCCTGCTGCAGGCTGATGGTGCCGTAGCTCTCGTTGGCATCGTTGGTGACCGGCGCGTTGCCGATGTCCATGGAACCGGGCGCCTGGTACGTGCTGGTAAGGCTAGCGGTGCCGGTTTCGAGCGCCGCGGAGAGCGTGACGACCTTAAAGGTCGAGCCCGGGGTGTACAGCGCGTCCATGGCACGGTCGTACATGGAACCGTCCTCGCCGCCGCCCGACTGGAGCAGCGCATCGATGTTGGTGTTGTCGTAGGTGGGCGAGCTCGCGCACGCAAGGACCGCACCGGTGCGCGGATCCATGACCACCACAGCGCCCTTAAAGCCCTTGAGCGCCTGCTCGGCAGCCGTCTGGATGCGCGAGTCGATGGTGAGCTTGGCGGTATTGCCCGGCTGGGTCTGCCCCGCGAGCGACGCGATGGCGTTGTTCCAGCTGGAGTAATCCTTGGAGCCGGTGAGCGTATCGTTCATGACGCTCTCGATGCCGGCGGTGCCGTATTGCTGGCTCACGTAGCCCACCACGTGCGCGGCCATGTTGCCGTTGGGGTAGGAGCGGGCGTAGGTGCCGTCCTCCTGCTGCAGCGACTCGGCTAGTGTCACGCCGTCGGACGTGATGATGGAGCCACGCTGGATGTACTTGGAGCGGGCGATGGTGTGGTTGTTGGTCGGCATGTCCTGGTAATCCTTTGCCTTGATGACCTGGACATAGGTGAGGTTGCCGATAAGGATGGCGAACAGCGCCGTAAAGGCAAACACGGCACGAGTCAGACGGTTGGCAAGTGCCACGCGGCCGAGCACGCCGGACTCTGGCGTGTCGAGCAGGCGACGACGCATGCGTGAACCCGCGGAGTGGTTGCCGTGGCTGTAGGAAGGTGCGCTGGCAAAACGCGTACCGGTCGGGGCAGCGGCGGATGCGACCTGGTCATCGGTGATGGCGGCCATGGTGCCGGTGCCGGTGAGCTCGGCTTCGCGTCCGGTTGCCTCGTCGCCGGCGCGCAGCAGCAGCGCGACGATGATAAAACTCGCCAGCAGCGAAGAACCGCCCTGGCTCATAAAGGGCAGGGTGACGCCGGTCAGCGGAATCAGGCGGGTTACGCCGCCAACGATTAAGAATGCCTGGAAGCTGATGGCCGCCGTAAGGCCGGTCGCGCTAAAGGCAGCAAGGTCGGACTTGGCGCGGGCTGCCGTGGTGAGGCCGCGCACGGCAAAAAGCATAAACAGGATGAGCACGGCGCCGCCGCCCAAAAGGCCCATTTCCTCGCCGATGGCCGAGAAGATAAAGTCGGACTCGACGACGGGGATGTTGTTTGCCATGCCGTTGCCGATGCCGACGCCAACCAGGCCGCCGTCAGCCAGCGAGTAAAGTGACTGTACGATCTGGTAGCCCTGGCCCTGGGCGTCCTTAAACGGATCGACCCAGACCTGAAAGCGCACCTGCACGTGCGACAGGAACTTGTAGGCGCCCACGGCTCCAACGGCCAGCAGCGCAAGGCCGATGATGACGTACGAAAAGCGTCCCGTGGCAACATAGAGCATCAGCAAAAAGATGGTGTAGAACAGGACGGCCGAGCCCAGGTCGCGTTCGAAGACGACGATGAGCAGGCACACGCCCCACACGGCAAACAGCGGCAGCAGCAGGCGGAAGCGTGGAATCTTGAGGCCCAGGATCTTGCGGTTGGAGATGGAGAGCAGCTCGCGGTTCTCGGCCAGATAGCCTGCCAGGAACAAGACGATGAAGACCTTGGCGAACTCGCCGGGCTGGATGGTGAAGCCCGCGATGCGAATCCACAGCTTGGAGCCCGAGATCGTGGTGCCGATAAAGATCGGCAGCATCAGCAGGATGATGCCGATAATGCCAAAGGTGTACTTGTAGCGCATGACCACGTCGAGGTTCTTGACCAGCGCGAGCGTTCCCACCATGAGCGCCACCGAGACAAACAAGATGATGAGCTGCGAGATGGCGAGGTCGGGGGCCAGGCGCGTCACGAATGTGATGCCGATGCCCGAGAGCACAAAGACGATGGGCAGGATGGCGGGGTCGGCGCCGGGCGCCAGGATGCGCACGGCGATATGCGCCGCGGCGAAGGCGGCGAACAGGCCGATCGGCACGGCGAGCGTCTCAAAGGAAATCGTGGCACCCGCGGTGAGCACGTACATCGCATAGAGCAGGATGACGGGGAACGCCGAGGCGATGAGCAAGAGCAGTTCGGTGTTGCGGCGACTCATAAGCGGCACTCCCTTTCTAATTCTTATCGGAGGCTTCGGCCTCGGCTGACTGTTCGGCGGTTTTCTCGGAATCTGACTCGGAGGTGGATTCCTGATCGGTGTTGTCGCGAATCGTTTGCGCGTCAATCACCTGACGGGTCTGCTCCTCGTCAATCTGATGGCGGTACTTGGAAATGGTGTCCTGCGCATCGTCGACACTCGTTTGCGGGATGCCTGCCTTCAGGCGGTTTTGCGTGTCTTCAGGCAGGTCGGACAGCTTGATGCTGGTTTCGCTCTCGAGCCAGTGGAGCTCGACCCCGAGCGTCTTGCCGGGTAGGCCGCGCCAGACGGCGACATTGCCGTGGTAGGTTCCCAAGTAATAGGAGCCGGTGACGCCCGTGTATGCCCAGATGCCTGCTACCAGCACAAAGACAAGGGCCAAGACGGTGGCGATGGTGACATTGCGGCGTCGGACGCGTTTTGCCTCGCGCATGACGCCGTCGTCGACCAGGTCGACGACCACCACGGTCACATTGTCGTGGCCGCCGGCGGCGAGCGCCGCGTCCACCAAGTTGTCGACACAGATCTGTGCGCTCGAGGACTGCGTAGCGATGTTCTCGATATCGCTATCGGGAATCATGCTCGAAAGACCGTCGGAGCACAGAATCAGGCGGTCGCCTTCCTCGATGTGCAGGGTAAAGTGGTCGGCATACATGGCGGGATCCGAGCCCAGCGCGCGGGTGATGACCGAGCGGTTGGGGTGGACGCGGGCCTCGTCGGCCGTAATCTCGCCGGCATCCACGAGCTCCTCCACGTAGGAGTGATCGCGGGTCACGCGGATGAGCGTACCCTCGTGGAGCAGGTAGGCGCGCGAGTCGCCCACGTGGGCGATGGCGAGCGTGTCGTTTTCGATGTAGGCACAGGTGGCCGTGCATCCCATGCCGGGTTTGCCCAGGCCGTTGAGGGCGGCCTCGATCACGGCGGCGTTGGCGGCCTCAACGGCTGCGGCCAGGCGCGCGGCGTCGGCGGACTGCGGCGCCGTCTTGGCGATGGTCTCGACGGCGATGGAGGATGCCACCTCGCCGGCGGCGTGTCCTCCCATGCCGTCGCACACGCAAAAGAGCGGCGACTGCACCAGATAGGAGTCCTCATTGTGCGGGCGTACGCATCCGACGTCGGAACGGGCGCCCCACATAAGCTGGGTGGTGGTGCCGGCGTCGTAGGTCGAGTCGGTCTCGATGCGCTCGTCGGTCAGCGGCTCAAAGCTCATGGTCGAGCCGGGATCTTTGAGCTTTGCCTCCACGGCCGCGACATCGATCTCGGCGGTGTCGCCGGGGGAGACGGTGTCGGTATCGTCTCCCGACTCGGCGTCGGAGACGTCCGGAAGGTTGAGATCTTCGGTTACGCGGTCGGCGGGATCGCCGTCCTGCTGCGGCTCGACAGCCGTCGGCTCGGGCGTCGCAAAGTGCGACGGCGCGGGCGTGCTCTGGGGTTGAGCGGAGGGCTCGGGAGCTGCGGCGGGCGCGGCAACGGGCTGCTCGACTTCGGCAGGCGTTGCGGATTCGGGTGCCGCCTCGCCTGCCGGGGCGACGGGGAATACCGGCGCGGCAGGCTCGGGGGCTGCAAACACGGCAGCGCTCTCGTTAATCGCCTCTGCGACGGGCTCGGCAAAGTGAGCCGGTGCGGGCGCTGCCTCCGGTTCCGTGGGCTGCTCGACAGCGTGCGCGCCGATGGGGACTTCGAGCTGCTCGGTGTCGGCGTCCTCGTCATCGACGAGTGCCGGATATTCTTGAGTTACATGCGAAAGAGGCAGGGAGAACACCGTGTCCTCGGGCTCCACGGTCGCAGGGCGCGCTGGAGCGGCATGAGCCGGCGCAGCTGCGGGGGCAGTCGGCGTCTCGGGCATGGTTGCGGACTTGTTCTCCTCGTCGATCATCGACGGTTCACCTTCATGACCACGTCGCCAATCTGGACCTCGTCACCCTCGCGCAGCGTTGCGGGCTCCACCAGCTGACGGCCGTTAACGAGCGTGCCGTTCAGCGAGTTGAGGTCTTCGATGATGAGTGCCGGGCCCTGCAGCGAAAAGCGTGCGTGCGAGGCCGAGACAAACGGTTCGTTGATGCAGATGTCCGAGGACGGCGAGCGGCCCACGATGACGGGGCCGAGCATGTCTACATGGATGCCACGGATGCCGCGCGGACCCTTGTCCACATCGATCGTCCAGATAGCGGAGTCGCGGCGCTGGCCGCGTACGAGTCCCACGCCGGTTTTCATGACAGCGAACAGGAAGATGTAGAGCAGGGCGACCAGGACGATGCGGCCTGCAAAAAGGACGATATCGATGTTCATAAGCGACTATCCCCTAAATTCAAAGGTGCTCAGGCCAAACGTCAGCAGGTCGCCGTTGCGCAGCGGGCAGCGCGTGATGCGGCGGTTGTTGACGAGCGTGCCGTTGGTGGAATTGAGGTCCTCGATCGACCAGTCCGAACCGGTAAAGGTGAGCTGGGCGTGACGGCGCGACACGTTGGGGTCGCGCAGGGCGATGTCCGAAACCGAACGCTCGCGACCGATGGTCACCTGCGCGGAAGTGATGCTGTGACTCTCACCGCTCACGACGTCGACGAGCTGGGCGAGCGGGCGCTGCGGGGCGCGGGTGCTCGCCATGTTGGAGGCAATACCGGCCGCGGCGCCAAGGCCCACGGCGGCGCCGGTCGCGGCGGC